>Ga0326512_10003939_pt1 | contig 10847 bp, 12 predicted proteins | sample 1_2617_0518_D_FD_203652 | JGI IMG/M metagenome (GOLD analysis project Ga0326512, IMG submission 203652) | Bovine rumen microbial communities from UC Davis, California, United States - 1_2617_0518 | ecosystem: Host-associated > Mammals > Digestive system > Stomach > Rumen | place: USA...
TATATCTGCACTTTCCCCATCTACCACATCCGGCACTAATACCCCTTCATCAAAAATAAACTTATGGATCCCTTGCAGATCATAGACCTCAACTTTCTTTACCACTTTGGAAATAGTACCCTCATAAGCAATCGTTAAATACATCCTCACACCATAATCCAAAATGGTATGCTCTGAATCTTTCCAAAATGGTAAAATCTCATAAGCCGGGAATAAACGAAAAGCAAACTTTCCATCCTCTGTATAATACGGATATAACCACGCTAATCCACCATTATACGCATATTTTCCGCTATTCTTCAAAGTACGCTGAAAACTTTTATTGAACACTTTTTGTAAAAGTTCAATGTATTGTTCATTTTCTCCATGAACGGAAATAGGCTGACCAAAAAGGTAATTTGTCTTTTGGTTCACTAATTTAGCATACTGGTTATCTATAATGTGGTTGTTTGGAAGATTTTCAACTTCTTCCAAATCTCCATTTTCACCGATCATGGTACGCTTGCGTGTTAATATATCATGCTCATTTTCATAATACAGATGTCCTTTAAGCTGCATAATCCTTCTGGGTGAACATTCCCACTTGCTTATTTCCTTTTCCAAAAACTCCCGGTCTGTCATATTCCCATGAACACCCTGTAAGATAAAATCACTCACTTTCAAGGTCAATCGGTCTAATAAACTCCCAAACATGGTATTTTTCACCCCTTTATGTTCTAATAATTTCAAAATCCCACAAAATAGGCATTTGTGGGAATATCTGTTACTAATTTGTTTCTTTTAGTTAAAACTGTATGTATTTCCTTTACTATCATCCTCATGTGCATATCTCATTGCATCCATCAGATGATTAAAGTCATCAATCGGTTTGTTTATCTTTCTTCCTGTTTTCGGATCGCTATCCCATTGATAGTTGCCGATCTCTGTCAGGAAGTTCACGCACCTTGGATGAATGATAATGTGATAGTCTTGAATGAAGTCAATGCCGTTCAATATGCTATCCTTGCCCTTGCGGGCTTTCCTAATATGCGACAACCCAAGGACCCGCAACCTGTCAATGCTTTTCGGTTCAGCAGAATCAGCCGTGATTTTTTCCTTTGCATAGCCCATCCGGGTAACTTCTGCTGCAATCGCTTCATTGCTCATGCCGGGTTTATACATTTCATCAAATACCCACATTGTCCTTGTGTTATGGTCAACCATGCCACAATACAATGCACTTGGGTCATTCGTGTAACCAAAGTCAAGACCGAACTTTGAAGAAACGCCTGTGACCGCACGAACATCATCAATGCTGAACAATTTTTCTTCCCAGTTCTCATATACAAGACCGTCAACAATGCCCCAGTCACCAAGACCCGCCACTTTGTAACGTCTTGGGTTCTGCTTTTTCATTGCTTCAAACACTTTGCGGTCTGCTGCATCCAACCATTCATTGCATAAATAGTTGGTTGTCATAGCAAGGGTTTCTTCATCCGGGTTGTCAAAGAACCGTTTCTTGATCCAGTGGTGTTCATTCCAAGGGTTCAGGGTCAAGGTTATCTGTTTGAACAGTCCTGAACTTTCAGGGATAGCACCACGGATTGATTCATCAAGCATATTGAAATCATCTTCTGAACCAATTTCATATGCTTCTTCAATCCACATCCAACACAAATGACCGTGTTCAACTGTGATTGATGTTACTTTCAGGGGATCATCAAGCCCCCGGAAATAAATTTTCTGACCTGTCGGTTTGTAGGTCATTTCAAGGGGTGATTCTTTTATATCCCAGTGTGCATCAACCCCCAACCTGTGAATAGCCCATTTCAATTCAGTAAAACAGGAATCTTTTAGAGTACGAAAAACTTTTCGGACTACAAGGGTATTTGCATCTGGGTATTTCATCATGTTTGTAATAAACCAAAGGGCAGCAGTCTTTGATTTCTTACTGGCTCTGCTGCCCTTAACTACCCGATACCTGCCTTTGTACTTCCAAAATGTTCCGTAACCCTTTCCAACTACATCCGGTAATCGAAGATGTAACTTTCCGTCTGATCTGTTTGTGTACTGTTCCGGGTATAGCAACCGTTTTTGATAATCAAAAACATACTGTGAACTAATCCTCAAGGTTATCTTCCCCGGATATGACTACTGGAAGTGCAACATTCACATCTAACTTATCATTCCACATACCCATGTGCTTTCCAAGTAGTTCAAGTGCTTTTAACTTTGATGCAACTTTTACTTCTCTTTCCTCACTATACCCGGTATCTGATTCAGATTTTTTATATTTGATGGATTCAATGCAAGCTAAATCATCATCTGTTGCACCAGTATTTATTTCACCGTCTGCGTTCACAATATCTGTCATTTTCATAAAAGCGATTCTTGCAAGCTCCAATACAATACGATCCTGACTTATCCCGGTTCGTTTGCTCCGTTCTGCCATTTTTCGGCTGACCACATCCTGCACACTAACATTTGCTAACAATCTCGCTCCCTGTTCATTTGCCGTTTTTGCTGAATATCCTGCCCGAATAGCAGCCTGTGTTGCATTTAAGTCAATCAGATATTCTTCTACAAACCGCTTTTGTTTTGCAGTAAGTTTTGCCACATAGACCACCCCTTTCTAAGCATTTTCAAACAAAAATCCTCTTGAAACAATCATTTCTGACCATTTCAAGAGGAATCTATATTATGGCAACATTTCACGCTTGCATAATATCACACTTTTATATGCTATTGTATGCTAACTTTTCAAATTCCTGTAATGCGTGACCATGTAAATGTATAACATGATCATAAGAATAGCCTGTTTCAACCGCTATTTTCTCAAAATTTTTATACTCAACATACCGCTTGAACAGTATATCTATGTATATTCGTTTTGAAAGTGATTGAATTTGATTGATGATTTTATGCTTTTCGTCTACAAAATTATCAATCTCTCTGTTTATTTCTTCCTGAAGGACACATATTTTTTCAATCGTCTTTACAAAAGGTGCATCACCTTCCGGGCTTGTCTGCACTCTATCCTTAGAGTAATCAAAAGAACCGATACAAGTAAGCATATTCTTTAGATTATCCATTTCTGTAATCTTTTGATTGATTATGGTATCTAACTTCTCTAACCTCTGTAAATATTCTTTTGTTGTCATATCTTCAACCGCCTTTCTGTTTTTGAAGTTACAGTTTAGTTACGGTTTGGTTACGGTTTGGTTACGGTTGAAATACTTATATAAAAAATCCGTAACCCTTTTATTTTTCAAGTCTTTGCTATTTTAGGTTACGGTTAGTTACGGTTAAAAGTCCTATACTATTATATATTTTTCTTTTTATTATACTTTTTATATTAAAAAAATATATTTTATTAAAGAATTTACTTTCAACCGTAACCAACCGTAACCACCCCAATATATAAAGGTTTTAACCGTAACCTATAAACCGTAACTAACCGTAACTAAACTGTAACTTATACCACCACTACTTATATTTTCTGCCTGTGCGTATTTCCTTTATCTGTATTCGTTCCATTAGTTCAAAACCACTTGAACGAATGATGAACTTTAGTATTTTTATCAGTACCGTTGCTTTCCTGTCTGTTTCCTGCTCCGTTTTGACAATATCAATCAGACCTGCATAAGCAGTAGGATCAAAATATCCCTCATGGTTTTTTCTAAAATCGTTCATTTTTTGTTCACTCCTTACTGTAATTTGTTCAACGGACAATCATCAAAGTGTCCACAACTCCCATCATCTGACACATATCCGGCAGCAGAATATGAAAACCTGCAAAAGTCATTGCACATTTGTTCACATACTTCTTCTATCACCTGCACCATAGTTTTCTGATCTTTTTCATCTTGAAATTTACATTCAGGACACTTGCACCCTTCATACTTTGCCGGACTTGATACTTCTTTTCCACACACCGGGCATATATAGGAATCTGCGTTATCTATCCAATGTTTCTTTTTTCTCTTACCTTTCATCCTGTTCACCCCCTGCCTGATTTAGAATTATCTCTATAATCCGCTTCTGTGCCTGTATTGGAATATCTGAATACTTCACTTCTGCTACTAACTCCCGGTGATGTGCCGGGGCTATGTTTACAAATCCCTCTTTACTTGGTACCTGATTACCCTTTATGATTTCTATTGCCTGATCTATTGCCTGAATATCTTTTCCAATAAATGATCTATTGTTATTCCTCATACTTTCAAGCTGCTTTATAAGTTCAACTTTGTTCATCTTTGTTCACCTATCCTTTCACTTTTGGTTTTATAAAAATTCTTTTTGTTTTTCCATTTAACTTCACAATATTTACTTCCAATCCTAACCTTTTGTTTATCTGTTTACTGAATATGATATTTGACATTGGCTGCATAGAGTTATCAGCACAATATAGCTGATACCGCTTATAAACTTCATTTGTCGGTTCATTTTCTATCATTTCAATACCCTGTTCTTTAATAAATCCAATAATCGGATTATTTTCTTCCTCATACTCCTGTAATGATCTTTCTACTTTTTCAGAAGATGTAAAGTCTTGGTTCTCTAATACTCTTTTCAATCCATCAATGCCTAATCTGATAAAATATTCGATTGCAGTTTGTTCAATCAGTTCATACTTAATGAACGGTTTGTAATCTGGATCACTTTTGGTAAATTTTGCATTGAATGGAATGATAACCAATCTCCTTAATACTGCTCCGGTCTTATCTTTCATCCGGGGTATATCATTGGCAGAAAATAACAGTTTGATGAACGGATTGAACTCAAACGGATCTTGACCTTTTCTTTCTGCCTTGATTCTGTTTCCGGTCACGATCTTTTTAAATATACTGACCTGTGAACCTTGTAAAAAATCATCCCCTATATCATCACCGATATTTGCCAACTTACCAAACATCATTGAAGTTGTGAACCTATCTCCTAATTCTTTTAGATCAAGTGCTGATATATTGCTATCCCCTAAGATAGCCTTTATTACATCCAGAAAAGTTGATTTTCCGTTCTGTCTGTCACCTGTGAGGATAAAGGCTTTCCCTAACTCATTCCTGCGGTAAAAGCAATAGCCAATACATTCTTCCAATAGTGACCGGATAGCAGCATCATTACATGAAAGTTTGTTCATAGTCTGATCTGCAAGCTCATTATAGGCATCCGGGTTAAAATCATGTGGTATCTTATTTGTGACAATGATATTTGCAGAAAATCCCTGCATATTCCCTGTTACCACATCATACAATCCATTATTGAAAGCAATATATCTTGCATCCGCTGTTTCTACATCCGGGGCAATCAATTCCATATAGTCAATGACTTCTCGCCTTTGTGTCTTTTTAAGGTTTGGAATCAGTTCAATCATTGCAGATTCTAAATGCTTATATCCGTTCACATAAATACCTTCATGGTAAATATGTAATTGACCGTAAATCTTCACCACATGGTTATTATTTTTCAGATAATGTGCAAACACATCAAACTGAAATACCTTACCTATATAGAAAATAGGTTTTTGAAACGCTTCATCCCGAAGAATCACTTCCAGTTCTTCATCTGATAGCGGTTCCTTCAGGACAAACTTGTTTATGATCCTGATTGTTTCCCGGCAATCATCCACCGAAAAACCGTTTCCTTGAAGTGTGAGGATATAACTGAATAGTGCTTGATTTCTTCCTTCTCCTGCTTCCAGATTTGTAAAATCAATCGTTGCTCTTACTGGAAGGAAATACTTTGGAAGTTCTTCATAAGAGGCACCCGGTTCTACATCCCATTCACAAAATCGTTCTTCCCCATCTACTTTGATAACTTCATAAGATAACCGGGAACCGACTTTAATATCTGCAATCAAACCACACGCTAATGCTGCGTGTGTGCGGTTCCGATTTACATTATGATTTTTGAAAAGAAAATGCCTTCCTCTTGTGGTCTGATACACTTTGCAGTTAAGCTGATATTCTTCCACAATGTTCATCATTCGTTCAGATTGTTCAGAGTTATCAATGTCAATCAGGATAGTATCATCTTCCAGTATTCCGGCATAACCGTTTGCATCCTGCACATCTTCAAGGGTATTCCACTCTGTTCTGTCTTTTAATTTTTCTAAAGGCTTCTTTCCTTTAGTCACCACATAACCTTTATATAATGCCATACGCTACACCGCCCTTTAGTTCATCAATTCTAAACACTTCTTTATAAATTCTCTGTCGCTCTGGATCCCTTTTATATCCTGTTCTGCCTGTTTTCTTCCTGCCTTTGATTGTGACAAACGCTGCTTTTCTTCTTTGATGTTCTTACTCATTTCCTGATATTCTGGGCTATTCCTCATAACATTACTTAGGTTCTTATCTCTTACATATTGCAGATATTTCACCTTTGCTTCATGGAACCGCACCTTTTCCATATATTCATACTTGCGATCTGTGGCAGCCTGTTCAAATTCTTTTGACTTTTCAAAAAAAAGAGGAATCCAGTCTTTCATTTTCTGTTCTTCTTCCGGGGTATCGCTTTCCCGAATAATCTTTAATAATTTCCGAAACTTTGATATACTGTGCATATCAAAGAACCGTTTAATGTTGATATGTGCATGACCTTTTCCCTTACTCCCGAATTTAGGAGTCCATTCAATATTTAGATAATCATTATCCAGTTCTAAAATTCCACTATACATATTTATTCCTCCTGTTCTATTCCAAAATCTTTCAATCTCTTTTTTGCAAGATTGATATACCATTGTTTATCCAGTTTATCCGGCACTTTTACACCCTCTACGCTATCATTGAATATAAAACAATGCTCCGGTGTATTACCAAACTTTTCTGCCTTTCCTCTAGCACCCCCATTCTTTAATAATTTCCCATCCTGAATATCACTTGATGCAAACACCCGATAACACTTGTATGTATATTTGACGGTTTCCGGGTATTCATATATGGTCTTTATTACCCTAACCCCTTTCTTTCTGATTACTGGCTGACAATGTTCATGTTCCACCCATTTATACTTATTGGATAATTTCACAACTTTTTGGAACATAATCAGATCATCACATTCATTTATGGTCTGCTCTACTGATTTCTTTTCTACCATATAATCCACCAATGCCTTATTGATGATAGGAAGGTCAAAGTCAATCGGTGATAGTTCTTTCACATAAGCTCCTATCCGTTCCACTCCACCATCAATATCCACCCATAAGTAGTTATTTACATCTTTCTGATAAATCTCTGAAATATTATCAAGTACAAGTTTTATCTCACATTCTGCGGTGGAACATCTTTCTTCCCACTCATAACAAATATCATCCAACATTTCAAAGGCTTCATCTGTGTTAGGGATCCATACGATCAAACCGTCTGTGTTGGATTGCACTAATCTAAATTCTGGTATTACTTCCAGATGTTCAATCAGATCCAAAAGCATAAGCTGACCATTGATGCACATAATGTTATTATTCCTCGGATCATAAGCCGGGTTTGTCTTATCTTTCATTCCACCGGATAATGCGTTAAGCATTTTCTTATACGGTAATTGTGCTTTTTTCCATTTCTTCTTTTCTGCCTTATCTTTGGCAGCAGTCTGTTTTGCTTTCAACTGCTTTCTTGTCATATACACACCTTTATAATTGTCATTTGTGGCTGATCTTGTGACTAACCCCCAAGCAATCAGCATAGATGGATAATAATTGTTCACATCAACATGATACCCTGCACCTTCTGATTCATCATGGTGTACTGCTCCCTTTTCTGCTCCATGTAATCCACCGAAACCGAATGTATGAGGTATTCCGGCTACATCTGTTTTCAATTCCTTACTGTAAAGGTATTTCTTAAACTGTGGATCATCTTTTCCTACATCACAACCACCCTCACACATTTCATCCAGAGTTGCAGCTACAATGTGTTCAAACCATTCCTGAACATACTTATATTTTTTTAATTTAATACAAGGTAAAATAAAAAAATCAAATTCATCGTCATATTCTCTGCGTTCACAACCTAAAACTTTAGCTGTGATCCTTGCTTCACTATCTCCAATACAAGATAAAGGTAGCTTAAAGGCTTTCACAATATCGTGCATAGCATTAAAATCATCTACTTTTTGAAGAAATACCTTTATGGTTTCCTCTACATCATGCCTGCAATAAAAAACCATCTGTTCAATCTCTTTTTTTGTCAATTTTCTATCTATATCAAAAGGAACATCCGTTTCTTTAATATTGGAACCAAGAAACCCTTCCATTGTTTTCAAACCTACCGGAGGATTAGGCATAACATCATAATTGATCATATAAATTTTATTAAAGGCTCTTGAATACTGCCAACCCTCACCATTTTTCACAATGATAAAATCACTTAAATCTTTTACATCCATACCCAAAAGGTTTCCTTTATAGATGTACTGATCATAGTGCCTATTGTTATATCCCACCCAAATATCTTTTATATTTTCCTCATAAAATCTTTTTAAGTGTTCCAGATTATTGATGATAATTGTTTCTTTTTTTCTTGTTACATCAATAAAAACCACAAGCCAATCATATTTAGTAACCTCAAAATCATAAAAAATCATAAGTTACACCCCATTTCTTTAATACAAGCGGTTTGACCTGTGAAAAAGCCAAACCGCCCTGCTCTGGTTAGTGTGAAATACTAAATGTCATATACTTCATTGATTGTCACCGGATGAAATGCCTTTGCCTTATATTCAATTTCAAGTTCCACTTTCCCCTGAATCTCCTGAAAAATATCTAAGACACAATCTGCAAAATCCTTATAGTTGATAAACTCCGGTACAATTTCCGTCTGCAACTTGTCAAGCCATGTAATAACGGACTTGATCGCTTTGGCATCAGTCCAAACCTGAGAAGTATTTCCGCTAATTACACGATTGAAGAAAATCAAACGCTTTTTATACTCTCCCTCTTTTACCTTGAACTGTGCAGCAAACATCAACTTATCCCCTGCCTTTGTGGTAGTGACTTCCATCTTTTCCACGCTGACAACATATGTTCCATCCGGCAAATCCTCAAATTCATCTGCCTTTGATTCTGCCACTTCTTTCTGCAATCCCTCTAAATCCACCTGCTTGTCAAACTTATCAAAATCTACTGCCATACTGTTCACCTATTCCTTTCTATGTGCTTATGATCTGGTTCTGCGTGTTCTGCGTGTGCGTGTTGTCGGTGCTGCATCTTCTTTTGGTTCATCCTCGGTCTTTTCTTCCGGCTCCGGTGTTGATGACGGTGGAAGCTCAACTTCCTCTGCTTCTGTTTCTGGTGCGTTCATGAAACCTTCTTCTGGTGCATCCCCGGTTGGTTTTACCGGATGATCCCCCTCTCTTTCTTTTCGTGTTCTGCGTGTACGCTTTGTTGGTGCATCCTCTGTGTTTTCTGCTGCATCCTGCGTATCTGCTGCCTTTTCCTCTGTCTTTTCCTCGGTTTTATTGGCATCTGTGTTTCTCGTCTTTCTTCTCCTGCCTTTTTCATCTGGCTTTTCTAAAGTAGAGGAAACTTCTTCATCTGCTTTCTGCATTTCTGCATCTGACTTATAATCACCAATCTCATAGTAATTACGGATTTTTTCGGCAACATAATTCAGATCATTTTCAATCGCATAGACCGGAAACATCCCCATGGGAGATTTTACAGTATCTTTTCCGCTGTTCTGTGTGTAAAAGTAATACCTTGCTTCATACACCCCACACCGAAGAACAGTAGTAAATAATCCCTCGATTGTGATTTTTTCACGAAGCATTTTCCCGATCAGCTTTATAGTGTATAATCCATTGTCTAAGGTTTCAGCGTGTGAGAGATAAGCCACAATCACATCATCCGGCAACTCTTTACACACATTGATGATTTCATAGTAATTCGCCCCAAAATCATTCCATTTATCCCATCCAGTTTCCTTAATGCGTTCCATATACGGAATAGCAAGAATGTACTGAAAATCATCTACCACAAGTAACTTCTTTCCGGCTGCAACCTGCTCTTTCATCCACTTTGTAATCTTTCTTGCATCTGCAACATTGTTCAAAGTTTCAAATTTCCCTGCACCTTTGAACGGTAAAGGCTTACCTACCGGATTCACTACCGCTGTTGTCTTAGGATCACAATTTCTAAGACTGGTACTCTTTCCAGTACCGGATTCACCCATAATTAAAACCATCTGTGCCATATTGTTCACCTATCCTTTCTTTACTCAAATTCCCATTTCCTGCATCAACATTTCTTTCCGCATGGTCTTAAAATTCCCTGCCATGTTTCCGCTTACATGGTGCCTACCGAACTTCTTTTCGCATTTTGCCCGGATAACTGACCGCATCATCTTACGGTTATACACCGGAACCGGATCATATACTTTTCCCTGATTCTCATTCACCATCTACATCACCCTCACTCTCTGTTTCAATGACCTTGCTTGACCACATATCCGCCCAATGTATCAGCATAGATAACTGGGTTTCATGCCCCTGCATTTCATATTTCATAAAGTCATACAGTCCATCATGGGTTAAAATCGCCCATTCTTCTTCTTCCGTAAGGTCAATAAAAAGAGTTGCTAACTTGATTGACCGGATCGCATGAGGAACATTTGACAAACCCTTATTCCTCATGAATGGTTTTGTATCTGACCGTTTCCCTGACTTCAAAATATTTTCAACATACATTGCTTTGCCATAATCTCCGACCTTACCTAAATCATGGAGTAATGCAGCAATCACAATACTATTTCTGATTTCCGGTGTGATATTTTCACCTTTTAAAAGAACCACGCTCATTTTCTCGGCTGTCAACATTACATTGCAAGAGTGTTCTGCAAGTCCACCCTCTTTACAAAGATGATTACCACCGCTGC
>Ga0326512_10003942_pt1 | contig 10844 bp, 7 predicted proteins | sample 1_2617_0518_D_FD_203652 | JGI IMG/M metagenome (GOLD analysis project Ga0326512, IMG submission 203652) | Bovine rumen microbial communities from UC Davis, California, United States - 1_2617_0518 | ecosystem: Host-associated > Mammals > Digestive system > Stomach > Rumen | place: USA: California...
AGTTGCTCGAGTGAGCCTGGTCGCGCTTGTCGCGATAGTTGGCCATCATGGTACGTATCTCTTCGACAAAGGTGTTCTGTCTCACCTGGTCGAACCACCGGTGTCCCTCGCCCAGCAGTTCACAGCGACGCTCGTAGGCCACGGCAGCCTGGTAGTTCTCGGCCGTCATCTCCTTCAGTTCCGACAGTCCCGCACGCTTGCGTATCTTGTTCAGATAGCTGTAGCCCTCAGCCGTATTGCCCACACACTCGGCATAGAGCAGCATGATGTCCTCTATGCGCAGCACGGGCCAGTTCTGCGGCCAGCAGGTACGGTCCACTATCTCCGCGTCCATGTCCGACAGCCCCAACGAGGCCCGTTTCATCTTGTGTTCGAAGAACTTCACCAGGAAGTTGTTCTGGTCCGTAGCACCACCGACATACTGGCCCGTCTCCTCGTCGTAGGCCTGTCCCGTGTTGATGGTGCCCACCAGTCGCTGGTCCACATACTCCTCGGTCGTCGTGCCGTCGGCATTCTCGACGGTATTGCTGACGAGGAAGTGGTCTTGCAGGTCGCGCTCCACGTAGACGTGCGGGCCCACGGTCAGATAAGCATTGCAGTATTCGTCGGCATACGTGTTCTGCGTCTTCGAAATCGGCGATGCCGTATTACCCTGCCCCTTGTCGGCCGTGTACTGTATCTCGAAGATGAAGTTCTTGTTGTCGTTCTCGTGTACCCACATACGGTTCCATCCGTCCATCGTCGGCACCCAGTAGACACTCTCCTTCGTCAGCACCTCGGCCAGCAGCGCCTGTGCCTTGGCCTTGGTGTCCTGATAGAGCGGATAGCCCGCCATCTGCATATACACCTTGCCCAGCAGCGCCTGTGCGGCAATGCGCTTCACGCGCTCCGAGTGCTCCACGCCCTTGTAGTCCGTAGCCGTCTCCTGCAGCCGGTCAATGGCATACTCCAGGTCGGGCACGATGACCTTGTTATATACGTCGATGGCCTCGCTCTGCGGAATGGAGAAAGCCTCGGCCGGCGAAATCTCGTGCAGCGAGATGGGCACCCGTCCGAAGAAGCGCACCAGGTCGAAGTACGACAGTGCACGCAGGAACCGCGCCTCAGCCTCATACTGCGTCTGCTGAGCCTCCGTCAGTCCAGCCTCGCCCAGATGGTCCAGCAGCACGTTGGCCGCCGAAATCAGCGTGTAGTGGTCAGCCCAGCAGTTGGAAATCAGATTGTCGTTCAGCAGTCCCGTGCCGTTAAACTGCGCACAGTCCGAATACTCGTTGGTGCGCTGCTCCGTCGTGATGAAGAGGTTGTCCGAGCGAAACTCGCTCATGGCCATATAGTACAGTGCGAAGGGCTTCAGTGCTCCGTAGACACCCGTCAGGTCCTGGTCTATGTTGGCCGCCGCCGAGTAGGCATTGTCCGTCGACAACGCCGACTTCGACTCCGTCACCAGAAAGTCCTCACACGAAGTCAGTGCCACGCCCAATGATAAATAGCAAATGACCAACGAAAACCCTGTCAGATGCTTCTTGATATTCTTACCAATCATAGTCTATCGTGTTTTTTTATCCTTAATGTTAACATATATCAGAACGTCGCACTCACGCCCAGCGAGAAGGTACGCGCTGCGGGATAGGCACCATAGTCCGTCACCGCCACCTGCGAGCCCGAGTTGTTCGACTCAGGCGAGAAGCCGTTCTTGTAGCCCGTTATCATGAACACATTCTCACAGCTGGCCGTAAAGCGCAGCACCTTCAGTGCAAACCGCTTCGGCAGCCGCCACCGGTAGCCGATGGTGATGTTCTTCAGCTTGACGAAGTCCGTCGAGTACAGCCAGCGAGTCGAGAACTGCTCCGCCGAGCCGCCCGTGGCCCGTGGCACGATGCCGTCACCCGGGTTCGACTCCGACATCCACATGTTCTCCCAGCGCTCCAGACGGTTGATGGCGATACCCTGGCTCTGCATGTCGATGGCACGCGCCAGCCCCTGCCATATCTTACCCCCTGCCTGAGCCGTAAACAGGAACGACGCGTCCCAGTTCTTCCACTTGAACGAGTTCGTCAGTCCGAACGTCCACGACGCCTGAGGCTTGCCGCAGTACGTACGGTCGTTCTCGTCAATGATGCCGTCGCCGTTGATGTCCCGATAGCGCACCGAGCCCACCACCGACGTCGCCTCCGTCGGATACTTCACCAAGTCCTCCTCCGTCATGTATACACCGTCGGCAATATACAGGTAGTACTCACCCACCGGGTGTCCCACCTCGATAATCTGCGTCTTGCTGTCATAGCCCGTATAGATGGCCGAGTTGTCACCCAGCGACTTCACCTCGTTCGTGCTGTAGCCCATCGACATCTTGGTAGTCCACTTCAGCTTGCCCACCAGATTCTCCGTCTTCAGCTCCAGCTCCACACCCTTCGTGCGTATGTTACCGATGTTGCTGTAGCCCTTGGCATAGCCTATGACCGTAGGCATCGACACCTGGTACAGCATGTCGCTGATGTTCTTCACATAGTAGTCGGCCGCAAACGAGATGCGGTTGCTGAACAGGCTCACGTCGGCACCGAAGTTCCACGAGTTGGTCTTCTGCCACCCCAGATCGGGATTGGCCGTCGAGGCAGGCACGTAGCCCGTCGTCACCGTACCGTCCTTCGAGTAGTACGACGCCGTCAGCAGGCCGTCGGCAGCATTCGCCGAGATAGCATTCGAGCCGTTCGATCCGTAGCTCACGCGCACCTTCGCCTGGTTGACCCACCAGTCGGGTTTCCAGAAGTGCTCGTTCGAGATGCGCCATGCCGCCGACACTGCCGGGAACGTACCCCACTTGCGGTTCGTACCGAAGCGCGAGCTGCCGTCGCGGCGTATCGAGGCATTGATGAGGTAGCGGCTGTCATAGCCGTACTCCGCACGGGCAAAGTAGCTGACCAGGTGGTCGTCCGTCGTATAGGTAGCCGTAAACGAGGTCGGCGTCACGTCGTTGATGGTCCAGCCCTTGATGGTGTTGTTCGGGAACTGAGTCGCTGCCAGGTTATACGAGTTGCCGTCCTGTGTCGACTCCACCGACCATCCGCCCACCACGTTCAGATGGTGCTTGTCCCACGTGTGGTCATAGGTGGCCGTAGCCTCCAGGTGGTACTTGTGCGAACGGCTGCCAATCCAGAACGACTCGGCATAGTAGCCCTCTCCCGAGTCCCACGAACGGTGCGCCGACGAGGGCGTGAAGCGCTTGCGGTCGCGGTTGTTGAATATCCACGAGCCCAGCACCTTCAGGTCCAGCCCTTTCGTCACCGTATAGTTGGCAAACGCCGACGCCTGGATACGTATCTGCTCGTCGCGGTAGTAGCGCTGCTCCATCACCGCCACCGGCGAAGCCGTCGAGCCCGCATAGATATAGCGCGAGTAAGGCTCCGCGGCCGTATAGAGTCCGGCCGCGTTCTCCACCACCGGCACCAGTGAGAGGGCGTTCTGCGCGGCATTGTCCTTGCCGTCCACATTGCCGCCCGTCGTCACAATCATCTGCGGCGACACGTCGACACCCAGACGCAGCTTGTCGAACAGCAGCGTCTGTCCGCTCAGCTTGGCCGTGATGCGCTTGAAGCCCGTATTGATGACGATACCGTCCTGATGGACATAGTTCACCGAGGCACGGTAGTTGTTGGTCTTGTTACCCTGCGTGATAGACAGGTTGTAGTTCTGCGACACCGACGGACGGAACATAGCCTCCTGCCAGTCCACCAGCGACAGGCCGCCATATCCCGGCATGGCCCAGCGCGGGTCGATGACCGCCGACGTGCCCGCACCGCCATGGGCTATGATGACCTGCTGCAGGTAAGAGTCACCCACCTGCGCACCACCCGTGGCATAAGTCTCCGCATACTGGTTGTAGTTGGCATTCATGCGCCACTTGATCCAGTCTCCGGGCGACATGACAGGCATGTATCGCTCCGGTGTCGACACCGAGAAGTTGGCCGAGGCCACCACCGTCGTCTTGCCGTCGTCGGTACCCTTCTTGCACGTCACGATGATGACGCCGTTGGCACCACGCGAACCATAGATGGCACTCGACGAGGCATCCTTCAGCACCTCGATGGACTCAATGTCCTGCGGGTTCAGCTGCTGCAGGTCGAAGTTCTCGTCCATGGGCACCCCGTCCACCACATACAGCGGATTGGTATTGCCGTCCTCGTTGATGCTCGTCGCACCGCGTACCTTGATCTGTACCGCCGAGCCCGGTGCACCACTGGTAGACTGTACGTCGACACCCGCCAGTTCGCCCTGCAGCGCCGAGGCAATGTTCGAAACCGGGCGTTCAGCCAGCTCGTCACCCTTCACCTGGGCCACGGCATTCGTCACGTCACCCTTCTTCACCGAGCCATAGCCGATGACCACCAGTTCCTCCAGCTGGTTGGCATCCGTGCTCATGTGCACGTCCGCACGGCCGTTCTTCACCGCCGCCTTCTGCGTACGGTATCCGATGTAAGACACCTCTATCTGGCTCACCTTGCCGTTGACCGACAACACGTAGTTACCGTCCATGTCCGTCACCGTGCCGCCCGTCTGTCCGACAGCCTTCACCGTAGCACCAATCATGGGCTCACCCATCTCGTCAACCACATGACCCTTGACGGTCACCGTCTGGGCCTGCGCCACTACAGCCGTCAGCAACAGCACGACGACTGCCCATATCTTCTTGCATTTCTTCATAGCCTACTCCTCCTCAATGGTTAGTTCACTCCAGCCCGCAGCACTCCTATAGGCAGCGCCCGCACCTGCCGGTACATAGACGACAGGCTCCACGCCCTCCTGGGCCTCATACAGCGTACCCTCCAGCGTGGGCGGCGTAGCCGACCGCATGTGATAGGCCGCAATCTTCGAACGGTCCGTCGCACTGCGTCCGCCAAAGACCTGGCTGCCGATGCGCGTCACTGACGACGGAATGGTTATTTCCGTCAGCTTCGAGCAGTCGAAGAACGCCATGCGCCCGATGGTCGTCAGCCCCTCGGGCAGCGTCACCGACGTCAGGCCCGAACAGCCATAGTAAGCCATCTCGCCCAGCGTCTTGACCGACGAAGGCACGTCAGCCGACGTCAGTTTCGTACAGTAGCCGAAACAACCCGTAGGAATCTCGCTGATGCCCTCAGGCAGCGTGATGCTTGTCAGCCCCACACAGATGGCAAAAGCCCCCTCGCCCAGCGTCTGCACCGTCTGGGGCAGCACCAGGCTGGTCAGCGAGCGACAGCCCATCATGGCCTCGTTGCCGATGGCCGTCAGCCGATAGCTCTGCCCGTTAGCCGTCACCGTCTCAGGCAGCGTCAGGTCACCCGCATAGGTGGTCACGCTCACCGTAGCCGTCGTCGGCGACTGCCAGTGTGTCGGGTTGTCCCCGTCGTAGGTTAACACCGCCGTCCCCGCCGTTGCTCCCGGCAACAGGTAGAGCGTCGTCTTGTCGTCAAGCGTGGCAGTAAACTGCCCGCGACTCGTCGTGAAATAGTTCGGGTCACCCGCCGTCAGTCCGTCATCGTCCTTACACGATGTCAGGCCCCACGCTCCCGTCCAGAGCATCAGCGCCGTCACGGCCTTCACAGCCCGGGCATCCCACTTCAAAAGACACTTTTTCATTTGTTGTTTGTTTTAGTTATATTATTGAATGATTGATTGTTCTCGTACCACCATACCCCCGCGCCATCGCACCACCCGACATGCTTGCCTCGGCTGTGCAGCGACACGTTGTCCTCCATCACGTGCCCATAGCCGTCCACATCCACGTTCTCCTGAGCCGACGGTCCCTTGCGGTTCACCATGTTATAGTTATAGGCACCATTGTCGACAGCCGTACACCGCCGTATATCGATGCCCCCCAGATGGTGGTTGGCATAAAACCCGTTGGCCTTGTTCTGCGCCGCCGTGCAGTGCTCCACCACATGTCTTGGCGCCCCACCCGCAGGCAGCACGACGTCCCTGGCACTCATGCCGTAGCCGCCCACCTTGAATCCGTTGCCGTCCTGCCGACGGTTGCCCTCGGCATCGAAACCGTTACGACACGCCACACAGTCGCGTAGCGTCACCGGCGAGTAGCAGTTGATGAGGTCGAAACCGTCGTCCGAGTTGTTCCACGCCCGGCAACCTATAAAGATGTTCCCCTCGTTGCCCGCCTGCACATGACAGCCGAAGCCGTCGTTCTGGCCGCCCTTGCCGTCCTCCGACACCGGGTCGTACTGGTTGTATCCGTCACAGTTCACGAACACATTATGGTGTGCGTTGTTCGTCAGGTAGAAGCCGATACCCATGCCGTCGTGGCAGGCTATATGGTCAAAGCTATTATAGCAGCCGTTGCGTATGCGGAAGTTCTCGCTCTGCGTATGCCCCGTGATGTTGACCATGATGCCGACCACCTCGAAGTTGCGGAACACCAGATGCTGCCCCGTCACGTAGAAAGCCGTCACCCGGTAACCCTTGGGGTTCACCTGCGACAAGTCGAAGACCGGGCGCTGTCCGTTCTCCGTCAGCCCGACGAAGCTGATGGGCTGCTGCTCCGTGCCCTTCTGGTTCAGGTTGAACACTATCTTATAGATGCCGTCCGTCTTCGATATCTGGTCTTCTGCAATCCGGTACGTCCCCGGCACGATGTAGACGTTGTCGCCAGCCCTCACTGCCCGCTGCGCCCTGCCGATGGTGGCAAAGGCTGTCTGGCGCGTTGTGCCGTCATGACTGTCACTGCCCGTCGGCGACAGCCAGTAGTCTGTCGCCGACGCCGTCAGTGCCGTCAGCAACAATGCCACTATGTTCAACCACGTCTTCATGCGATTTCAGTTTTAAGTTTGGTGCAAAGATACAAAACTATACACAACATACAACATGAATTATATCCAAAAAACTATATTATTGTACGCCTTCCAGTTATTTTCATCCTATAGTCCATTATGTCCTATTCTCCACCTTTTTGTACAATCCTCCTAACAATCTACCTATTATAATATTACTTTTGCAGCCAGACGCAGAACCTGCAGGCCCCTCCGCCTCAGAGGCGTTGAGCGACGAGACGAACTTTTACTCTAACAAACTAATAATAAAAACAATGAAAATGAAAACAAGATTACTAAAACTGGCGCTATGCGCTATGGCTACGCTACCGATAGGGGCATGGGCGGACGTAGTAGGTTATGATGAAGTCTTTAAGGTTGACTATGCAAAAATAGCAACGGATAACTGGAATGTTGTATCATCAACAGGCTCACAGAAAATATCAAGAAACACCTCTATTGACAAAAGGATAGAAGATGAAAAGATATATCCTTTCCAAGTAAATAAAAGCGAATCTACGATTCTTGATTACAATGAGGTGTATGTGGCTTCTGACAATTACTATTTAAGTCTTATTAATGTTAATTTAATAGGCTTGAGATGTACAAACTCTACCGCAACACGTATAGGTATCTTTGATTTGCAAAAAGACGATATAGTAGAGATTGCTACCAATGGAGGCAATGCTTCAAATGCAACTCCGACGGAAAGTGCTCCCACAACACCATATAATCTCTCTGCTTTTGCTAAACAGGATGGTACTTATGGACATACTTATGTTCATACAGCAAGCCGCACTGCACGTTATTATGTCTATAAGGCTACTGTTAGTGCCGATGGCGCGGTTAGTTTTATGGTATCAAACAACTGCTATATTGCTTATATCAAAGTTCTCCGCCCATATACTGCTTACACATTGACGACAACAGCGTCTCCTGCAGCAGGAGGAAGTATCTCGGGTAATGACGATGGTACTTACAAGGCGAATACCACTGTTAACCTGACTGCGACACCAAACGCAGGATACGATTTTGCAAACTGGACCATCGACGGAACAGAGGTTGGAACTGAAACAACCTATTCCGTGACAATGGATGCTGATAAGGAAGTGGTGGCAAACTTTGCTGCACAGTCAAGAGGCGTAAGTACAACTACGATATGGACATTCAATAGCATGTCAGATGTTATAAATACTAACCAGTACTTGGCAGATGACAACAGTAACAACAATTTATATGCTAACTGTAAGAGTGGTTCTAATTCAACAGTAAGAACATTTACCCCTACAGCGTTGGGGAGCAATCAAACACTGGTTTTTGCTGATGGCTATACAATTACTGTATCAAAGGTGCTGGCTGTTAATGGTGATATAAGGAATCCGAATAATATGCCTGAAGGCTCTACAGCAACATCGCTGACGGGTGACTATGGTCAGGGATTTCTTGCTTTTGATGCCTCGGTTGCGGGAACACTCTATGTATATATGAAGGGAGCAACTGCGGCAAACAAGAATCTTCGTATATATCATTCGCAAAATGTAAGTGACTCAAAAATAACAGCTGCTGTTTCAAACGTTCCGTCATCCAATTCTACTGATTTGTTAGAAGTTTCATATACCAGTTCAGCAGCAGGCACCTTCTTCTTCGGATTAACAGGAGGTAGTGGTGGTAGGATTTATGCCGCACGTTTCGTTCCGACATCAGAGAAGAAAGATGAGTGGGTCTACATTGGCTCGACAGGCTATGCTACATGGGGTAACAACTCAGGCAAAGACATTGAGTCATTGCCAGAAGGCTTAACGGCATATGCAGCAACAGCAAATTCAGATATGCATTCTGTAAATCTAACCACAAGAACCAAACTTAGAAGAGGTAGCGGTTTTGTAATCGCAGGAACACCAAATACACACTATCCTCTTACGTATGGTGGAACAGATCTTAACGGAGCAGAATATATGGGTGGTGACATGATATGTGTTGGAACTGACATTACTAATTTCGGTCCTACAATTGAAGTGTCAACTGGTGTTTATAGAAATTGCTACATCTTAGGTAACGACAATGGTACCGCTAAGTTCTTTAAACCAGACGGATCTGGTACTTTGAAGAAAGGAAAGGCTTATCTCAGAACAAGTTACGAACTTACATCTTCATCAAATGCTCCTGGGTTCAGTCTTGTTATCAGCAATGGAACGACGGGTATTACAGAAATGCAGAAGATGGGAAATGCCGACAATGAGACTGTGTTCAATTTGAACGGCCAGCGCGTAGCTCAACCTACGAAGGGCCTGTATATTGTGAATGGTAAGAAGGTAATCATTAAATAAAGGAGGATAGAAGATATGAAAAAGGAATATGCAAATCCTACTATAGTTGTAGTAGAAATGGAATTAAGTTCACTAATTTGCACCTCCCAATTAAAAGTTGGCGATGGAACCTTAAATGCAGACCAAGCTCTCTCTCCAGATTTCGACGAGGAAGATTTGGAAGACTTTTAGCAGTCTACAGTAAAATCAGCAGAGGGGTATGTATGAGGGATTCCAGTACATACCCCTCTATTTTGTTTCTTAATGGCAGAGCGTACAATAATATAGTTTTTTGAATAATACTTTTGCTAATTATGGCATAAGCTTATTACCTTTGCAATATGAAAGCACAACAGATAGTTTTTAGTTAGTAGTTTTGGTTAATCATTATGTAAGAGAAAAGCAGGCCTCGGCGGAGGTCTGCTTTATCATTTCTTACGAGCCCAGGCTCAGCTCAGCCCTGCCCTACTCATCCGAGTCAGTACCACCATCAGAATCCCGAGCGGCAATGATGAACCACACCGTATCGCCATGATAGACCACCAAGCGCTGGCCAGCCGTCACGTTCAGGCCCGTGAACGTGGCACCGTTGGCATCGTGGCTGGTGGGGTTGATGGCGTCGCCCGTGCCGTCCACCTTGGCCGTGAAGGTCACATCACCCAGGTTGCTGCCGCTGACTGCCACACGTGTGATGGGCGCTGTGGCTGTCACGCTGCCGCCTGCAATGCTCTGATTGACACCGTTGATGGTGGCAGTGGTGTTGTAGGAAGGCTCGCCGGGAGTCACACCGCCACTGCCGCCACTTGGGGTGACGTCGTCGGTAGTACCCATACCGCTCATACCGGCATTGTTCAGATAGAACTCTGACTCCATGTCGATTTCATTTACTGTGTAGCTGTTATCTACGGCCTGCTGAAGACTGCATAGGTCGCTGCCAAAGCCAGCCTCGTTGAGCACCAGCTGACAGTTGCTGCGGAACCAGTCACCACTCTTGTCCTTGCGGCTGACAATGATGCCCGCTGCAACAACATCGCCTCCACGGCCCAGCACGAAACTAAAGTGGTCGGTGTCGAACTCGAAAGTCGAAAAGTTTAGCTTGTTTTTCCAGTTCGAGCATGGGAACTCGCCCTCGCTGTTCACAATTTCCGTGCTCATAGGAGCACCACTGCCATCTGCATTGCGAGGATTCAGCACAATACGGGCGTAGTTTACCTCATACTCGCCTTGGCGCTTTTGGACAGTTACGAACGTCAACTGGTCGCCACGCTGAAGCCCCCACGCCGTGATAAAGTCGGCATAGCTGCGACTGGGGGCATTGACATACGCCTTGTGACCGTCTTCCGCATCAATGCCCACCGATACTGCAGGCAGTTGCCCCTGCGAGATAATGACGGCATAAGGAGACCACTTCTCACTCTGAAGCGGCATGAACTGGTAGAATTGAGACAATGATTGTCCCGAGTGCTGTAGTGCTGCCGCACGCTCGCGAAGATAGCGAAGGTTAGCCTTGCGAAACTTGTTCATGCACTGCAAACCAGAAGAAAACCCTTCAAAAGCATGACCCGCAATGAACTTAAACTTAGCATAAGCAAAAGCCACCACCAAAATAAAAATCCGTTGAACTGTTTGAGCTGCTGTCTGAGGATTTTTGACACGATGGTTTGTGGTACCATCAACCGTTAACTTAATTGTTTTCATCTTTTAATTAGTGTTTAAGAAACAACATTGATCCTTCCCTTGGAGA
>Ga0326512_10003945_pt1 | contig 10838 bp, 11 predicted proteins | sample 1_2617_0518_D_FD_203652 | JGI IMG/M metagenome (GOLD analysis project Ga0326512, IMG submission 203652) | Bovine rumen microbial communities from UC Davis, California, United States - 1_2617_0518 | ecosystem: Host-associated > Mammals > Digestive system > Stomach > Rumen | place: USA...
TGTTTTCACCTTTTTGATTCTAAAGCTCGTGTTATTGACCGGTCGATTCTTTCTTCATATATCAACCGGTCCGCCTTCCGAAAGCGCTCCAGCGCTTCCTGTGCCGCAAGGAATGCGGATTCCAAAAGACAGACAATATCCTCTACTTCCTCAACCTCCTTTCCCGATATTCGGCCTATTTCTTCTTTCAGTGTTGGCAAGTCACTTTCCAAAGCCACTCCCACAAGGTAGCCGTGTTCCTTCACTTGTGCGCTCAGCTTCTCAAAGAGAGACTCTGTAAATTCAAACGGCAACACGGGCGTGAAGTTGCCGTTGTTCCAGCTACGGCTTGCCAGTTCGTTGAAAACTGTGGCGCTCTGCCTGTTGCTCACTTGCTCCATAGCATCCTCCTTTGCCGTTCAGGCAATAAAAAAAGGGGCAGTCATGCGGGTTGGCAGACCGGTCAGAAGGAACCGGCAGGCACGAAGCCTCCCGCATAACTGCCCCATAGACAATGCAATGAAAACAGAGATGCTCTGGATACAATGCGCCCATGAACAGGGCAACAAAAAACCGCCTGCAATGCGAGGCGGGTATCCGCCTTCTGAATCGGGCTGCCAAACCCGGCTGCTGGATTTTGCCAGCAACAGATTCCTTGTACCATAGCCGGGCGTAGGGCGCAATGGTTTCGGCGCTCCAGCCGTCCAGGGAAGACCAGCCTGCCTCATGCTGCACCTGCTTCCAGAACAGCCTCGATCCAGCGGTGGACAGCTGCGGCAGACCAGTATGACATACGGCCAACCTTGACGGGCTTTGGAAACTTGCCGCGCCGGATCATGTCGTACACGGTGGAGTTGGCCTTGATGCCGGTCAGCGCCCGAACCTCTGGCATACGCAATAGGTGGGCGGCTTCTGATAAGATGGGCGTGTCCTGCTGGTCAGGGGCGGGGTGGTTGGTCTGTGTGGTCTGGTTCATGTTGTTCTCCTTTCTGAATGTTTGCAGTCAGTGGCGCTCTAACTCGTACATGCGGAAGGGTAGAACAACTTGCCGACAAATGGTATAAACGTTTTTCCCCTCTATTTCTGTTTATTCTGCTTATTTGCGCCTGCAACGGGTCTTGTTGTATTTGTCGAGTATTTCGGACCGAATATCAGGCGCAAAACGGCAAGCAGTTCAGCCTGTTTCGGGGGGCGCTTCAGCGCTGTGTACATGGAAGTAGTGACAAGGGTATGGAGTCCACCTGCGGCTTGCCGTTGTCCACGGAGTCTTGGTTCTGGTGGCGAAAGGAAGGCAAGGAGTGGATCTATATATCTGTCCCTCACTTCTTGTGGAGGGAATCCGCTTTCTCTCCATTCCGCCAGGGTTTTCCGTACAACCTCCAAACGGTTTTCATAATCTTCTTCTATTCTTTTTCGAGTCCAAGCGCACGCTTCCCTTTCTTTGTGACAACAATAGATTGTTTCCCTGACTATCCATCCGGTTATAAGGCTTATATCGTCTTCTGCTCCGAAACTGTGTAAAAGGTCTTCCAGATTCCTTTCAAAGAGGCGAATCTCTTCACGCCTTGCATCTTCACTCAGTCCGCTGTCATAAGCCCATTTTGGAAATGGGCTTGTTGCATTTTTCGGCTTTTTCATTCCAGTGTCTCCTTACACTTCGCAAGCCCGCTCTGCACAGTACCTTGACAGCCCATCCGGGTCTTTGCGCCGTCCAGCGCCGCCGCCCTCAAGCCGTCCAGACAAGAGGGCGCGGCTTATCCGCCAGATGGGGGGGCTTGCACGATCCTTTGAGTTTGTCTTATTGTTCTGCGCAAAGGGCGGAGAGGTTATATCAAAGATGTTGCATAATCAGGCAAAAGCTGCGCATATAGACAAGCATTCAGGCTTTCCAGTTTTGTGCATCATTATGTTGCGCAAGCCCACGTCAAAGCCTGTCTGTGCGCCGTTTTGAAAGGGGCAAGTCTTCCACAACTCCTTGCTCCGTAGGAACAGGCAGTCTGTCTGAATGACTGCCAAGACAGGACACTCACAGGAACAGGCAAGAAAAGTAGGAAAGGGCAATGCCGGGAATCCTTGCCCGGATTTCCAGCTTTTTCCGTTCACTGCTTGCCCTGCCCTGCTTCCCGCTGCCGTGCTTCCTCTTTGCGCTCATCCAGCCAATCCGCCCAGGCCTGCATCATTGCCCGGCGCTGATCCAGATATTCGGCATGGTTGTAGGCGGCGCGAACAGCATTGCCCTCCTTGTGGGCAAGCTGCCGCTCTATGAAGTCCGGGGCAAAGCCCTGTTCATTCAGGTTGGTGGACGCCAGCGCCCGGAAGCCGTGGGCGCTCATGGTGTCCTTGTCATAGCCCAGTGAACGAAGGGCGTTCAGCACAGTCATGTTGCTCATGGTCTTGGTCTGGCGCTTGCGGTAATGCGGGAACAGAAAGGGCGTGTCGCCGGTCAGGCGGCGCAAGTCTGCCAGCAGGGCCAGCGCCTGCCGGGAAAGCGGCACAGTGTGGACAATCTCCCCTCGCCTCGCCTCCTTCTCGGTCTGGCGGCGCTTCATGTGTTCAATGGGCAAGCGGATTTCCGCCCGCTCAAGGTCCACCTGCGCCCATTGCAGGCGGCGCAGTTCGCCGGGGCGAAGGAAGACCAGGGGCGAAAGCTTCAGGGCGCAAAGGGTTGTGAAGTTGCCCTGATAGCGGTCAATGTCCACAAGCAGGCGGCCTATGGCCTGCGGCTCGGTAATGGCTGCCATGTGCTTTGTGACAGCAGGCGGCAAAGCGCCCTTCAAGGGCAGGGCCGGGTTGACGCTCGCCCGGTCTGTCTGAATGGCGTAGTTGAAGACCTGTCCGGCAAGCTCAAGAACGCGGTGCGCGGTTTCAAGATGCCCCTTGGCCTCTATGCGGCGAAGGGTCGCCAGAATCTCTTGCGGGGTCACAGTGTCAACGGGCCGCTGTCCTATCCAGGGAAACAGGTGAAGCCGCAAGCGCCCCTCAAGGGATTTCGTGTAGCTTGCCGCTCTGGACGGCGCGAACTTATCCAGCCATTCACTGGCAACAGCGGCAAAGGTGTTTGCGCCGCCAGCCTTCGCCCGCCTCCACCGGTGCTGGATACGAGGGTCTTTGCCCGCTGCAAGCTGCTGTCTGGCCTCTTGTGCCAGTTCCCGGGCCGTCTTCAGTGACACTTTGGGATAAGCGCCCAAAGACAGCTTGCGCTTGGTCTTGTCGCCTTTGGGAAAGCGAAAGCCAAAGCGCCAGTACTTGCCGCCTGTGGGGAAGACCTCCAGAAACAGACTGCCGCCGTCCTTAAGCGTGTACATTTTCTCTTTTGGCTGCGCGTTACGAATGTGCGTGTCTGTCAGGAGATTCATGCTCTTGGTCATGGTTGGCCTCTTGATGGTGTCATATAAAAAGGTGTCACTTGGCCCATGACACCAAAACTGACACCTTTTTTTCCGGCTGTCACCATTTTTCCCCGGTCTTTCCCGGTCTTGAAAGGCATGAAAAAAGCCCGGAATCCCTATGGAATCCGGGCTTCTACGGTTTTTATCGGTTTTCACCGGTTTTTGACTTTGGCGGAGAGAGAGTCCATACAAGCAAACTTGTGAACGCCTGTAAACACTGGGCTTCACAAGGATTCAGAAAAAACGTATGACACCAAAAATGACACCTTTTTTTTGCGCTGGAAAAACAGAAAAAAAATCTGGCACGGCTCTTGCTATTTCCCGGCGTTCTTCCCCGTCTCTCACAACGGGCGGATGCTCACGCGAACCAGACCACCTGCCTCGATGGGGCCACGCTCGATCAGCAGGCGGTCAACCAGGGAATCATCGCCAAAGACCGCGCCCTTCAGGCTGTCCAGGATAATCTTCAGCAGGTTGTCCAGGTCACGGCGGCGGCGGTCTGGCGGGCAGGCGGTCATGCTCACGAATACCCGCCCGGAAACAGGCTCACAATCCAGCAGGTCCACAATGGTCTGAACCTTGCTCTTGTACTGGCGGGCCTCTGCCGAAAGCAGGGTGCGCCCGCGCAAAGGGCCGCTGTTTGGACTGCGCCAAAGTTTGTTCCCTGAAGGCGGCCAGGGCAGGGCAAGGTGCAGACCAGGGCCAGGGCCTTTCTCAAGCCGCTGCTGCATCGGCGCTCAAAAGCTGGTTCACCTTGTCCACGCCAGACTCTGGCGCAAGCGCTGCCTCGCCGTTCAGGTGGGCGGACGGCGCAATCTCCAGCGCTTCCTCTACGCTGTACATACCCAGCAGGATGTCCGGCGCGTACTGCCGCCCAAAGAAGCTCGCCGCCCTGTAGCGAAGCATGACTTCCGGCATGGACTGCCACTTGCTTGTGTTCCTGCCAGTCTTGTCTGTCCTGTTGGTCCAGCCTTCCTTGCGGGCCATTTCCAGGGACACAGTAGGGCCGTTCACGCGCTCGCCGGTCGCAGACTCAAGCGCCCAGGCGCGACAAGTCTGTGGGTTCTGTTCGCTGTCAGTCTCAAAGCGCAAACCGCCACGAAAGCGCCCGCAAGCGTTCAGGAAGGCAATGATGGCCTGCGCACTCCAGCTGGGCCTGCCTTGGATAACGTGCAGGTTCTGCATGACAAAGAAGGGACTGCATCCAGTGTGGCGGGCTATCTCAAGGGCAATCAGCACGTTTGGAATGTTGCCCCTGTACTGTGTCGGCACAAGGTCACTTGCAGACAGCGCCCGTGCTATGCGTTGCCCGATCTCAAAGCTGTCCAGAGACGCAAAGAGGGAAGGGGCAGGTGCATTCGGCGCACTTGCCGCTGCAGGTATGGGCAGGGCTTCAGGTTCAGGAAGTGGGGCCGGGGCCACAATGGGCAGGGCCTCTTGCGTAGTGGATTCTGTGGTTTTCTTCATGGTGTTCCTCATAGGTGAAAGTGTTGCGGGCTTGCTCAAGCCCATCTGGGCAGAATCAGGGGCTGCACGTCCGTTTGGTAGCCGGGCCAGGTGTTGGCTGCCGTGCAGGTGGCGTGCTGTTCCAGGTACTGGTTCACAAGTTGACGGCCTCGTGCCAGCACCTCCGGGCCAACATGGTACAGGGCCACGCCAAAGGGTGGGGCGCTCTCACCACCACAAAGATGAAGTCAGCGCTCAAGCCTTCTGCCGCAAGCCCGTTCAGGTAGAAGGCGGCTTGCCCGTGGTATTGCAGACTGACAGCCTGCCGCGCAAAGGTGGCAGGGCTTGCATCTCTGGCGCTCTTCAAATCCAGAACCAGCCCGCTGTCCCTGTCCAGGCCGTCCAGCCTGCCCTTGCAGGGAATGCCGGTGCAGGGATCTGTCCATTGCAGGGACACTTCCCGCGCCGTACAGCGGCGCAAGAGTGGGGCCGCTTTGGGATGTTCCAGCAGCGAAGCGGCCATGCGGCGCACGGTCTCGTTCTGCGCCGGTGTCAGGGCCTCCTTGCCCGCGTGTTCCGCCTCAAAGGCTTCCCATGCCTCCTTGACCTCTTTGCGGCGCTTGTCGCCCTCTGGCGCAATGGCATACCGACTGGCAAAGGCTGCCTCGCCCTCCAGAACCAGGGCGTGCAGGGCGGAACCGATCTGCATCTCTGGCGTTTGGGCAGGCGGGTTCGCTTGCGCTGCCAAGTAGTGCGCCGGACTGCGGGCATAGTGTTTGAGGGCGCTCCAGTTCACGCCAGACCGCGCCCGGTACTCTGTGAAACTCTCTGTCTGTTCCTGCATGATCACCTCTCAAAAGGGGCTGTTTTGCCGCCCAACTGATTACATATCCGTGGGGCGAAGCTCAAAGAATGACTGCCAAGCCCTGTAAAATCAGGGATTCACGGAAAGCGGGCGCAAGCGCCCCTGCAAACGGTGACGGTTTGGTGACGGCGCAGAACAGAAAACCGGTAAAGCGCCCTTCCCTGTTCCTTGCCGTTCCCTACCGTCAAAAGGGCAAGCCCTCATTTTTGCCTGCCGCCATGACACCTCGCCGCTGGATCGGCAGGAGCAGGGCCTGCTGTCCGGCTCGCCGGGCAAGCCTCCCCATACGCAAAGAGGAAGAGCGAAGGCAAGGGTTTCACAAGCCCCGCCGCTCTTTCGCCATTGCGTCCGGCACTGCGCCGCTGCCCATGACTGCGCCGAATATCGAAACGGTGAACGGGTTGCTCACCGGTGTCGCCACTTCCTGCCGCTCCACATACCCACGGCGCTTCCCTCTGGTCTTCAATAAGAAGCAGACCGCCCACGCTTCGCCCTGCCGGACAGCGGCAAGCAGACTCTCTTCCGCCACGTCCAGGGCCTGCTCTTCCGCCAGTATCCGCGCCTCTTGCAGTCGGGCGCTCCTTTTTATCCTGTGCCATAATGTTGAATGACTCACGTCCAGCGCACGCGCCGCTGCGCTCACGTTGCCATAGCAGGCAAGCAGGGCCTGCACACCTTGCGCTTCTGTGAATTTTCGTGCTGGCATGATGCCCTCCGTTTTGTGTGAACTGTAATCTCCTGCCGTATTACAGCTGTAATACAGCCGCATATTACACTACCTTGCCCTTGCCCTCTGAACGATTGCCCGCCCTGTCGCAGTCGGGAAGGCAAAGGCTATCGTGCCGTCCTGTTCAAGGGCAACGTTCAGCCCTTGCCGTTGCCAGGGACCACTCCACGCAATGCCCCACAGATAGGGATAGACCAACCTGCTCCTTGCGAATAGTCCCTGCCTTGTCCACCCTGTCGCCAGTAGCCGTTCAAGCCGGGGCTTTATCCACTGCCAAGCCTGCTGGAAGCCTTCCCGGTGTTCCTGCTCCCCTCTCTCCTTTGCGCTCTCTGGCGGCGATACTGGCGCTTCCCGTCGTGGGCATTCACGCAAAGAGAAGAGTCTTGCTGTCAACCAGGGCTTGCCTGCCGCCCTGCCTGCGTGACACCATCTCTGAAGCTCCCCGTTCACCGCCCGAAAGGTCTTCAGGTACTGGCAATCCGTATCGCAGAAGCCTTCCAGCGCCGCCAAGTCGCCTATTTCCCGCTGCCGCTGCTTGCCCTGAAGGTAGTCCACTAAAGCCGCCTTGTTGGCCATGATGGCCTCTCTGTGCCGCCGCCTGACTTCTGGCGGACCGTGAACCAGCAAAGTGAAGCCGTCCGGCTCAAGGGCAATGAACAGACCGGCCTTGGCAAGAAAGTCGAGTAATTCAGCCTGCCCTGCCTCAAGAGCGGCAGGCAATCCTTCCGCCTGTCCTGTTCCCCAAAACGCTTCTCTGGTTACAGAGTTTCGTCCCATGATCCATCCTCTTCGTCCAGGTTTTCATGGTGTCTTTTACCCACAAAAATAGGGGGAGAATTGCCCTCGAAAAGAGTATCTGCCCCAAAAAGGGGGGTTTTAAGAGGAACAGAGGAACATTCTAGTAAATTCAAGGAGTTAGAGCGTTCCTCAAGAGGAACAGCGCTTTTTTGTGTTCCTCTTTTTTTCTGGTCTAACTCATTGATTTCATTGACTTGTTCCTTTGTTCCGCTTGAAAAGGGTAAATCTGGGCGTGTACTCTTTTTTTGGGGCGTTTTTGGGTCTGATTCGATTCCTAAATAACGGGAAACAGCATCCTCAAAATCTGCCCACAGATAGCCGCGCACACTCTTCTCTCCACAGCGGATTTTTTTGTTTGTCTCGATGCCGTAGCCCTTCAGGATGTTGGCAATCTGCCGGGCTGTTATTCCTTGGCCGTGGTTGTAGGTGGACCAGCGCCACTCCTCTTCTGTGTTCAGGGCAGAAAGCAAGTCTATGGTGGTTATACGATCCGGGTTGCCCCGTTCCTGAAAGACCGCCCAAACATTGGCCAGCAATTCCGGGCCTGCGCCGCTTGGCTCATCTGCCACGCCAGACAGCGCCAGCGCCGCCTCTTTCACCTTTTGCGGCCAATGGCTGCCTGCCACTTCCGCAATAGCCCGCAAGGGTTCCCAGTTATCAAGCTGGCGGTCGCCCAGGGCTTCAAGGTCTTCCAGTTTCGCCGCCTGTTCTCTCACGGTCTCACTGGCGTCTTGTGCGAAGCGGGCCAGCTTCTGGCGCAAAGAGAGGAAGAGGTCGGGTTCTGCACGGCGCAAGCGCTCCACCTTCTCGGTCTTCAGGCGTCTGCGCATGGACAGGACAATGGAGCGGTCGGTTATGGTGGAGGCCAGCTTTTCCGCCTTGATACCGGCAATGGCCTTTGCGCCCCACACTCTAAAACCTTGCAATGAACGCGCTTCATCATCTCCTACACGCCAAACTCTTTGGTCTTCGCTGTCATAGCCGGAGTTGATAAGGCCTCGCAGTTCCTCATTGTCGCGCATGAAGGCGTCGGCCTCGTCGATCATCAAGGTAGGATGATACATTTCTATGATACGGAACAACACGGCTGAAGTCAGATTACTGGTTGAGAGAGAGCGATAGGATAGTCGCTTCAGGACGGTCAGCATCTGCGTTTTGCCACAGCCTTTCTCTGGTGCAGTGATCAGGGCAATAGGTGCTATCTTCACTGCGTCGATGAACCAGGTGAATGCCGCCCACAGTGTTGCCGCTGCGCGAACCTCTGGCGCACAGACAATGAAGCGGCCAATAGTCGCCTCGATCTCATCCAGTAATGCCGCCGGGTTCACTGGTTCAGACCAGGGGGTGGTTTCCTCAATGGGCAGGTCTTGCCCGCCTTCAGCCTGTGCCCGCATTCCCTCAACCACCTTGTCAAGGATGGTGGGCCGGAAGCCAAGGGCTTTGGCTGCCTGCTTGCGCTGCCGCTCGTATTCAGCCACAGAAAGCCCTGCAAGCCGCTCAAGTTCCCTGTCCAAGGCTTCCCCTTCATCTTCCAGCGTTTGGGCATTCTGGGCCGTTTCCGGGGCTTTCAGGGGCATTTCCGCGCTCTCTGGCGGTTCAGAAAAGAAGTCTTCTTCAGTCATATCTGCCAACCAGGGCGGGGGCGCTTCGTTTGACGGCGCAAAAGAGGCAGGCAGGGGCGAAGCCTCCTTCTTCTTTGCGCCCTCTGGCGGGGGCGGAAGCGCCTTGTCCAGGGCCAGCCGGACAAAGGTTTCGCCGTACTCATGCCACAGGTCCCAAAAGTCAAAGTGGGGCGGCGCGTCCGTGTTCAGCGCTGCCTGTGGCCGGGCCACGAAGCCGCCGCACACACGCGCCGCCTTCTGCGCCGCGTCAATGCCTGCCGGGTCTTCATCTGCCAAGAGGATGATCTGTATGCCCCGCCAGGGCAGACCGATCCCTTCCGGCGCGGATTTCCGTACCCGCTTGGCTATTTCAACCATGTTGCCCGCATATCCTGCCACTATGCCGGGAAGGCCGGTTGTCTTGCAGACAGCGCCAACGGTTGCCGCCCCTTCGCCTATGTACAGCACAGAGGGATTGTCCTTCTGCGAAGGTATGAAGTGGAAACAGCCCTTTATCCGCCCGCCTGCAAGAAAGCGCTTCTTGCCGTCCGGGCCTATGCCCTGCAGGGTCTGCACGTCGCCCAGTAGGTGGCGTTTGAAAAGAAACAAAAGTGCATCCTCAATGCCGGGAAGAGCGCCGCGCCGCACGTCCGGGTCAAAGACTGCGCCCTTCTTCTTTGCGTATTCGTGTCCACCCACGTCTCGCCGCGAAGCCTTGCTCAATATGTAGGCCGCCTCTTCAGCCGCTGCCGCGTGCTTGCGGGCTTGTTTCTGGGCCTGTTCCCGCCGCCGGGTCTCCACCTGTTCTGGAGAGAGCGCAAAGGAAGGAGAGGCTGAAGGCCCGGGCCAGGGCAGGCCCATCTGTTTGATGGCGTCAATGATGGCGGGCGTGCCCTCCGGGCCGCAAGAGTGGCAGTAGAGGGCGACTGTGCCGGGTTGGTTGCCCAGGTCAACAGACAGGCACTCATGCCCGCCGTGGGCTGGACAGTCGCACGAATTGAAGCCGCCCTTGCCATTCGGTGTGCCGTGCAGGGTCTCGCCGATAGCGTTCACGCAGTCTTGCGCGGAATGGGCTTGCTTGGTTGTCAGATTTGCAGTATTGTTCATGTTACTTTCCTTTAGCGACTCATTTGTCGTTGTAAAGCCCGCCGGGAAACCTCAGCCCTGCGGGCTTTGTTGTTGGTTATCTGGTTGCCCACTCCATCTTGGAGTTCCCCCCATCCTCAAGAGAAACTCCATAGTACATCGCTTCCCGCACAATGGCGGTGGTCTTGTCCATCAGCTGCTTGTAGTCAGAGTGAAGTTGCCGCTTCTCTGATTCACCTGCGGGGTCTGAAATGGCGTGACTTGTAAGCAGCATCTCTACAGGGTTCAGACCATTCCGCCGTATGGCAAGCAGCAGCAGAGTGATCGTTACCCGCAATGCAGGGGTGACTGTTTCCTCTTGTCCGCTTCCCCTTATTTCCCTTATTATGTCAAGCGCTGCTTTATCGGCACTCTCAAGCGGTGGGCACTGCAAATTATGCTTTGCAGCTATCCTGTCCATGATAAACGTGCAGGTGTCCAAGCAAGCCTGCATCTCGTTCCTGTACCTGTTTAGGACGGTCAACGTGTCATTCGCCTGCGCGTCTGTGATTCCGCCTGACAAGATCGGATACTCGGGCCATCCTGTCTCAAATGATGAATAGTCAGGAAAACCACCAGCCTCGATGGTATCAAGAAGGTGTTCCACTTCAGACCGCAAGAGGCTGTCTTCATCCTCAAAGTCTTCAGGGCCAAACACTTCGTCAACCAGACCGTATACTACATCTCTTGCTTTACTCATGTTTTCACCTTTTTGATTCTAAAGCTCGTGTTATTGACCGGTCGATTCTTTCTTCATATATCAACCGGTCCGCCTTCCGAGAGCGCTCCAGCGCTTCCTGTGCCGCAAGGAATGCGGATTCCAAAAGACAGACAATATCCTCTACTTCCTCAACCTCCTTTCCCGATATTCGGCCTATTTCTTCTTTCAGTGTTGGCAAGTCACTTTC
>Ga0326512_10003947_pt1 | contig 10837 bp, 12 predicted proteins | sample 1_2617_0518_D_FD_203652 | JGI IMG/M metagenome (GOLD analysis project Ga0326512, IMG submission 203652) | Bovine rumen microbial communities from UC Davis, California, United States - 1_2617_0518 | ecosystem: Host-associated > Mammals > Digestive system > Stomach > Rumen | place: USA...
CTTTAATTTTTCTCCGGGGGTAATTTTTAAGGAAGGGAGATGGTATTATGTTTAAGATATCAGGTCATACTATATCGTTAACTAGAGGTGATAGTTGTACTATTACTTTAAAAGTTAATAAAAAAGAACAAGAAACTGGTTATATTTTTAAACCTGGCGATATAATAGAAATGAATGTTTATAAAAAGAAAGAACTAGATCATGAACCTCTTATGACAAAGTCTATAGAAGTAACTGAAGATACTAATGTTGTTGATATTTCATTGAGTTCATCAGATACAACAATAGGTGAAATGTCTAACAAACCTATTGAATACTGGTATGAAATTCAATTAAATAGAGAACAAACTATTATAGGATATGATGATAATGGACCGAAACTATTTATGTTGTATCCTGAAGGAGAGGTCATAAGATGAACTTAGATCAATTAAACGAAGATGAACTTACTGTTGATATTTCTCAAAGTAATGAAATAGTATCAGAATTATCAACAAATAATGAAATAAATGCCGAATTATTATTAGACGAAGAAATAATTGGTGATATATTTCCAAAAGGACCTAAAGGTGATCCCGGGCTTCCTGGGGAAAGAGGTCCTAAAGGTGATAAAGGCGATAAAGGAGATCCTGGTGAACAAGGTCCTAAAGGTGACAAAGGTGACACCGGAGAACAAGGACCAAAAGGAGAAACCGGTGAACAAGGACCACAAGGTATTCAAGGTATCCAAGGTCCTAAAGGTGATAAAGGCGATAAAGGAGATCCTGGTGAACAAGGTGTCCAAGGCGAGCAAGGCCCTCAAGGTATACAAGGACTTAAAGGTGATACCGGAGAACAGGGACCAAAAGGTGACAAAGGTGATACCGGAGAACAGGGACCTAAAGGCGATAAAGGAGAAACTGGAGAAACAGGACCACAAGGTCCTCAAGGAATCCAAGGTCTAAAAGGTGACAAAGGTGATACCGGAGAACAGGGACCAAAAGGTGACAAAGGTGATACCGGAGAACAAGGTCCTCAAGGTATCCAAGGTATTCAAGGCCTAAAAGGTGATACCGGAGAACAGGGACCTAAAGGCGATAAAGGAGAAACTGGAGAACAAGGAATCCAAGGTCCTCAAGGAATCCAAGGTATTCAAGGAGAAGATGGTTATACACCAATTAAAGGAGTAGACTATTTTACTCAAAATGATATAGATAGTTTATCGTCTATTTATTCAAAATATTTAAAACATGAGAAAAAGAATATAAATACAAATACTCCATTTGATTTTTATACAAGCGAACCAGGAATTTACTATATGAATAGTGGCGGAAATTTTTCATATAAAACAACTAAAGATTCAGATGATATTACAACTCTTAATAATTATATATATGTTGGTGTTTATTTATTTAAACCTTATGAATTAGCTGCTGATCAAGAAGTATTTGCCCATTTATTAGTTAAAACAAAAGGAAGCTCTGGTGTTTATAGTTATAATACTGTCAGTGGTTTATTATCAGCTATAACTGTACGTAAAGTCGCTAGTACAAATGGGGTGCATGTTTATTATATTTCTGATGTATATACACCCGGAACAGAATTAATAACAATTAGTTATATGGTGGACATGTTTTCTAATGTATTGATTTATACAACAGATGAACATTGGGATACAGAAGTTGATCCTGGTGATCCATACATACTTACAATAAATGTTACAAAAGCTGCTAATACTAATTTATATAATCAATTATTAGATTGTATGTGGAATGGTAATTATCGTAGAAATTTGATAGGTTTATTTGCTGGTTATTATGGTTCACTTATTGCTGATGAGGAGCATTCTTATGTGTTCTTTGAACCGATGGTAGTCAGACCTTCTATGTATACAGATGATGATGGCCGAGCAATCGCATATTCTCCATTATTAAATTTTGGTTTAACATCAGGATATATCACATTAAAATGGGATTATGATAATTATCAAATAGTAATAAAAGGATTTTTCTATCCAAATGATGAATCTGATTCTTATGGTGTAAATAATTTTCCAGCTAACAAAAAATACGTAGATGATTTTGTAACTAACTATGTGGATACTCATTTTCCAGATGGTATGTATATAATGAGTTATGGTCATTCGACATGGAATGATTTCTTAACAGCATATCAAAAGAGAATGGTTGTTTATTGTAGAGCAAGTTCTAGTTCAAATCCTGGATCTGGTTCTCAAACAAGAATGGCTTTTATGGCTTATGTAAATAATGCTGAAAATCCAACGGAAGTAGAATTTCAATATTATAGAAGCGTTAGTTCACATAGTGCTTCTCAGCAAGGAGATCAAGTGTATGTTTATAAGTTAAACAAAACTAAAGGCTGGTCTGTAACAGTTAGAGAATGTTCTCCAAAAATTGTTGCTGGCGAAGGTATACAATGCACATATAGCAATGGTGTAATGACTATATCGTTAAGTCAATAATAAGAAAGAGAATTAAATTATTTATGTAACATTTAAGGGGGCTTATAAGAAATAAATCAACTATGCACTGTTGGTTCATTCCGTTGTTGGCCCTCATTATATGATGGTTTATTCTCCTTTCCATAAACTATATGTTTATGTTTAAGTTTGTTTTTGGTTTCTTGTAAGCCACCTTAAGTGTTACACAAGATGATTATTTTAAAATGAAAGGAGTATAAGAACATGACGAAAAGAGTTAAACTTTCATCTGATACTCCAAAGAAAAAAGAGATAAGACCTGCTTTGACTCCGGATGCTAGAGAAAATCAACTCATATATTTAGCGACAGAGTTGGCTGAGCAACAACTTAGAGATGGAACAGCTTCGTCTCAAGTTATTACTCATTATCTAAAACTCGGATCGTCAAAAGAAAAAATTGAAAAAGAAATTTTGGAAAAACAAAAAGATTTAATAACAGCAAAAACAGAAGCATTACAATCAGCAAAGCATGTCGAAGAATTATATGCTAATGCTATAGAAGCTATGAAGTCTTATAGTGGGCATATTGGAGGACAAATAGATGATGAAAACAGAGAATATTAAAACTTATTCTGAGTTATCTAAGTTAAAAACATTTAACGAAAGATATAATTATCTAAAATTAAACGGAAGTGTTGGTGAAGATACTTTTGGTTTTGATAGATATTTAAATCAAATGTTTTATAAATCAGATGAATGGAAACATATAAGAAATTATGTTATAACAAGAGACAACGGATGTGATTTAGGAGACGAAAATCATAAAATAGTAGACAGTGTAATAATGATTCATCATATGAATCCTATAACAAAAAACAATATTATAAATAAGGATAGTGTTTTATTAGATCCAGAATATCTAATAACTGTGACAAAGAAAACTCATGATGCTATACATTATGGTAATGATTCTTTATTAGAAGATGATTATATAGAAAGAACAAAAAATGACACATGTCCTTGGAAACATTAGGAGGAATAAAATGAGTAAAAAAACAAATAAAAAGAAAAATAATCTAAAGGAGGAAAAGATTATGGATGAAAAAAATGAAGAGGTTGTAGAGCCAGTAGAAGAAATCATCGAAGATGGTGGAGATAAAATTGAAGAGGTTGTAGAACCAGTAGAAGAAATTATTGAACCAAAAATTATAATAGAAGATGGAATTGAAAATAATGAAATTATAGGAAAAATAATCAATTTTGATAAGCTATATGTTCGTAAAGAGGCTAATAAAGATTCTGAACCAGTTGGAATAGTTTCTAAAGAAGATGATTTATCTATTGACAAAGTTCATTCTACTGATGAATTTTATAAAGTAGTAACTTCAAATGGTTTAGAAGGATATTGCTTAAAAGAATTTGTCAAAATAGAATAGAGGTGGTATATAATGGATAACACTTCTACAAGTATCCTAAATAGTATTAAAAAATTATTAGGTATAGCTAGTGATTATAAACAATTCGATGCTGATATTATAATGCATATAAATTCAGTATTTATGATATTACATCAATTAGGTATAGGTCCAAAAGAAGGTTATCATATAACTGATGAAAAAGATAATTGGGAAGATTATATTGAAGATGGTACTAATTTGGATGCTATAAAAACATATATGCATTTAAAAGTTAAAATAGCTTTTGATCCACCTCTTAATGGGACTGTGATGGAAGCTCATAAGCAAATGATTTCTGAGTTAGAATGGCGTTTAAATGTTCAACGTGAAGAGGAGGGATACTAATATGTGGAAATACAATGATATAGATGAATTATATCATCATGGTATATTAGGTATGCATTGGGGTGTTAGAAGATTTCAAATGAAAAATGGCAGACTTACTTCTAGAGGTAAAAAAAGAAGAATGTCACAAGACGCATTAGATGCTAGTAAATTAAAGAAAAAGAAAATTTATGAAATGTCTAATGATGAATTAAAAACTCTTAATAAACGTAGACAATTAGAAACTGATTATAAACGTTTAAATAAGAAAAAAATAGCAACTATTGTTGGTTCAACAGCATTGGCTTTGGGAACCTATGCTTCTTTAAGAAACAATGGTAAAACAATAATAGATGATGGTAAAGGAGTTTTTAATTATTTTAAAAATAAAATAAAAAAGTAGGAGGTTTATATGGCATTATCTAATAGAGCTATTCCTAGATATTATGGAATGTTTAGAGATGCTGTTATGAAAGGAGAAATACCAGTATGCGAAACTATATCTATGGAAATGAATAGAATAGACGCATTAATAGAAAATCCTGGTATTTGGTATGATGATGAAGCAGTTGAAGGTTTTATACGATATTGTGAATCAGAATTAACATTAACTGATGGAGAGGATTTAGTATTACTCGATTCGTTTAAATTGTGGGCAGAACAAATATTTGGTTGGTATTATTATGTAGAAAGAAGTGTTTATGTTCCTTCTAAAGATGGACATGGTGGTCATTATGTTAATCGAAGAATTAAAAAACGACTTATAAATAAACAATACTTAATTGTAGCCAGAGGAGCTGCAAAATCGCAATACGAATCATATATTCAAAATTACTTTTTAAATGTTGACACATCAACAACACATCAAGTTCATACTGCTCCTACAATGAAACAAGCAGAAGAAGTTTTATCTCCTATTAGAACTGCCATAACTAGATCTAGAGGCCCTTTATATCAATTTCTTACAGAAGGATCAATTAATAATACGACTGGAGCTAAAGCAAAACGTGTTAAATTGGCATCTACTAAAAAAGGAATTGAAAATTTTTTAACAGGATCTTTATTAGAAATAAGACCAATGTCGATAGATAAATTACAGGGTTTAAATAGTAGAATTAATACTATAGACGAATGGTTATCTGGAGATGTTAGAGAAGATGTTGTTGGTGCTTTAGAGCAAGGTGCTTCTAAGAATGAAGACTATTTAGTATTAGCTGTTAGTTCAGAAGGAACCGTTCGTAATGGACCTGGTGATACAATCAAAATGGAGTTAATGGATATATTAAAAGGTGAGTATAACAATCCTCATGTATCTATATTTTGGTATAAACTAGATTCGATAGATGAAGTAGCAAATCCAGACATGTGGATTAAGGCTAATCCTAATTTGGGTAAAACTGTAAGTTATGAAACATATCAATTAGATGTTGAAAAAGCAGAAAAAGCACCAGCTAATAGAAATGATATTTTAGCAAAAAGATTCGGAATACCAATGGAAGGTTACACTTATTTCTTTACGTATGAAGAAACATTAAAACATCGTAAAAGAGATTATTGGAGTATGCCTTGTTCGTTGGGCGGAGATTTGTCGCAAGGCGATGACTTTTGTGCTTTTACATTTTTGTTTCCTTTGCCAAAAGGAGAATTTGGTATAAAAACTAGAAACTATATAACAGAACGTACATTAATGAAATTACAACCTGCTATGAGAATTAAATATGATGAATTTATAAAAGAAGGAAGTTTGATTGTTATGCCAGGAACAGTGTTAGATATGATGGAAGTTTATGATGATTTAGATAAGTATATAGCAGATAGTGATTATGATATAAGATCATTTGGTTTTGACCCATATAACGCAAAAGATTTTGTTGAAAGATGGGAAAAAGAGAATGGACCTTTTGGTTTGGAAAAAGTTATACAGGGTGCTAAAACAGAATCAGTTCCTTTAGGAGAATTGAAGAAAATGGCAGAAGATAGATTATTATTATTCGATGAAGAGCTAATGACTTTTACTATGGGTAATTGTATAACTCTTGAAGATACTAATGGTAATAGAAAATTATATAAGAAACGATATGATCAGAAGATAGATGCTGTAGCAGCATTAATGGATGCATATGTTGCTTATAAGAATAATAGAGAAGCTTTTGAATAGAGGTGATAAAATGTGGAAATATAATAATACAGATGGTATGTATTCTCCAGAATTATATCATAGTGCTGATGAATTGTATCATTATGGTATTCTTGGTATGCGTTGGAGACATAGAAAAGCATTAAGACAAGAAATAAGAAATGCTAAAAAAGCTTATAAATTACGTAATTCTAAAATACAAGATAGATATTTTAAATCTATGGAAAACATAGAAAAAGGTTATAAACGTGGCCAAATGTTATCTAAAAAAGATCAAGCTAAAGAAGAAAGAGCTGATACATTAGCTACTAATGGATGGAAAAAATCAAAACAACAATTAAAGGCTGATATTGCTAGAGCTAGAGCTAGATTTAGTTCTAATATCAAAAAAGCAAAGCAAAATAAAGCAGAAGCAAAAGCATTATTAAAAGAAGCGAAATCTAGGTATAAAAATGCTGAAAAAACATATTTAAAAGAGTTTGATAAAATATCATCAGAAAGGCGTTTTGGTAAAAAAGCAGAATCAAAACAAATAGACAAAGCTTTAAATGCTGGTAGAAAAGCTAATGTTGCAAAAAACGAGTACAAAACAGCAAAATCTAATTATAAAAAGTTTAAGAAAAAATGGTAAGAGGTGATAAAATGTGGAAATACAACGATATAGATGAATTATATCACTTTGGTATTCTTGGTATGCATTGGGGTCATCATAAATCGAAAAACGAACCTAAAAAAAATTGGAAATATCATAAAGCACAATTAAACAAAGCCGGTGAAGAATATTCTATAAAAGCTGACCAAATTTTGTCGAGAACAAACAATAGTTATGTTGCTGCAAAAAAACTTTATAAAGCAAAACAAGAAATAGGTAATAAATATAAAGAAAGTATAGAATATGGTTACAGAAGACAAAAAAGAATAAATCGATTAAAAAAACTAGGTATTGCTTCTGTTGGAGCTGCTATATTGGCTTTGAAAATAAAAAGTAATAAAGATAAACAAAGAAAAATCGACATAGAAGACATGAAAGAAACAGCTAGACATAAAAAATTAATGGCTGATTCTTTAAAAGCATTAAATGATTTACCTATCGAACAAATAGTTAATAGGTCAAAATAAAAGAAAGGAGTTATAAGCATGTGGAAATATAATGAAACAAATAATTTACTTTCTCATGAAATTTATCATAGTGCTGATGAATTATATCATTACGGAGTTCTTGGTATGAAATGGCGTTATCATAGAGCTGCTAGAAAAGGTACCGATTATACATATAAATCTCATGGACAAAGAAAATATGAGAAGAAATTAAGCAAGTTGCAAAATAAAAAACAAACAGCTAGAATACAGAGAAAAATAGATAAAGCTACTAAAAAATTATCATTATATCAAGAACGTGATAAAAATAGAGCAGAATATGCAAGAAAGACTAATGCCGGAAAAGCATTAGTAAAACAAATGTTACTTGGTCCTATAGGTTCTGGATCTTATAGTAGAAATAGAGCTGCTGGTTATGGTAGATTTGTTAGTGCTCTTGGTTCTGGTGTTATAACATCTAGAATATTAGAAAAGAATGCTGCTAAAAATAGATTAAAAGGAAGAAATAGTAATTATTAGAAAGAACGAGGTGATAAATATGGAATTCACATTTGGTGAAAGAATCAAGCATGCTTGGAATGCTTTCTTAAATCGTGAACCGATTGTTAATCGTGGTATATACGATTATTATGGAACGTTTTCAAGACCTGATAGAGTTCGTTTGACTAGAGGAAATGAACGTTCTATTATAACCTCTGTTTTAAATAGAATAGCAATGGATATTGCTTCTATCGAAATAAAACATTGTAAAGTTGATGAACAAGGTCGATTCCAGGAAGAAATTCATTCTGGATTAGATAATTGCTTAACACTTGAAGCAAATATAGACCAATCATCAAGAGCATTGATACAAGATATTGCTTTAACAATGTTTGATGAAGGATGCGTGGCATTAGTACCGGTTGATACTAATGAAAATCCTTACAAAACAAATTCTTATGATATAATAACTTTAAGAGCAGGAAAGATAACTCAATGGTATCCAAAAGCTGTTAAAGTTTTATTATATAATGACAGAACTGGAAAAAGAGAGGAAATAATAGTATCAAAGACTAAAATTGGTATTGTTGAAAATCCTTTATATGCAGTAATGAATGAACCTAGTTCAACATTGCAACGTTTAACTAGAAAATTAAATTTATTAGATAGCATAGATGAACAATCTGGTTCTGGAAAACTAGATCTCATCATCCAATTGCCTTACGTTATAAAATCAGAAGCTAGGCGTAACCAAGCTAATGAAAGACGTAGCGAAATTGAACGACAATTGGCCGGATCTAAGTATGGCATAGCATATACAGATGGTACAGAGAAAATAACACAGTTAAATCGTCCAGTTGAGAACAATTTAATGAAACAAATCGAATATTTAACGAGTATGCTTTACAGCCAGTTAGGTATTACACAGGAAATCATGAATGGAACAGCTAACGAGGAAACTATGTTAAATTATTATTCTCGTACTATAGAGCCTATTATAAGTGCTATAGCTTTAGAAATGAAGCGAAAGTTTCTTACTAAAACAGCTAGAACACAAGGACAAACAATAATGTATTTTAGGGATCCATTTAAATTGGTTTCATCTGAGAAACTTGCTGAATTAGCAGATAAGTTTACTCGTAATGAAATTCTTACTTCTAATGAGTTTAGAGGTATTATAGGATATAAACCAAGTACAGATCCAAAAGCAGATCAACTTATTAATAGTAATTTGAATCATTCTCCAGAAGAACTTGGTAATAAACCACCAGAAGATCTTGGTAATAAACCACCAGAAAATGAAGAAGTTTCAAATATTGACCCATCTGATAATAATGAGGTGGTTCCTTCCGTTCAGCCTAATGATGATCAAAAGAGTCAAAATGGAGTTGATGAATCAGTTAATGATGAAATAGAATATCGTAATAAAGTATTCAATTCATTAACCGATGAACAAAAAGATGCAGTATATTATGTTATTGGCCAAATCTTAGATGATGAGCAAAAACAGAAGGGAGGTAATCTATAATGGATTACGATTTTAGTGGTTGGGCTACTAGAAATAATATAGAATGTTCCGATGGTAGAACAATCATGAGAGATGCTTTCAAAGATGATGATGGTATAAAAGTACCATTAGTTTGGAATCATCAACACGATGACCCTAATGAAGTCTTAGGTCATGCTCTATTAGAAAATAGAGATGAGGGCGTTTATGCTTATTGTAAATTCAATAATACAGAATCCGGACAAAATGCAAAAGAGTTAGTAGTTAATGGCGATGTTGATAAATTATCAATATATGCTAATAAACTTAAATCTAATATGAATAAAGTTGTTCATGGATGCATTAGAGAGGTAAGTTTAGTTTTGGCAGGAGCTAATCCTGGTGCTTATATAGATTCTGTAGTGGTACATAGCGATGACGCCGAAGATGAAGAAGAAGGTGTTATTTACACTGATGAAAATATAAGTGTTGCTAAGGAACATTCAGAAACAGAAGATAAATCAGAAGAAAAAACTGATGAATCTATTGAAAAATCTGAGAAAAAGGAGGAAACTAAAATGAACGAAGAAAACTCAGAAATTAAACACAGTGATACTGAGGATAGCAAAGAAAAGACAGTTCAAGAAGTATTTGATACTTTAACTGATGAACAAAAAGATGTTGTTTATGCTATAATCGGTGAAGCTGTTGAAGAAGCAAAAAATGGTGCCGATGAAGGCGAAGATGATGAAGAAGGAGATGGAAATATGAAACATAATGTATTTGATAATGATAACAATAACGAAGAAGTATTAGCTCATTCAGAATTCGTTAAAGCTGCTATAGCAGATGCTAAAAAATACGGATCAATGAGAGAAAGTTTCATCGCTCATGCTGAAGAAGAAGGATTAGAATGGAATGAAAATAACGATTTTAGTCCATTATTCCCAGACGCAACTAATATCAATAGAGAACCAATAATGGTTGAAAAAGATAATAGTTGGGTTGCAAAAGTTATGGCTCAAGTTAAGCATTCACCTTTCTCTAGAGTTAAAAATACTTTAGGTAGAATGGACGAATCTACAGCTAGAGCTAAAGGTTACATTAAAGGTTCTAAGAAAGCTAATATTCAAATGGCTGTATTAAACCGTGTAACTACTCCAACAACTGTATATATCAAAAATGATATCGACAGAGACGATGTAATTGATATTACAGATTTTGATGTAGTAGCATGGCAAAAGAAAGAAATGCGTAAGCAATTAGATAAAGAACTTGCTTTAGCTATGTTATTAGGTGATGGTAGAGATGTATCTGATCAATACAAAATCAATGAACAAAACATTAGACCAGTTGTATCAGATGATGATCTATACACTATTAAATATGTAGTTACTGAAGGTGTTGATTATAACAATGCTGGTAACTCACACAGT
>Ga0326512_10003948_pt1 | contig 10834 bp, 15 predicted proteins | sample 1_2617_0518_D_FD_203652 | JGI IMG/M metagenome (GOLD analysis project Ga0326512, IMG submission 203652) | Bovine rumen microbial communities from UC Davis, California, United States - 1_2617_0518 | ecosystem: Host-associated > Mammals > Digestive system > Stomach > Rumen | place: USA...
GGCCATCGTCTCGCTCTCGCTTCTGGCAATTACAGCAGCCTCCGCAAAACACGCCGGATGAATGCTCACCATACTTTCTGTACATCGCATCGCATTTCCTTCTTTTTCTTTTCTTGCTCATTTTTCTTGCTTTGCTCCTTTGATTGTTATTCGAACGGCAAGTCTCCATCGCTTGTCGTCATCAGCTCGGCGGCTTCGTCCTCGTTTTCGAGCGGATCGACCGTCTTGGATACTTTGTATAAATGGAACTCTACAAAGCGGCATGATTTTTCGTTGAACCAGCTGACTGTAGAATAGCGCGTTTTCCCGGTCGTTTTGTCTTTTGAAACTGTAATCAAATCGTTGTCAGCGAGATATCGCAGTGTTTTTCGCGGCGAGTATCCGGCACGCTTGAGCGCCTCGTTTAGCAGCGACGGAAAAATATAAACGACGCCGTCGAGCATTTTCCCGAGGCATGTCCCGATTACCTTTTCGCCGAACAGCTCCTTGTTACTCAGGATCCAGTCGACGATGAACTGCTTCGCGCTTTCGTTGACGTCCATACTGCCCGACGCGAGCTGTTCTTTGAGTATCGTTGCTGCCATCTGAAGGGCTCGTTTGAACGAATCATCGTTGATTCCTTCTTCGCCTTTGTAAAGCCATGAGTCCATCAAACAATCCGCCATTGCTATGGTTGCGAGGTCTGAGGCGTGTGCGCTTCCCTGATCGCCGGCGATGTCAGTGATGCCGCTGTACAGATCTTGATAATATCGGACGATTTCATCTTTCGAAAAAGCAATCAATCGCTTTACGAATTCGGGGCCGGCAGTACCGCATTGATTCTCCACACTTTGATGCATCCTCCGCGCGTCGCTCTGATCGTCGAACGGGCCTCCGTAGATCTCAACGGTTCGGGTGCTCACGCCTGCTTGTGTGGTATCGAGTGAGATTGGCTCCTCTCCGGTCATCAGCGCGACCGTTTTCCATCTGCTGATTTGTTGAAGCCCGCCGGTTTTGGTGCCTCTGCCTTTTCCAATTTCCGAACTCAGCATATAGATGAATTTTTCAAGCTGATTCTGATTGTTGTTTCCTGCGAGCTGTCGTTCATCGATCCCGAGTGGGAGGTCGCTGAAAAATTCAGCGGTATGCTCCAGCGCGACCTGCGTGATGTTAAAATTCACCATCAAGTCTTGCGGAACTCCCCACACGGAAAGCGCGGCTTTGAGCGCTGCCGTTTTTCCTCCCTTAGAATCGCCCCAATTATATACGACGAACGTCCTTGTTTTCAGAATCTTGAGGAGCGGAGCTGCGAAGCCTGCCGCTAAAATGAACCGGAACTTGTCTTTCTCTCTGAACGGTTCCATCAGCTTTTTCCATTCTTCAAGGGTTCCGCGCTGTTCAAATCCTGCGGCTCTGGCTCGGAGTGAGGCATCGATATCGAGTACAATGCTTTCATCGGCTGCTCCCGGCAAGAACTGATCATCGTTTTGCCATCCGAATGTTGATGTGGTCAGGCTCTTTGGGATGATGTCCATGTTTACGGCTTCCAAATCCTGAAAGAATGCGACGAGCCTCTTGGCGTTCTCCGACGTAACTGTGCAGCCGAGATCGGCGAGAGCCGTGACGTTCCTGCTTTGAAAAATGGTTGATCGTGGGAAGATTGCCGCTGTCCATTTGTCGTCGCGTTTGAACGCGATTTCGATTTTCTCGCTGTATTCTTTTATCGCCTGCAGGCGTCGCGTGATAATGATAGGCGTTTTACATACGAGCTTTGCAATTTCGTTATTACCGAACGAATAAATGCCGCTTTCGTCGTAGCTCCAACCGACCGGCTGGCGGAGGTTGATCGGTGCTCCCTCGATCGCTTGCGGAATGATTTCTGCTGCGTGTTCGAGATCGACAGGCTCTGCGTGTTCGATTGCCTCTTTGATTAACCGGTGAGCCTCGTCTTTTCCGAATGCGATGTAAAGCTCCGACGGATCCTTGACGCCGAATTGGTGACAGCTCCATTGGAAAACCTTGCCGATGAATCCGCCTTTCTTCAGCTTTTCGCACATTTCTCTGTAAAATGTTTGACCGCCTCTGTCCGGCTCGACATGTATGTAGATTCTCAAATCTTGGAGCTTTTCGGCAAATTCTTCCTTGAACAGGTTCGCTCCGGCTATGCCAAGCGCTGAAAAGCCGATGTACCACAGTGTTTGTGTGTCGCTTTCTCCTTCGACAAAAATCGCGTAGCCGGCATTTTGAACTTGCGGCATCCGCCACAATCCATACATGACGATTTTCCCTGCGGATCCTGCTTTCCATCTGAATTCCTTGTTGGCGTATCGCTTGCGGAATGTTACCAGCTCGCCGTTTTCGTCGAAGTATGGTTCCTTGAGGTAGCTGGTGCCATTGCCTCTGTCTTTCGCTGTTTCGAGCCGGCAGTTATCGACGAGCCATTCTTCGGGGATTCGTTTTTTGAAGCTGTATTCTGTCAGCGTGAACGGCTGCGTTCCTTGCTTTGCTTTTGGTTCTTTCTTCTCCTTGTAATCCTCGTTTTCTATGTGGTAATGTTCACAAATTTCCTTGTATGCGTCTTTTGTGCTCATGTTGTGCATAGCAGCATAGAACGACACGAAGTTACCGGAGGCGCCGCAAGCAAAGCAGGTATATTTGCCGGTCTTGATCTGAACCGTGAGGCTGGCGTTTTTGTCATCGTGGAACGGGCACAAAGCGGTGAGCCGGTCGCCTCTGACCTTAACCTTTTGCAAATGAAGGCTATATTCTTTTTGATAATCGATGTAGTCGTCGATATTGGTCTTTGTGACATTCACGTCATCACCGCCTTGCTTTCTTCATGGGGGGGAGTTGCGGCAGGTTGTTTTCCTGCCGCTCGGATGGTATTAGGCGAAGGGATTCCCATCGCTCGGCTCTACATCAATAAAATCGAATCCATCAAAAGGTTCCGGCGCAGCGCTTCTCTGCGGAGGTGCTTCCTGCGGGACCGGCGGGGCGTTGTATCCCGCGGGCGTGAGCTCGCTTTCCTTGACGGTGTTGCTTGCGGGTGGAAGCTGCGGAGCTGCGGCAACCGTTCCCGCTGTCGTTTCGATGGTGGTGGCCGGCTCCGTGTTATAATCTGCAGCGACCGGGGCTTCGGCTTCAACGATGCCCTTGACGAACAGTCCGATTTTTTCGGCTGCGTCTTTTTGAGCCTCATTCAAATCTCCGAGTTTCTCGAAAACCGCCTTGCTGTACTTCATATTTCCCGATGACTTCGCAGCCTTGAGCGTGATCCGCGTTACGACCTGATTGCACTTCTTGCCTTTTAGCAACAGTTTCTTTGACACGTAGTTTCTGAAACTCTTGAGCGATGTAGGGGGCAGCGCTACGATAAGCGGGACGGGGTTGCCGTCGCGCGAAATATAAAGCCTGTGGATGTTCTTGCAAGCCTTGCTGTTATTGTCTGCCGATCCGAATTCGTTGTATGGGCATTCTGCACACTGAATCAGCTCTCCTGTCTGGACGTTCAGACCGGTCTTGCCATCGATCGCGCTGCACACCGGGGGCTCGTTTGTTCCGTCAAAGCCGTTTGTCCAGCGGCTGTTCATGGCATGGTGGTGAACGATAACGCCTTCGATGCTGTCGGCCGGCATGGACTCATCTTCGTTCTCATCGTCTGTGATCTCAAACTGTGTGCCGCCGGAGCCGGGGAATTTAGCGCGATCAAGCGGGATGTTTCCGAGGCCGTCGAGCTCCTCCGTGATATCTTCTGCCGATATAGTGGTTTCGATTGTTTCGATTTGGAACTTGGTAACGTCGACCGTTGCAAGCTCCGAGTTTCTTTTTGCGGGCATTGTTTAATCCTCTCTTTCTTCGATGTCGTCTGCGTCCTCGAACTCTGCTTCATTGAAATCCGCCAGCTCCTCAAGCGGCAGTATTTCCTCGGCGTCGATGTTGTACATATCATCGATCATCCTCCGGCAAAGCGAGGCAAGAATAACGCTTTCTTTGGCGAGCCTCTGTGCCGTTCCGTAGATAGAAGAAATCTGTTCAACTACGCGGGAGCCGGTGGTTTCCTGCGGTAATGCACCGAGCAGGTTGCCGGTGTCGTTCTTAAGCACTTTGACGGTGCTGCATACCTGAGCGAGATTCTCTGCGGCGATTCCATAAGCCTCGTGCTTGCTCCGTGCCAGCGTTCCCTCTTTGATTCGCGTTTGTGCCGTCTCGGTGATGATCCTTGAGATTTCTCCGTCAAAGTCCATTTCGTCTTGGATGCGGAGGTCGATGTTTAACTGCTTCATTCCGCCACCTTCTTCTTTCCGGCTCTGCTGGTTTCTTTACGCTTCTGAATGTCGAACATTTCATAAACGTTGATAGCCGGCACGAGCTGCTCGGGGAGCTCGTCGTTCTCGTCGACGTAGTTGGCGAGGCTGCTCTGCAGCGAACGCGAACTTACCGTTTCGACGATTAGGTCGCCGAAACCGGCGGATCTGAGCGCTTCGAAGAAGTCGATGCCTGCTTCCTGCAGGGCTTCCTCTGACTTCTTTGAATAGCACACCTTTTCCTGCAGGCTGTATTTGAAGCCGTTTCTGCTGATCGTGGGGCACTCCGCGTCGATCATCATCTGCGCGATTTCTTCCTTGAGTGCTGCGATCTCCGAGTTGTTTTCTTTTGTCTGCTCTTTCAGCTCGTCCTTGCGGTCAAGCGCCGCCTTGAGCTGGTCGATCTTTGTGAATAAATCCATTTTTGCCTCCTATTATTCAAAGTACATTTGCCAGTTGTCCACTATGGTCTTTGCCAAGTCCTCTTTTTTGTGCAGTGCCTTGAGCACGATCTCGTCGATGGTTTTCTCGACGGTCAGATGGATGTAGGTGCAGACGTTTCGCTGTCCGATCCTGTGGATCCGCGCGAGGCTCTGCGAATATGCCGCGTAATTGAAGTTTACCGAGTAATAAACGCAAGTGTCGGCGGCTGTCAGTGTGATGCCGAGCCCGGCTGTGTCGATCTGCGCGAGAAATACCTTTGTTTCCGGGTTCGTCTGAAAATCCTTGACGATGTCGCCGCGCTGGTCGAGCGGTATGTCTCCGAAAATCTGGCCGAATCGGATCTTCTTCTTTGCCAGAAGTTGCGCGATGATGTCGATCTCCGGGCGGAACCGCGCGAAAACCACCAGCTTCTTGCCGGCGCCGACGACATAGTCGTCGATGATGTCCTCCAAGGCGTTTAGCTTGCCGCTGCTGAATTGCTTCGGTTTGTCACTATCGTCGGTCACCAAGAATCCGCCTGTGAATTGCTGCAGCCTGAGCATTCTTGTCAAAACGGTTGTTGCCGATATCGTCTCGCCGTTGGCAAGCTCTGCCGCTGATTCTCGCTTGATTTGGTCGTAGAGCTTGCGCTCCTTCGGGTTCAGCGTGATGTATCGCGTTTCGAATGTCTGCTCCGGAAGGTCGAGCGCTTCCTCTTTGGTTACGCGGTAAGCAATGCTGTGCTCCTTTTTAATCAATGCATCGAGGTCTTTATATGCGACGATCTGCTTTCGGTTGAATCCTCCCATCACGCAGTATTTGTTGCGGAACTGATAGAAATTCTTTCCGAAAACCGTCGGATCAAGGAACCGGTATTGACTGTATAGGTCGAGCGCGTTGTTTTGGACGGGCGTGCCGGACAGTATCAGCTTAAACGGCGCTTTGTCTCCGAGCTGGTGCATTGCCTTGCTCTGTTCCGCGTCGTGCGTTTTGATTCGCTGGCTTTCATCCGCGATGATAAGGTCGGCGCCGAACTCTGCGAGCTTCTCGAATATTCCCTCACGCCATGTGCTTTCGTAGTTGATCACGGCGACGCGGAGCGCTTCTCGCGGGAAATCGTGAAGATCCTGTAGTTGCTTGAGCCGCTGCTGTTTGGTACCGAGCATTACCTTTACGATGTGCGGGAATGCTGCGAAATCGTCAAACTCTTTCGGCCATACCGAGCACACCGACGTCGGCGCTACGATCAAAACCTTGCGGATCCTTTTCGCTTGGTAAAGCGTTCCGGCGACGGCGATCGCTGTCAAAGTCTTTCCGCATCCCATCTCAAAAAGGAAGCCGAAACCCTTATTCACGGGGAACCGCCGCCTTTGCGAGTTTCTGACCGCATCTGTGGCAATAGCTATAATTCGGGCTCGCCACTCGGTGGTGGCAATTAGAGCATAAAGCCGTTTTGCTTGTTCTGATTATTTGCTTGGGTTTGAATTCTCTGTCGAGTGCCTCCCCGATGATGTTGATTGCCTCGCTGAGCTCTCTCATGTCTTTGGCAGCGTTGCAGAGTGCCTCCGATTCTCCGACCATGTCGACCTCCTGATTGAGCTTTGCGAGGGCGTGGAGCTGCTCTTTGTACATCTCCGCCATCTCGGCCTTGATCGAAATAACGAGGGCTGCGAGAACGCTGTCTGTGTAGTTATTTGCTGTTAGATTCATGTTACCTCTACTAATCCGAATGTTATCAGCGCCATGTTGTACCCTCTGATTTGGTGCTGAAATAGGTTGACTTTGACGGGTGGTTTAATTAGCGGCTCGACGTGCTCTGTCGCTCTCATCCTGTCGACCGCTGCTTGGGTACGGTTCAGCCTGTCGCGGATTGCTTCGGCGGGCGCCGGCAGCTTGATCAGTTGGGCTAACCGGTTGAGGAACTCTGCTTCACAGGGGCCGACGAGCATCGCGTCCCGGTCCTTAGTCTTTTTCAAATAAACCGTTTTGCCCCATGAAGCGATCACGTTGTATTGCGTGTCGTCCCAGCCTTTCAGAATGACGTTGCCGTCTTTTATTGCCATTTTCATTTTGCTCTTGCTTCCTCCTCCTTTTTGTGTTAAGATTTAGGTGAGATAATTCTCGTGCCGTCGATGGGGTGCTGCCCTCGGCGGCGTTTTTATTTATCGCGCTCGGTGCAAATGATTGCAAGCGGCGCTCTGACCTGCAGGTGGATGGGGTAGTGGGGTTTGTGCAATGACATGATGATCGCTTTCTTCAGGCATCTGAACGCCTTCTTGATCCTGTCACGTCTGCTCGGTTTAGTCTGGCGCAAGCGGAGCCGGGCGATTGCGAGGTTAATGTCGCGATCGCTTACCTTGCCGACCGTGGTTACTCTGTTCTTGTCGAAATCGATTATGATTTTCTTTTTCATTGTGTGGCCTGTCCCTTCTTGTCATTGATTAAGCTGTGAGCTTTTCGGTGGTTTTCTTGGCGAATAACTTTGACACCGGAACCCGGAGCCATTGCGCGATCATCATCAACTCGCTATACCGGAACCAGCGCGGCTCTTTAAACCGTTTATTGATGGCCGGTGCCGACAAATTGAGAAGCACACGCAAGTCCGCCTTTTTGAATCCTTGCAGATCCATCTCATATTTGATGTTGGAAATCAGCAGGCGCTCGTTCTCCTCAAACGGCGAGGCGCCGATCTTGGTTCTGGGCATTCACGCCACCTCCACCGATTTAATTTCCGCCGTGTCGTAGCCCTGAAGCCGGGCAAGCATGTTGATGAATTCTTCGTTCTCGCTTTGCTCTCTCCGCAGCGCGGTGGGGTTTTGAAACGCTTCGGTGTGCCTGTTGTCGAGACACACCTTGATTTCTGTTGTTGCTTCGAACTCTGCGTTTCCTTTTCGCTTTGTCATTGTGTAAACGATGGTTGCTTCCGTCATTTGCTCCATCCTTTCTTTGCTATGCGCTGAGTACGTTTTGCACGCACTCAGCCTGCTTTTTCCGTGAGTTTGGAATCCTTCAAGGCGATTTCCTTTCCTGCTTTCAGTCCTGCCAAGAGCGCCAGACCTTGGAGCTTTTCTTCGTCCGTCATAGTTTCGACGATTCTTGCGATTTCTTCCCCGATGTTGAGCTTTTGACTGTTCATCACGGCCGTTGTCATATTTCTTTCGCCTCCTTTCTCTACCTTGTGCTATTATTTTACTACATATATTCTACCTTGTCAAGAGTATTTTTTATTATTATTCTATTAAATTATTGACAAGGTAGAATTTTTTTGTTATTATATTATTATACTAATGAAAGGAGGTGCTTGTATGGGAATCAATGACCGAATTAAAGAAATTAGGAGGGACGCCGGGCTTTCGCAACAGGAATTTGGCGAAGCGATAAATATTTCCGGAAACTCGGTATATAGAATCGAGAGCGGTTCGCGCGGTGTCTCCGAGCGCACGATGAAGGATATATGTTCCGAATTCAACGTCAACCTTGAATGGCTGCAAACCGGCGCTGGCGAAAAATACAAGGAAACGAACGAAAGCATTATTGCTGTCCTGAAAGCGGAATACAAATTAGACGATATCGATATATCGATAATCGATTCTTATTTGAACCTGTCGCCTTTAGAGCGTCAGGTGTTCAAAGATTTTATAGATAAAATAAAAGGGAGTGCTGGTTAGCACTCCCGACGCTCCTATTACAAGCGCCCTTGCTTGTGAAGCGTGTAGACTTCGTTGATGATATTCAAAATCATCTTTAGTATTCTTTTGTCGCTTATTTTATCTATTATATGTATTATTTGTTCTTTTTCTGTCATGGTGTTGACTTCCTTTCTATTTAGTGTTATTATTTTAGAACACTTGTTCGAGAATGTCAATATCATAAAAGAATTATTATTATTTTTCTGAGGTGATTTTATGAAGAAAATACTTCTAATCATCATTGCGCTATTGGCGATGTGCTCTGCTGGCTGCTCCGGATCTACTTCGTCATCTGATATTAAGGCATCTGATCCAACCGGCGCCGCCGGTCTCACCAATTATGAAGTAGAGATGTACTTTTATAAAGAAGTCCCGGACTCGAGCCTTGTGGTCAGCTCTATTCGCGACGACGGTTCGTACTCCCTTGACTTTTCTCTGGCAAGCGACAAGTCCGAATGGGAATACAACTATGACGAATATGCTCTTGCCGTTCAAAACGCTTGTAAAAAATTCTCGGATGAATACGATGTCAAAGCCGGGATATTTTCCATTCATTTCTTTTCGGGCGACGACAGCTCCATTTATTGGCTCTCTTTGGACGGTGGTAAAACCGGAACCTTGAACGAAACGCTCGCGCCTTCCTATAAGCGCGAGGAGAAAATGACTTTTGATGAGCTCGTAGAATATTATTCTGCGAAAAAATAAAAAACTCCGCTCCCGGTGCGGCCAACATCGGGAGCGGAGCCGCCGAGTATGTTTACTCAGCTTGTAGAAAATTTTGGACGATCATCTACGGGCTTATTATAACATACTCATTTTATAAAAACAAGGAGTGTGTTCTAATGAAAGCAAAAAAACTACCGAGCGGGAACTGGCGCGTCCTCGTGTATGATTACACGGACGCAGCGGGGAAACGGCATTATAAGTCGTTTACGGATCCCGACAAAAATGTGGCCATGTTCATGGCGAATGATTACCTTTCGCATCATCGCGGCGAAGCTGTCACGACGTATGCGGAATTGACTTTGAAACAGGCAGCGGAGCGCTATGTGGATACCAAGGAGGGCGTGCTGTCTCCTTCCACGGTCAAGGAATACCGGCGAATCATCAAAAACGATTTCGAGCGGCTCATGCCGATGAAGCTCTCGAAAATCACGCCGGAGCTGGTTCAGGTCGCGATCAGTGAGCTCAGTCTGCGCGTCGCTCCGAAAACGGCGCGGAATCGGCACGGCTTTCTTCATTCTGTTATTTCGACGTATCGCCCGGGCTTCCAATTTCAGACGCGCCTTCCGCAGAAGGTTGACGCCGACTGCGTTATTCCGATCACAGCTGAGGTGCAGCTGCTGCTCTCCGTTTCAAATGAATTCTTGAGGGTTCCGGTGCTGCTGGCGTCTCAGGGATCCTTGAGGCGCTCCGAAATCTGCGCCTTAACCCCGGACGATTTTACCGATCTCGGCGTTCGGGTAAACAAGGCGGCTGTAGAGGACGATCAAGGAAACGTAGTCATCAAACCTCCAAAAACGAAAGCGGGTGATAGGTTCTGCCCGCTGCCGGCAGGAGTGATCGCTGAAGCACGCGCTTGGAAGCACTTCGGCATCAAGCCGAACGCCTTGTCCGGGTATTTTTACCGCGCGCGCAACAAGGTTGACGTCCCTCCGTTCTCATTCCACAAGCTCCGGCATTATTGGGCGTCAGAGCTCCACGCTCAAGGTGTGCCGGATCAGTACATCTGCGAAGCCGGCGGCTGGGAAACTCCGGAAATGCTCCAGCGTATTTACCAGCACGCGCTGCGCGATCATAGCAATGCGATGTCGAGCAAGATTGTTGACATATTCGATAAAAATTTCTCATGCAACACGAAATGCAACACAAAAATAAAAAGCTCCTGATTTTATGCGGTTTTTGAATGATTTGACAGCGGGTTCAAGTCCCGTCACTCGCACCAAAACAAAAACCGCTTAGGTAAGCCGAAAATGATTGTTATGGCTTGGCTATGCGGTTTTTTCTATATTTTTTTGTTTACTTTTGTAAACTTAAATTTATAAAAATAAAATTAAATTTTTCAAAATGCAACACGCCATGCAACACGCTTTCTCCGGCGTGTTGCTTTTCTTTTTGTAAAATAATATTTATATAAATGTAAATAAATGCTTGACTTTTATATAAATGTGAGTTATAATATAGATACAGTAAAGGAGCGGTGAAGCTCCTAAAGAAAGGGTTTTGAAAATGAAAAATTATACTGTTACTACTTCGACAAACTTGATTAACTTATGTGCTGGCGCTGGTATTTTCACCGACGCGACAAAAAAGCAAACCGAAAGGCTTCTTGTAGAAAACGAAGCCGGTTGTCCGATCGAACAAATCGCTGCTATGATTTGGATGTGCTCGGATAACAGCCTTAGCAGATCGGAAATCCTCGACATGCTTAAGATCGAG
>Ga0326512_10003949_pt1 | contig 10833 bp, 7 predicted proteins | sample 1_2617_0518_D_FD_203652 | JGI IMG/M metagenome (GOLD analysis project Ga0326512, IMG submission 203652) | Bovine rumen microbial communities from UC Davis, California, United States - 1_2617_0518 | ecosystem: Host-associated > Mammals > Digestive system > Stomach > Rumen | place: USA: California...
TAACGCAACAAGAACTTGCCAATAAAATCGGTACTGCCAAATCTACGATAACCGGATATGAAAAGGATGCACGAGAACCAGACGTGATGAAAATATGGGAGATCATAAAAGCGTTGAATGTCTCTGGAGAGTGGCTGTTGGGAGGAACGGAGGTTAATCCCGATATGTCACCTCTCATGCTTACATCAAGGGAACAGTTACACATAAAAAAATACCGTGCTCTAAACGAACACGGTAAAAGCAATATAGATGTTCTATTGGAAAATGAATTTAAGTATTCTGAAGCACCAGAGAAGGTTGTCTATCCAATGATAGAATATCTACAATCTGCATCAGCAGGAAATGGTGAGTGGAACGACGATTCCTGTACGGAAGAACTAAGGCTTATTAAGAAACCTCCAAGAGGCGCAAACTCCATCATCAGAGTACACGGGACTTCAATGGAACCAACCTTCCACGATGGGGATCGCCTGTTCTTCAAATCTCAGCAGACGATAGAAAAGGGAGAGATCGGAGTATTCGTAATTTCTGGGTCAGTTTTTGTCAAGGAGTTCGACGGCCATAATCTCGTCCCCCACAACAAAGACTATGATCCTATACCTCTCACCGAAGACATTATCTGCCAGGGCAAAGTCCTGGGAGTATGTGACGATTCTTATTTTGAATAATGGAGAATTTGAAAATGCCTAAGTGTAAAAAATGTGGGAAGGAAGGCGATGTTAATAGTTGGATGCTTTGTGTCGGTTGCACGGCAAACCTTATAGCAAAGATCGAAGATGAACGGTTTCTTTCCAAACGGGAACCCATAGTAATTGACTGGGATCAATCTTTTCATTTAGAAGATATTCCAGATGATCGTTGCCTAAAGAAAATCACGCCATTCGACGCACCTAAATATCACGGGGATTATGCTAAAACCTATTTCTTGTCTTCGTTTCGGAAACCAAGTCCCATAAAGAAGAGCAGTTCATATAGCTACCTTTTTACAGACGTATACGGAATAAGTGATCCCCCATCTTATCATCAAGAGTTAATCAACGAAGGATACTTCACGGCAGCATCTCTTGAACAAGTGCTTTCGTATATGAAAATACCGGAGTTGAAAACTCCACTAAAAGAGTATGGACTAAAGACATCGGGGACAAAAGATGTACTGATAACCAGATTGCTTGAAAACACAAGCCCTGAACAGTTGGAACATTATCTGCCAACCTTCCCGATATACGTTCTTTCAGAAAAAGCGAAATCGTTTTTGGATGAACATAACGATTACCTTTTGCTAATCCAGCACAATTACGGACTACACTACGAAGAATATGATATGCGAAAAGAAAAACTAAAATTGTCTTTCAGCAATATCATTTGGAGTTACTTAAACGAACTGCTTATAACAAGTGATTCATGCGGTATGAATGAATATCATACGATGTCTTTCTTTTTAAAGGAGGAAGGCAATTACTCAACGGCCTTGCAAGTGTTATTAAAATCTCTTTATATAGGATCAAGTGGTGCTCCGAACGCCTACCTCGTTTTAGATCATTTCCCGAAGTCATATATAAAACATGAAATGCTTGAGTACATTCTCGACGACATTTCTGTCGCAAACGACTTGAAAGATTTTAACGACATCTTCCCCCTTGCTCTACTTGACCAAACATATAAGTCTGTAAAGTTACCGTTCTGTATTTGCAGCAGGGAACTATTTGAGGACATCGTAGGTGCTGGGCTAAATAACGAATTTGATGAAGATCACTTCAAGAAACCACTTGCCGAAGACATAGCGAGGTTTGTAAAGTCACTTTGATAGGAGGAAAATTATTATGTGGTGGATTTCTTTAATCATCATCCCTGCCGTTTTCTTAGGCATATATCTTCTTCTGTCCTTTTTCGGAAGGGCAAAATGCCCACAGTGTAAGTCCAGAAGTAGAGAACTAATTGAAAGCGAACTGGTGGATCAGACTGCAATCAGCATCAAAAAAGAAGTTGAAGATACAGTATATGATTATGACAGTTATTCTAAAGGCATGAGGAAACCAGATAAGGTTATCAAAAAGACCGTCTATGTCCCCGGCACGAAGTATACATACCATAACACATACAAGTGTAAGAAGTGTGGGCACGAGTTCACCGTAGAGGAATACGAAGAGAAAGAAGACTAAACAATATACTTAATCCACTTAAATCAAAGTTTTTTAAGTGGGTTTTTTGATACCCAAAAACGGAGGAAAGCATATGAAAACAGCAGTTGTATACGCACGGTTCAGCTCTGATAATCAGCGTCAGGAATCCATTGACGCACAACTCAGGGCAATCAACGAATACTGTAAGAAGAACGAAATCCTTATCAAGGCGACATATACAGATGAAGCCCGTTCCGCAACAACAGATCAGAGAGATCAGTTCTTGCAGATGATCCAAGACTGTAAAACGCTTGATGTGGATTATTGTATTGTGCACAAACTGGACAGGTTCTCCCGTAACAGGTATGATTCTGCCTTCTACAAACGTGCCTTGAAACAGTGCGGTGTGAGAGTAATCTCCGTTTTAGAACAACTTGACGATAGTCCGGAAAGCATCATTCTGGAATCCGTGTTGGAAGGTATGTCAGAATATTATTCCAAGAACCTTGCACGGGAAGTCAAGAAGGGGTTAAAAGAAAACGCTCTTGTCGCCAAGCACAACGGTGGCACTCCCCCTCTGGGATATGACGTTGACAAAGACGGGCACTATGTCATCAACCCTACGGAAGCACTTGCTGTTCGGAAAATCTTTGATATGTATATCGGATATTACGGATTCTCTAAAATCTGTTCAGAGCTGAACGAAGAGGGATATAAAACAAAAAGAGGATACGGATTCAGGAAGAACAGTATCCATGATATTCTTTGTAACGAAAAATACATCGGAACCTATGTGTACAACAAACGTGCTTCTAAGAAACAAGGGAACCGTGTATACAAACCCGATTCAGAGATTATTAGGATTCAGGGAGCAATACCGAGAATTATATCAGACGATGTATGGAAGAAAGCACAGGAGATTCTGAAACAACACAAGCATAGAGCACGTCCCAACAAAACCAGAACGTATATCCTTACTGGAAAGATCGTGTGCGGTGAATGTGGATCGGCATACACCGGAGCAGGATATACCCGTGGTGGCAGCGGAAAGCACCACTATCAATATATGTGCGTGAACAAGAAATCTGGACGTGGCTGTCCAAGTAAAGCGATCAACGCAGAATATCTGGAACAAGTCATTATCAATGAAATCCGAAATGCATTTACACAAGAAGCTGTGGATAATCTCGTTGAAGTAATCGAACAGAAGATCAAGAACAGCAAGAACGCTCCAGATGATAAGTTGGAAAAGGAACTTAAATCCAAACTGTCAAAAGTCAAACGGCAAATTCAGCAAACGTGGGATTTATACTACAGTGGAAATGTCCCTCAAGAACAGTTCGCAGTCCAGATAGAGAAACTGAACAAAGAACAAGAACTACTCACTTCTCAGCTCTCCACCGTTCAGGCCAAAAAAGACTTGCCACGCAAATTCAATGCGGAAGCTTACAAGCGTGAAATCTATAAGGTCTTAGATCAGTTACAGTCTCTAAGTCCAGAAGCACAGATCGGCGCAATCAATCTATTTATCAAGAAGATAATCGTAAATAAAACATCAATCGAAATACAGATCAGGAAATTCCCATCTTTCATTTCGTCAGATTCAACAAAAAAACCCCACGGATTTCTCCGTGAGGCTTGCTTGAATGGTGGAGATGAACCGATCACAACCATAGTGGTTCTTTTATCCAGTTTATTCCGTCTCTCCCGATAGAAATTCCAAAAAACTTTGGGAATGTACCACTTGTGGGACAGACATTTCCAAAAGCATCTGATACAATATAGGTGTACCAACAAAAAAATATTTTAAATGTCGTTGTTTTGCTGTTGGTCGATAAGTTGAAAGGTGGCACAGTGCTATGCAGTGTGCTATCTGCGAGTGTAGTTTAATGGCAGAACCCCAGCCTTCCAAGCTGGTTGTGTGAGTTCGATTCTCATCATTCGCTCCATGATCTTAGAGCGACCGATCTCTAAGATCACGTCTCATTTCACCAACCGGGCAGCTTCTTTCCATTCCTTTCAAGGCTGTCCGGTACATATGGTTCCGCAGAAGGATGGATAGGTTACCTCCTTTCCCTATCGTGGGTTCGATTCCCACCGGAACCCTTCGTGGTTGCCAGGCGTACCACGACAACAGTGGACAGGTTTTCTCTGGTGTCCTGTTCGCAACCTCTTATGCTACCATGACGAAGCGTCCAGGACAAGATCATGGAGGTAAGGGATACACGGGTTTTACCACAGTCAGATCGCCGTGTACATACATCTTCTGTTTCTGACTGGGCAGTTGATGATATGTGGAGAAAAGAGTATATGTTACAGAAAAATGGCAGTTTTGGATTCCCAGAGAACCGTTGTCGCATAACAAATACAGGTCGCTTTCAGATGCTCCGGAGTACCGCATGATCTTTTCGGAGCAGAGACGAAGTCGCCATTTCTGAAGCGGAAGGTGCAACTCCTTCCTTCTCCACCAATGCCCCGATCCGAGGTAGGGGTAAATATTATCTTAATCGGGTAATATGATATTTGCTGTTCATCCTCGGTATAATGCTCCTGTAGCTTAATCGGTTAAAGCATCCGACTTATAATCGGAAGAGTGAAGGTTCAATCCCTTCTGGGAGTACCACCCGTCATTGACGGGCATTTCCTCGTATTCATTTTTATAGTTAACCTCCAAAAGAAGCAAACCCTCGGACGAATCCGAGGGTTTGTTTTTTATTCCAGTATATTCAATATCTTTGTCACGATGTCGTGTAGGTAGGTGCTGTGGTTGGTTTTGTCAGCTTCAATATATCCTTCTTTAGATGTGGTTGTGACAGCTCCGAAGCCAACGCCTTCTCTTCCAGAAAGGTACACGCAATCAGATGTTGTTTCAGAGATTTCTACAACCTTGCTGTATACGTCTTCAAAGTCAGAAACCTTGATGATCTGTCCCCTGTTGAACGTGTCACTCTCAGCGTATGCGTAGTTGGAAGCGTTATAGGAAGAATATATAGAGTTGACATAATCGTCCATTTCAGCATACGGAGAGCTTAATATGAACTCTCCTTTTGTCGTGGTTGAAACCAGAGACTTATCAATAGACGTTATGACCGATTCTCCACTTGCCTGAACATCTCCGTTTGGTGCTGTCACCGTAGCAGATATTTTAATTTCTGATCCCGTGATCGGAGTTTTGAAACAAAGTTGCTTGTTGTACATCTGTAAGGTATTGTTTGAGAATCTTGCATCCGTTGGAGCAAACGTGATGCTCTGGCTTGTTCCGTCTTGTGTTATGTTCAGCACAAGATTTTTATATGTGTATATCTCTGTGTTGGTGGCGTTCTGATCTTTCGGAAGTTCTATGACAACTCTTAGGTTCTTGTTCTTGTCGAATCTGCCACCGTCACGAGGATACAGGATAGTTGGAACACCAAGTCCCGTGATTCTCTGTGCGTAGTTTTTGATGGTCAGCGTCGGCCCTGGGAATGTTGTTGCGGAACCGTAATAAGGTGTGATGTCTAAACTGTACCACACTCCGGCTTTAAGGGATTTAAACAGCGCATCTGTAATGCTCCACGAGGTTCTTGTCGTATCAAACGTGGTGATGACATTCGATCCTGCGTATAGTTTGATTCTATACCCTGTAACGATACCGTATTGACCGTTAGGATAAGCCCACGTCAAGTTGTGCGGTGAAGGTAATGATATTTGTCCACCAATCGTATCGTTGCATACAACCGCTCTCAGAGGACGATACAATGCTTTGAACGATACGAGAACAGGCTTAGATGATTTCTTTGTCACTGAATGAATTCGTGTGAATCTCAGATAGACTGTCCTGTTATCGTAAGTTGTTGAGATAAAGTTCTGTGGAGCAAAAGAACCGGACGTAGAGTTTTGCGACGTGGTGAGAACCGTTTTCTCTGCTGCTGCCGTTGCAGAATTTGTTTTGACGAACTCCACCTTAACAGTAGAGGATTCATTGTGTGATCCGCTCCATGCGTTCCATTTCGCCGTAACCCTTGTATTTGCATTGACGGTTCGGCCTGATAAGGTTACGCCTGTGATCGTGGGGATAGAATATGTTTTCAACGTCAGACTTGATACAGAGCTGTAGTATCCCGCTTCCGATAGAAACCGTCTAACTTCCACCTTATAAGTTTCCCCTGTGTCCACGTTGAAGGAGGATGGTTTGATAGAAAACGATCCGCTCCCAGAAGTAGTCTTTCCTGTTCTCCATGTGCTGCCGTTCACCCGATATTGAACAATATCGGTTCCGACATTATAGTTACTATCTACACCGAAATTGATCTGGACGGTATCACTGACATCAGAAATGGTTTTACTTGCAGTGACAGATGGTTTTGCAGGGACGGCATACATGGAAAAAGACTTCGATACCACGGAAGAATAGTAGGATTCACCCCCTGCGTGATGTCTACGGACATATAGAGTGAAGTCTTCCCCTTCCCCTATCGTTCTTCCACCGTAGTTTGCGCTGGGTCTCATCTTAAAATATCCGGCATTGTTTCCGCTCTTAGCCTCAGTAGTACAGGATTTGTTGGAATACATGGTAGGTGTATGCCATGTCTTTTTATCCTTGCTGTACTGGATTTTAGTTATATCGTTAGATGTAAAGTTTGCGTTTGCAGAATATCCTACGACGACAACCTCATTGTGCTTCGCTTTGTTCGTGTTCGTGTTCGGAGATGTCACGGAAGGATAAGATGCCGTTAAACCTACCGTTGCCTTTTTATAAGCAGGAAACCCAGAATCAACAATTCCGGAAACATTGTGCAGTTTTCCACACGTCGGAACGGTCAGTCCGTCAATAGAGCTATACGATACAGACCACGGCAGTTTGCCATTTGCAGTACGGTTACAAGTAAAGGTTTTCGTGACGACGTGTTCTCGTTTCGCATCACCGTAGTAATAGAAGTTATTCCATGCATAGTCGATTCCGGATTTAGGATAAGACCAGTTTGTGTTCTCCCCCTTACAGAGAATCGTTGCCCTTGTTCCGTTGACCGTAAGAACAAGATTCCATCCGTAAGGTGTCATGATGTAGTAGTAGTTCTCACGATTGACCATTCTGATCGTTGCGGTACACTTCACGTTTTCCCCGGATTCAGCAAAATCAAGTTCGATTGTATACCATAGTTTCGGCGCATTGCCCACCAGATAATCATTTAAAACAATCATAAGATCACCCTAACATAATCTGCATTAAAACTGTTCCTGTCTTGTTTTCTTCCAACGCCTTACCGATGATGGTTCCTTTTTCAGGATTCAGTGCTGCCATTGCCAAACCGCTTCCTGCGGAGCACAGAAGCTCTCCCGGAAACACTGCACCGACAACCTTAACCCTCACACGTCCTGCAAGTCCTATCGGTACATACCGCATGAGATTCTGTGCTATGGACATTTGATCTCCACCCAGAATGTGACCGTAAGTGTTAGAACAGACACCTACAACAGTTCTGGAACATTGTTCCTGTGCTCTTCTGCACTTTCCTGTCTCTGAATTGATCTCCACAACGTCACCGACTTCTATTTCTTCTTCTTTCTCGTAGAACTCCGCATAGTCATTGTAGACGGCATTGAATACCCTTGCTGCTGAGAAATCGGTACTGCATACTAAGGTTTCGTTTTCATCTTCATCTGTTTCTACAGTCAGTGATGTTTCCATATCCTCTGTGGTGTATGATCCGTCCACTAAGGACACGGACTTAGAAAACTGAATACTGTTCAGAACCTTAACATCATTAGCGATTACGGAATCCGCTTTCACCGCCTTATCAGTGGAAATGTTCTGTGAAAATGTGTTGCATAAATGCGTATCAACGTCAAACGAGAATACGGTAGTTTCCCCATCTTTAATGAGGAACTGCGCTCCCACAAGCTGCATCGTCAACCGAGATGCCGTCGCTGTGATGTTTTCATCCAACGTGATCGTCGTGTTATTGTAGGATAAGACCAGAGCACCATCCTGATACCCTAACGTGATGGTATCATTATTCTGTGTTCTAATGACGATTTTATCATACCTATACGCTGCGGTGTTGTCTCCGTCAAGTGCTATGAACGCTCCGTTATCAGGATCAAACTGCAACTTGTCATCGGCACCTAACGTGTATTCCCCTTCGGATTCTGTTAAGGTTCTGATAGAGCTTGTTCCGTATCGAGGGACAAACTTATCTCGCATCTGACTGAGATAGTTAGCAAGAGAAGTCTTTCCGGTTTCTGGGAAATGCTTGTCCACGCTGACGGTTGATCCGTCTATTCTCAGAGAGGACGTTTCTGAAACAATCAGTGCTCCGTCTCTGACCTCGCCCAGAACCAGAATGTCCTTTTGATCTGCTTCTGCGTAGTCCTCATCTGACATGACGTTAAAATCCACGCCCTGATAAATCTGAGTATCTTGCAGAACTGCGCTGTTATCTCCCAGAAGGTTTCCGTCCTCACCCCTAACCAGTTGAATCACAATGTATCCATCTGCCGGGCTTGTGATCTCAATGGACGCTGTTGTTTGGATATAGTAACCATTGATGTTCGCTTCTCCGGAACCTATGGTTAAGGCAGAAGATAAAACCAGTTCAAAGTCATCTTCTGTCAGTTTAAAGTTCAATTCAGTTAGTCTTGTTACCGGAGTAACAAGGTTGGATTCAGACAATGGTTTCCCATCGTACATGGAATTTGTACTGGGAAATACTAAAATATTTTGACTGTTATGATTCATTTGTTACCCCTCCTGTCGTTGTGGATCGGACGTTGACTTCCCAAAGAATGTCTAAAACTTCTTTTTCTGTTTTTATTACAGGGTCTCCACCTAATCCCACTCTTGCGAAGAGGTTGTTTCCACTATCTTCTATGAACAATCCCATTTCGGTCAATGCGATTCCATTAAAGGTAGAACTTGAAGTGTAAGCTCTGAAGACCGTCTTAACAACCCCGTTCGTTAAGTTTGTGTTGACGATGTTTCTTTGAGTTATGAGAACCCGTACCGGCTCATCGTTGTTGATTGTTATCTCATTTCCCAGTCCAGAATCGGTTGGCGCAGGAGTTGTTGATCCTGTACCGAAAGCGATGTACTTAGGCGCATATCCTTTTGCTTCATCTAAAGAAACAAAGTTTCCGAAAATCAGTTTTGCAACGCCATATAATGCGAGGTTGGTAATTCTGTTTCGTTTATGATATGTCTTGATTACGTTGAACGCTTCGTCTCTAACTGTCAGCGTTACGTTATTCTCTATCGACATTTGTTCATGTATCATCTTCGTTCACCTCCGAGAATCCCGTTCTGGTTCTGCTTGTATCAGTAACAATTTCGTGGTTCTCATATTCACTGTAATCAGTTCCGGAATCAACGTCATACTTAATATTTCGTTTCCTGAACTCAACATCATCGTTGATCGAGAACTGTTCAAAGTCATCTTCACTTGTCCTTGCCTGAGTAGCATCTACGACTTGAATCTTATACCCTGCTGGTCTGACCACATCGAGAAGATCATATAGTTTCACGCTGTATCGGAAGTACGAAAAAATATTTATCATGTCTTCAGCAAAAGATATATGAAGCATCGAATCCACGTTCGTGTTACGATAGTTTCCTTCGATGATGATGGCAATGACCGTGGCAAGCTTCAGTCCTTGTAAGCTACCTCTTAGTCTCAGAAGGTCAGGATAGTATTTCAAGATCGTTCTGTTTGCTTCGTAAGATAACGAATAATCGAAATTATACCCGTAATAAGATGCCAGTAACGGAAGAAGTTTACTGGGGCAACGCTCCGGATTCAGACAAGCTGTCAGATTATCAATGTCGAACTTTGAAGCATCTATAACTAAGTCCAGAAGCTTTAGTATTGATTGATAGTCCCGTGATCGGTTATATGTTTCAGGGATAAGGTTTCTACTTTCAATCATCTAATCACCCGTCTTTCAGGCTGTCATCGGCAATCGTAAAGCTGTTTGCGTTGAAGGCACTGTAGCGGATGATTCCGTTCTTGTTAAGGCCATAAGAAACTGTCAGCGCACCTGTATCTACAGTGCTGAATTCTATCGTGACTTCTCCTGTATCATAGTCAACCGTGCCGTTTGTAAAGTATACATTGCTTGATGTGAGCACTCCGCTTCTGTTATCAAAGATAATAGAATCCAAGTTGCCCGTTCTAATCATCAGGCTGCCCTTTTTCAGCGGTCTGTGATAGTAGATGGAGTTGAACAGATTCCTATCGTTCTTCAGGTGTATTGTGACCTTTTTCGTTTCCCCTGTGTTTTCTGCCTTGTAAACTAAATCGGAATCATCGTAGTCTGTTTTTACAGTGCTTGATTTATAGTTATACACTTCGATGGTTTCCGTTGTTTCATCGTTGGTTCTGAAAGCGATCCGATCCCCACCGTCAATCAATTCAACGTCAGATGGTGTCGTTTCTCCGAGAAGCGGTGAAATCTGTGTCCAAGATACAGAAGACACTGGTAAGGTGTATCTTCCGGAAACGTCTTCTGTGGATATGATTTTATTTTCTGTTGATCCTTCTTTTCCGTAGACTGTAACAGGAACACTATAACTTAGAGAATCCATATCAACATACTGAATAGAAGAATCAATTCCTGTGATTTCATTGATAACGTCGATGTATCTCAGCGGAGTGTTATACTCCATGCTCGACACGTTAAACGTGGTGGTAAGATAGTTATTGATTTTGACTAACAAGTCCTGTGCTACGTCTATCGT
>Ga0326512_10003951_pt1 | contig 10827 bp, 9 predicted proteins | sample 1_2617_0518_D_FD_203652 | JGI IMG/M metagenome (GOLD analysis project Ga0326512, IMG submission 203652) | Bovine rumen microbial communities from UC Davis, California, United States - 1_2617_0518 | ecosystem: Host-associated > Mammals > Digestive system > Stomach > Rumen | place: USA: California...
AAGGTCATCCTTCAGGATACCCACGTTTCGGGACATGCCTGCGCAGATGATCTGAAGCTTCTGTTCTCACTTGTAAGACCTGAATATTCCATACCTGTTCATGGTGAGTATCATCACCGTATGGCTGCGGCCAGAATAGCGGAACAGATCGGTGTTCAAAAGGAAAAGTGCCTCCTTATAGAAAACGGAGACGTGCTTGAGCTTTCCATGAAGGATGGCAAGAGCAAATCAGAGATAAAAGAGCATGTTCAGGCCGGAGGAGTTTTTGTTGACGGACTCGGAGTCGGAGATGTAGGCAACATCGTTTTGAGAGATCGTCAGAATCTCGCCCAGAATGGTATCATCGTAGTTGTTCTTACTCTCGAAAAGTATTCCGGACATCTTCTTGCGGGACCGGATCTTGTGTCACGAGGCTTTGTTTATGTCCGTGAATCAGAGGATCTTATGGAAGAGGCAAGGGTGCATGTTCAGGATGCGGTTGATGACTGTCTTGTACGTCATGTCAATGACTGGGGCAAGATCAAGAACATCATCAAGGATTCTCTCAGCGACTTCCTCTGGAAGCGAATCAAGAGAAATCCTGTTATCCTTCCCATCATAATGGAGGTTTGATAAATGGGTCACAGAGATACCTTGGAGAGAGTAACCGGGTTTGTGGTGGGTCTCGCCTGGCGTGTCATATTGATAGCACTTCTGGTATACGGTCTGACCAACGGCATCAGGCTGGCCTACAGCTATGGACATGGTCTTATGTATGATCATGCGATGGCTGTGGAGGGAGATCCTGAGGAGGAGTTTGTCATAAGCGAAGACCAAAGTGCTGAGGATATCGCAGAAGCTCTTTTGAAAAAAAGGTTTATTGATAATGTTGATGCCTTTAAGGTTCAGTCACTCCTTTACGAGGCTAAATACGTACCCGGTACCTACAGCATTTCAAGGTCCATGACTACTTCGGAGATCATTCAGTATCTGACGCAGGAAGGTGCAAAATACCAGGAATTACAGGATAAAAACCTTATGGATATGGATGCTTCTCAGGCTGTTGATGAAATAGAAACAGATGCTAACGGGGTTGAAGTCATCGGAGGTTCTGATGATGAAAACATGATAGCTCAGGACGCTGCCAATGCTGCCTACGAGTCACAGCTGGCTGAGAGTGCTGCTTCGTCTGCCGGGCAGTAAGGATGATACTGATATTGTCAATAAAGCCGGAAATAAATCCTGCGAAATGCTCTGTTTACGCTTTCGCACCGAATTTGTAAAGAATCTATTAGAGGAAGTAAAGCTTTGATTGTAAATGAGAAACTTGTGAATTATATTCATTCACTTGAACCTGATCGAAGTGAGCTTCTGGAGAATGTAAGAAAAGAAGCGCTTGCGGCGGAAATCCCGATTATCAGGGATGAAACGGCGGCGCTTCTTAAGTGTTTCATAACTATGCTAAGGCCCAAAAGGATACTTGAGATAGGCACGGCCGTCGGGTATTCTGCCCTTACCATGGCAGAGGTGATGCCCGATAACGGCTGCATTATCACCGTGGAAAACTACGAGCCGAGAGTCAGAGAGGCGAAAAAAAACATTTCCGGAAGCATGTACAGAGACAGGATCAGGCTTATCAATGATGACGCCGGCAAGGTTATAAAAAGTCTTGCCGAAAAAGGTGAAAAGTTTGATTTTATCTTTATGGATGCCGCAAAAGCCCAGTACATCGTCTGGCTTCCGGATATCATAAAGATGCTGCCGAAGGGGGCAGTGCTTTTCAGCGACAACATCCTTCAGGATGGCCGTATCATAGAAAGCCGGTATCAGGTGGAAAGGCGGGACCGTACCATCCACAGCCGGATGAGAGAATATCTTTTTGAGCTGAAGCATAACGAAATGCTTGAAACAGCCATCCTTACCGATGGCGACGGCATTTCCATAAGTGTAAAACGCTGAGGTTAATAAATGAGGAGAGGATTGAAAAATAATGTTAAAGGAAACTGAACTGCTGATCCCTGCAGGATCCCTGGAGGTACTTAAAACTGCCGTAAACTACGGCGCCAATGCTGTTTATCTCGGAGGAGAGGCATTCGGACTTCGTGCCAATGCCAAGAACTTTACTCTGGATGAGATCCGTGAGGGCGTTAAATATGCACACGAAAGAAATGTAAAAGTGTTTGTAACCGCAAACATCCTGGCGCATAATGGAGATATGGAAGGGGTCAGGGAGTATTTTAAGGAGCTTGCCACAATCGGTATCGACGCCGTGCTTATTGCGGATCCGGGAGTGTTTATGATCGCAAAGGAAGTTCTGCCGGATTCCATAGAGCTTCATATTTCAACCCAGGCAAACAATACCAACTATGAAACCTTCCTTTTCTGGTGGAAGCTCGGGGCAAAACGCGTAGTATGTGCAAGAGAGCTTAGTCTCAGGGAGATCAAGGAGATCAGACAGCATATTCCTGAAGAACTTGATATCGAGGCATTTATCCATGGTGCTATGTGCATGTCCTATTCCGGAAGGTGTATGCTCAGCAATTACTTTACAGGAAGAGATGCCAACAGAGGAGAGTGCACACATCCCTGCCGCTGGAAGTACAATATCGTTGAAGAGACGAGACCGGGACAGTATTTCCCGATTTATGAAAATGAGAGAGGCACATTTATTTTTAACTCAAAGGATCTCTGCATGATCGAGCATGTGCCTGAGCTCATAGATGCAGGCATTGACTCCCTTAAGATCGAGGGAAGAATGAAGACGGCTCTATACGTGGCAACTGTTGCAAGAACCTATCGTAAGGCTTTGGATGATCTCAAGGAAAGCGAAGAGAAGTACAGAGCCAATATGGAGTGGTACAAATCGGAGATAGCAAAGTGTACCTATCGTGAGTTTACTACAGGCTTCTATTACGGAAAGCCTTCTGCCGATGATCATATTTATGATAACAATACCTATGTGACAGGTTCGGTTTACCTCGGAACCATAAAGCATACAGATGAGAAAGGCTGGAGCTATCTCGAGCAGAAGAATAAGTTTTCGGTAGGAGAGATGATAGAGATAATGAAGCCGAACGGCGAGGATATTCCTATCGAAGTACTTGAGATCCGCGACGCAGAGACAGATACAGCTCAGGATTCCTGCCCTCATGCATGCCAGCAGATAAAAGTCAGATTCTCGGCAGCTCCTGAAGCCGGAGACATTATCAGAAAAACGATTCCGGAGAAGCGAGACACTGAATAATACGGTTGATCTGATAAAGCAAAGCTGTGAGTCAATGCTTCATCAAAACTCTCGAATCCTGCAATAAGGTTCTTAAGGAGTCCTCAAAAGGTAGAGCATATTTATGGAACTAATCTTTATAGCAATAGGAATAGCATCACTTTCATACGTATTTGTGATATTTGTTGAATACGGCCTGACCTCTTTTATGTGGTTCTGGCCGTTATTTGCGTTACTGAATTTCATTATGTTTATCATGGTGAATTACGTCAGAAGAAAGTATAAGGAGAAAAAGAAGATTATTCTGAGACCCTTTATCTTTTTCTTTACAACCTACGGTCTTTCTGTTGCAACTTTGCTGATCATGCTCACAGTGATTTTTTCCAATGCACACACCAGGATACAGGGTAATCTTGATTATGTGATAGTTGTGGGAACCAATCTTGTTGACAACAAGATATCCAAGTCCCTGGAAAGAAGACTTGATTGTGCCATAGAGTATGCCAGAGGAAATCCCAACACGGTTTTTGTGCTTTCGGGTGGAAGAAGCGAATATGGAAGGAACACTGAAGCAACGGTAATGTATCACTACATGATAAATGCGGGAATACCTGACAAAAATCTCCTGCTGGAGTTCTATTCGGATTCCACACAGGAAAAGGTAGGATTCTCTTTAAGGACGATATATCAGGATCATGAACAAAAACTACTTGCGGAGAAAGTAAGGCACCATAATGAACCGTTTCTAAGACAAAATCAACAAAGAAATGATATAATTGTCGGAGTGGATCGTCCTTTGGCCATAGGTATCATAACCTCGGATTTCAATCTGTTCCGTGCAAAGGAGATTGCCAAAAAATTTGGCGTTATGGATGCCTGCCCCATGGCCACAAAGACAGATGAACTGATGCTTGTTCATCTGGCGGTCAGGGAAGCGGTTGCTCTGTTTAAAGACAGACTTGTGGGTAATATTTAAACCGCTGACTAAGCAAAAGGTAATGCATATAGCTCATTGCCCTGGTATTCCGGGATACCCGTTTTTATATAAGAGCCTGTCAGATTTGTATCTGTGTGTCAGATATTACGGCTTGAAAAAGCGTTAAAGAGAGGAGAAAGGCTTCATGAAGAATTATGAGCTGATAGAAAAAAAGAGGATAGAAGAGTTATCAACGGATGCCTGCATTTACAGGCATAAGAAAAGCGGAGCTAGAATTTTTACCATGAAAAATTCTGATGACAATAAGGTGTTCGGCATAGCATTCCGCACGCCGGCAGAAGACAGCACAGGAGTTGCGCACATCACGGAGCATTCTGTCCTTTGCGGATCCGATAAATTCCCACTGAAGGATCCTTTTGTTGAGCTTGCGAAGGGCTCCCTCAATACATTTTTAAATGCCATGACTTATCCGGATAAAACGGTATATCCCATCGCTTCACGAAACGATAAGGATTTCGATAATCTTATGGATGTCTACATGGATGCAGTTTTCCATCCGAATTCCGTTAAGGATCCCCGCATCATGATGCAGGAGGGATGGCATTATGAAATGCAGGACGAAAAGGATGACCTTATCTACAACGGCGTTGTTTATAACGAGATGAAGGGCGTTTTTTCAAATCCCGAATCCGTGCTTGAGCGTTATATCATGCATGCGCTTTTCCCGGATACGACCTATGGTAATGAATCCGGCGGAGATCCTGTGAATATCCCGGATCTTACCTTTGAGGACTTCAAGGCCTTTCATGCCCGCTTCTATCATCCTTCCAATTCCTATATTTTCCTGTATGGCGATATGGATATGGATAAGAAGCTTGAGTGGCTGGACAAAGCATATCTTTCAGAATACACAGCCATCGAACCTAACTCAGACATAGCTGCACAAAAGTCTTTTGACAAGATGCGGGAAGAAGAGATCTCCTATTCTGTGGGTGAAAATGAACCCTTGGAGAAAAATACATACCTTTCCTGGAACGTAGTTGTTGATGCTCTGGACAGCAAGTCGAATCTTGCTTTCGACATACTTGATTATGCACTTCTTTCATCTCCGGGAGCGCCACTTAAGCAGGCGCTTATAGATGCAGGTATAGGAGAAGATATCTTCGGAGGCTTCCAGGACGGAATCAAACAGCCATATTTCTCGGTTACTGCCAAGGGAACCGACAAGAAGGATAAGAATAAATTCCTTAAGATAATCGAGGAGACCTTGAAGAAGCTTGCAAAAGAAGGCCTTGACAAGAAGATATTACTGGCTGCCATAAATCATGATGAGTTCCAGTACAGAGAGGCTGATTACGGACGTACTCCAAAGGGACTTGTCTACAGCCTTACATCACTTGATACCTGGCTCTATGGCGGAAAGCCATGGGATTATCTTTTCTGTGAGAAATATTATAAAGAGCTTAGAAAAGATGTTGAGGAAGGTTATTTCGAGAAGCTTATCGAGAAATATCTTCTCGGAAATAAACATTCAGCTCTGGTTATCTGTAAGCCGGAAAGAGGTCTTACGGAGAAACGTGAGGAGGAATTAAAGAAGAAGCTGGCAGCCATTAAGGCAAAGATGTCAAAGGAAGAGATCAAAAAGTGTGTTTCCGATACAAAGATGCTGAAGGAGTATCAGGAGGAGCCTACAAGCGAAGAGAATCTTGAGAAGCTTCCCCTTTTAAGCATTGGCGATATCGACAAAAAGGCAGAGACCTTCATTTGGAAGGAGACACGTCTGTCCGATACACTTCTTGTCGGCACAGAGCTTGATACAAGAGGTATTGCTTACCTAAGATTCAATTTCAATACAGCCTGCCTTTCCGAAGAGGAGCTTCCCTACGCGGGATTTCTGAAAACTGTTCTCGGATATATGGATACGGAAAAGCATACCTATCAGGATCTTACTTCCGAAATCCTTTTAAATACCGGAGGCATTAACTTTGATGCAAGTGCTTATCCCAGCATTGATAAGTATGGCTACTACACAGGTATCTTCAGTATCGATGTAAAGCTTTTATATGATGGCTTCGGATTTGGTCTTGATATAGTTGATGAGATCGTTCATACAACAAAATTCGAAGATGATAAGAGAATGCAGGAGATATTGAATGAGGCCCGTTCAAGGGAAAGGATGAAGGTTGAAGGTTCATGCCACAGTTATGCGGTAAACAGAGCCACCTCATATTTTTCGGCGACCGGAAGATACGCAGATCTTACAGGCGGCATAAGTTATTACCGGTTTGTGAACAGGATATCCGATGAATTTAAGAAAGATAAAAAGACACTTCAGAAGAAATTGAGAGAAATAGCCTGCAAGCTTTTCAGACCTGAAAACATGTTCATCTCTCTTGCCTGTGAGAAAGAGGGCAATGATGCCTTCGCCGGGGAATTCCCTAAGTTCAAAAAGAACTTTGAACTGGGTATCCGGAAGCTGGAAGAAAAGACGGCTAAGCTTGATAAGGAATTCAAACCATATAAAGCAGAAGAGACCGGAAAGGCAATGCCGCAGCTTAAGCTCTCCGGCAACCTCAATGAAGGCTTCAAGACTCCTTCACAGGTAAACTATGTTGCCAGATCAGGTCTTTACGATACAAAGAAGCATCCTTATACAGGAGCCCTTAAGGTTCTTAAGGTGATTTTGAATTATCAGTATCTGTGGCTCAATCTTCGTGTTAAGGGCGGAGCATACGGCTGTATGTCAGGTTTCGGAAGATCCGGTGAAGGTTATTTTGTATCCTACAGAGACCCTCATCTTAAGGAGACTCTGGATATTTACGAGGGCATACCTAAGTTCATCAGGGACTTCAAGACTTCGGAAAGAGATATGACAAAGTACATCATAGGCGCTATTTCCGAGCTTGATACACCGAGGACAAATTCCGCAAAGGCTGCATTGACCTTAAGCGCATTCCTGTCACATGTAACCAATGACATGCTTCAGGAGGAGAGAGACCAGATCCTTGCAACCAGCGAAGCAAAGATCAACGCACTTTCAGATTATGCAAAGGAGATCCTTGAAAAGGGTGCAGCCTGCGCTGTCGGAAACAACAAGCTTATTGAGGACAATAAGGATAAATTCTACACCACAGAGGAACTCTTTAAGCAAAATTAATTTGATGGGAAATATATGAAAGATAAAAATATAAAAACCGGTTTCGTGGCCCTGGTTGGAAGACCGAATGTCGGCAAGTCTACACTTATGAATCATGTCATAGGTCAGAAAATCGCCATAGTTTCCAACAAGCCACAGACCACCAGAGGCAGGATACAGACGGTCTATGACGATGACCGCGGACAGATCATTTTCCTGGATACTCCGGGCATACATAAAGCAAAAAACAAGCTTGGGGAGTACATGGACAATGTTGCCGAAAATACACTTAAGGATGTGGATGTCATCGTCTGGCTGGTGGAACCGACAACCTATATCGGAGCAGGCGAACAGCATATAGCTGAGGTTATCAAAAACTCAGGGAAACCGAAGATTCTTGTGGTAAACAAGATAGACACCATGAAAGATAAGCCCGAGGAGCTTGAAGCAGCCATAGAAAAATATAAAACTCTGATGGATTTTGCAGAGATAGTTCCCTTGTCTGCATCAAGGGCCGAAAACATTGACGGTTTCAAGAATGCGGTTTTCAGGTACCTGCCTGAGGGACCGAGATATTATGATCGGGATACGGTTACGGATCAGTCCATGCGTGAGATCGCAGCTGAGCTTATCCGGGAACAGGCGCTCCGTAAACTAAATGATGAGGTGCCACACGGCATAGCGGTTCTCATAGATCAGATGCACCAGAGACAGGACGGCCTCTGGGATATAAAAGCCACTATAGTATGCGAGAGGGATGCCCATAAAGGCATTATCATCGGAAAAGGCGGTTCGATGCTTAAACGTATAGGTACAGGCGCCCGTATCCAGATCGAAAAAATGGTGGACGACAAGGTTAACCTCCAGCTTTTTGTCAAGGTGCGAAAGGACTGGAGAGATTCGGACACATTCCTGAAAAACTACGGCTACAAGGATGAAACGTAATTCCGGACCGGAAACGGTTCTCAGGAGAAAATATGCGTGATGAATTAGAACTTCACGGGGTGGTGCTGAGCTCGGCACCATCCCGTGACTTTGATAAAAGACTGACTGTACTGACAAATGAACAGGGAAAGATAACAGTTTGGGCTGCAGGGGCAAAAAAGCCGGGATCCCAGTTTATGGCAGCCACCAGAAACTTCGTCTTCGGGACATTTACACTGACAGCAGGAAGGAGTGGCTACAACCTGAGAGCTGTCAAAGTCAACAATTATTTTGAAGAGATAGCCACGGATCTTGTTAATGCCTGCTACGGTTCCTATGTGCTGGAATTTGCGGACTACCTTGCCCAGGAGAATCTGGAGGCTTCAGAAATGGTGAACCTGATATATCTATCATTAAAGGCTATACTGAATCCTAACCTGGATAATGAACTGGTGCGAAGAATCTATGAGCTGAGACTTCTGTATCTCAGCGGAGAGTATACTGAGGAACCGCCCTTCCCCTGCTCAGAGACCTGCGCCTTTGCCTGGCAGTATGTCCTTTCAACGCCGGTGATGAAGCTTTACACATTCACACTAAAACCGGAAGTTTTCGAGGAGTTTGCTTCCAATGTCGACGCCCTACTCGCTGACGTGATGCCCCATAACTTCAGATCCCTGGAGATACTGAAAACACTGAGATGACAAGAGAGAAACGGTTCACAAGTGATGGATCGGAGTGACGGAGTCAGCGGACCGGGAATTTTTTATATTGAATTATAAGGTTTCGAAAATTTATCGAAATTTTCGGTGCAATCGAGCCGGTTTTTTTGGTACAATCTATATGAGTTGGTTTACCATGCCGGAGGGATTAAAGATGCCGGGTGGAGTGCCGGGAAAATCTCCTTCTGAATACAAGCATTATGCGGAGAAGAATCCGGAGGCATTCCGGCGTTTTGTAAGCAAAAACCTGCCAATGGAGAGGAGGCGCACGCCATCACGTGCTACAGTCCGCAGGAGTTTTTCAGAGAAATATCAAGAGGGGGCTTGACAGCCATGCGGAAATCGAACTTAATCGTAACACATCGCATAGCATCGCATGGGTTAACTGCGCTCTTTTTTCATATAAAACAACATATATTCGTGATGGATAACCGTCGGACTTGACGGGGTTACTATACCCTGTCAGGTTCGGCGTTTTTTTATAACAAAAAATTACATTTTGAATGATTTGAAGTAAATAAAGTATAATGTTCATGAGCATTGGTCCTTTTTTGATATTTTGGATGTTTGGTCGCTGACATTATACCAAAAAGGGAGGTCAATGCTCTTTAAATTGAACTCCCGATAAATCAAAGGTTTATAAACAAAAAAGGAGTGTCTACCAGACACTACCGAAATAAGAGAGGAGAAAGCAACATGGAAACTAAGGTCAAATGCTACAACGGTACTTTCGTCGGCAAGGAAACCGATGAGCTGATCATCTGGAAGGGCATCCCCTACGCAACTCAGCCGGTAGGGAAGCTTCGCTGGAAGAAGCCGCTTCCTGCCGCAGAAGATGACGGAGTGTATGAGGCAATAAAGCCCGGCCACGTTCCCATCGGACCTGTGAGCGACACGGAGGGAACGGCAGAGTTCGGCGAGGACTGCCTCGTGCTGAATATATATTGTAATACCGGCTGCACTGACAGCAAAAAGCCGGTCATGGTATGGATCCACGGCGGCGGATTCTGTGCAGAATCCCAGGCATCGCCCCTCTACGACCTTACTAACATCTCTAAACAGTATCCCGACATCCTGTTCGTGACCATCGACTACAGGCTCGGTTTCCTGGGCTTCATGAACTTCGAGCGGGTTCCGGGCGGAGAGAACTTCAAGGAGGCAGGAAACCTTGGGCTCCTTGATCAGCTCGAAGCCTTAAGGTGGGTACAGAAGAACATCGCCGGGTTCGGCGGCGATCCGGACAACGTAACGATCTTCGGCGAGTCAGCAGGCTCGGCAAGCTGCACGTTCCTTCCGCTTATCGACGGAAGCGAGGGACTCTTTAAGAGGATCATAGCCCAGAGCGCCAACATCGCCTACTGCGATACAATGGAGCATGGCATCCACGTGACACAGAATTTCCTGACCGCAACGGGCTGCCAGACCATGGACGAGCTGATGGCGCTCACCACCGAGCAGCTTGTAGACGCCTATCTGAAAGCAGCCGTCATTGATAAGAACTGCCTTCTCGGAACCGCCAACTTCCCACTCCTCGACGGCATCACGCTGCCTGAGGATCGAGCAGTCATGTACGGAATGTGGGGAGATGAGAAGAGGGCCAAAATCGATTTGATGATTGGGTCCAACCTGGATGAAATCAGGTACTTTGTTCCGACCGAGGGCGGCGAGGAAGGGTTCCTTAATACACTGAGGTGGATCGCAAAGAGGGATCGCGCTATGCTGAATGACGAGGAGAAGGCCATGTATGACAAGTTCATGGCCACGCTCGCAAACGAAAGCGAGGGAAAGAGGCTTGAGCAGTACTGCAACGACCTGAACTTCCGCGCCGGCAATACAGATATGGCCATCCGGCACTCAGCTGCCGGCGGCAGCACCTACATGTACTTCGTAAAGAAGCCTGTGATAACCC
>Ga0326512_10003952_pt1 | contig 10825 bp, 17 predicted proteins | sample 1_2617_0518_D_FD_203652 | JGI IMG/M metagenome (GOLD analysis project Ga0326512, IMG submission 203652) | Bovine rumen microbial communities from UC Davis, California, United States - 1_2617_0518 | ecosystem: Host-associated > Mammals > Digestive system > Stomach > Rumen | place: USA...
TTATTTGGTGGATCTTCAGATGGTCTGCCAGGTGTCTCAAGTGCAATGTTAACACTAGGTTTAATGCCTAAACCTTTTGGGATGACATGGAGGATCGATCAAATGTCCGAGTTTTTAAAGAAGCGTGGATATACAGTTCTCACTAAGTTTGATAAGAAAACTAAAAGTGATTATGTGGTCGTGGTAGATCCAAAAGATGAATATATCCCAGATGAGGGTATATCTAATATTGTTGATGTATTTGCAACAGAAGTGCAAAAGATATTATTGAATTGGTTAATTAACCTAGATAAAAAGAATTAAAAATGGAAGAACCTAAAATTGAAGTATTAGAAAAATGGAAAGTACTGATTGATGCTGCTAAGAAATATTGGATTGATTCAGAGTCTACAGGAATGACAGATTCTGACTTCGATAAATTAGAGCGTCAGGCATTTGAGGAGGATGGATTTTATGCAAGAGACTATGTTCTTCGAAAATATTCAGTAGGTACAAGAACCCAAAATAAATATATTGATAAAATCAAGAAATTTAAGGTTGAGGGTTCTACTATGTTAGAGGCTATGATAAAATCCTCGGAAGAATTAGGTATTCCCCCAGAAGAGTTGTATTGTGTTCTTAAATACGATGGAACTAGTATAGCTATATATCCTGATCCAAAAACGGGAAAGGTGAAGAAAATTGTTACTGTAGGTAATACTAATCTTGGTAGCTTTGGTATAGATCAGACATGGAAATTGATTGATCATATTCCAAAACAGTTCCCAATAGGTATAACGGCTATTCAATGTGAGGCTGTTATTGACTTAGCTAAGTTTTCTGGAGACCCTGATAAAGCTAGACAGAAAGCAAATGGTCTAATTAACTCTAAATACTGTGAAGCTGAGGTTTCTAGTTTACTGACTCTCCGAGCTTATAGATATTTTCTTGATGATTCTTGGGAGGGAAAGGAAAACAGTAAAGTCGAGTATCCAATAATGTTACAGCATGGTTTACGGGCTATGACTTCTCCTGTAGATGGACATATCACGTTCTGCGCTGGACAAGTATGGACATTAAAAGAGTTAATGGAAATGCCTCCAGGATTTACAGAAACAGATAAAGTTAAGACTAATACTGGAACTTTTCTTGCAGACGGCTGGGTCTTATACAACAAAGAAGGTGTTTGTCAGAGAGCATTGAAATTTGCTGGAGCTGGAAGTGGTACTGAAGCGATAAAAACTATAGTACACGGTATTCAGTGGAACGATCAGAGCCCTAAAGGTAAGGATTCTTGGTCTGCGAATGTAATAATAGATCCAGTTGTTATAAAAGGAAGCACCATCAAGAAGCCTAGTGCGGGAAGTGTTGCAAAATTGATAAATAATAACATTACCCCTGGCGCCGAAGTAGGAATAATATTGGCAAACAGTACTATTCCGATGGTAGGTGATGTTTTTAAAGCAGGAAATGGAGATTATCAGTGGCCTACTTGTAGCTGTGGATATAAACTAGGAAAGGCAGATATTTATGGAAGCCTTATTAAGTGTGGAAATGTCAATTGTTCTGAAAGATTGAAGCGAATGAAATCCTACTTAAGTACGGTTAATAATATATTTGACCTTGACTTGAATAAACTTCTAGTAATTGACAGATTTAGATGGGAAAATACTCAGATAGACAAAACCGTTTTATTAGGATTTGTACAAAATGGAGATGAAGTTGGGTACTATAATTACTTAGATTCATTCCTAAAGACAGATCTACAAAAACGAAATCTAAAGTTAGTCTATCATACAAGTTTTGAAGCACTAAGGGAGAAGAAATAGATATGGAACGGGGTCCATTCATAAAAAATAGATACGATACAGATTTTACACCCACCTTCAAGTCCGTATATCTGTTAATGGTTGACAAGTTCGGAATAAACTCTAGGGTATCGAATTTTATGGAAATGTTTCGAGTTTCGTTTGATGTTCGGGAGTGGATAAGCTATGATCCTAGGTTAGTTCAGAATATGAATTTTGAATCATATCTCATGGATCAGTTGAAGAAGTTTATTGAAGGTGATGGTGTAGATTTTAATGAGATTTATAACGCTATTCTTACTGCCGGAGATTTTACAGGTAGTGAAATTTACCAGTTTGAGAGTGGTAACGTAGAAGAAGTAATATGGGCAATATTCATGGCCTGTATTGATCCAATGAATAAAAATAAAATAAGATTATAAAAATGATAGAAGTAAGTTTGTATTCTGTCCCTACGAATAGTGATATTAATGTATCAATGGGACGTTGTGTAGATCGTACACGTTTTGATAAGGAAGTTTTAGGTACAGGAGTAATGGAATTTGTAAAAGGTTTCTTAAAGACTAATGTTCCTAATTTTGAAGTAGCTCTTAATAACGCTGACATTGTCGGTTTTATTAATGGTGATCAGGCTATGACAACCAAAGACTTTGCTAGTATCAATTATTACTTAGCTAAGGCTGGTTATATAGTTAAGATTCAGAATGTAACTGATGACGAGGAAAATCCAACAGGAGTATCTTCAGAAACCGCCGAGTGGAATATTGTAGATTATAATTTCATGCAATATGACTATCCGACGACGATTAAGATTATTCCTGCAGAGGGAATGGACGTTGTTTCAGTATTAAAGCAAGTTGTAGATCAATCAGGTTTATTCGACTCTGACAAAATTGGTGGAATTAAAAATCCATTGAAAGAAATAGTTGAGAGGCTTGAAAAAGTTAAGGATCAAATTGGTCGAATTGAGCCAGGACTTGCAACTAAGATTTATGATATTCTAGATCAAGTTGGTGTAAAAGTATTCTTAGCAACAGGAGAGTAAGGAAAAATAAACTGCTATGGTAACATTACAAGAAGACTTATTAGAGATTTACAATAATCTAGTTATATTTAGTAATAATACCGTCCTTGCAGAAAATCCTCTACCTATTAGAGTAAGATTTGATAGACAGGGAGTTGGATCGCCGCTTGTCTTTGAACAAAAAGGTAATACGGTTCGCTTAAGACTCCCTATCTATTATTGCCTAGGACTGGATAGTTTGAAATCAGAAACATATCTTTTACCTAAAGATTATGATTATTTGATGTCTACTCTTCAAAATCTAATAGCTGATAGTAGAATAATAGAAGATAGAACTTGTCTTAGTCCAGAAAACTATGGATTTGATATATATGCCATAGATAATAAAGAATTTAGTAAGGGACCTAATATATTAGGAAGTGTTCGTTTTATATCAGGGAATTCTTGGTTATTTAAGTTATTAGTAAAATGGAAATTTAAGCTATGGTCGAAGTAAAAATTATTAATAAGTCTAATTATCCTGCCCCAGCGTATGCAACGGTAGGGTCTGCTGGTATGGATTTACGAGCAAATACAGATCAAAACATTGTACTTAAACCTTTTGAGCGAAAATTATTTCCTACTGGTCTTTATTTCCAATTGCCAGAGGGATATGAAGCTCAAGTAAGACCTAGAAGTGGTTTAGCTTTAAAGAAAGGGCTAACAGTTCTTAATACACCCGGAACAATTGACGCTAAAATAAAATAATTATGGGATGTATTGTATGTGGAAATACTAATTATGTAGTTGATACTGAAAAGTTTCCAAAAGATTTCTGTTCGTATAAATGCTATGAAGAATGGCGAAAGAAAAATAAACAGCCTAACTGTTCTTGCGCAGTTTGTGGAAAACCAATGTACATGAAACCCTACAGATTGGAAAGAGTTAAAAATGGAATTACCTGTTCTAAAGAGTGTTCTAATAAACTTAGAGAAGAATTCATGTCTGGTAAAAATAATCATCAGTATGGTTTAATCGGAGATAAAAATTCTTCTTTTGGCGGAGAAGAGTTAGTATCCGAATTTGGATATATCCTTGTTTACTGTCCAGGACACCCCTTTCCACATGATAAAACCAATAAGTGTACTAGGGTTTTCAAACACCGTTTAGTTATTGAAGAAAATTATCAACTATTTGATGCAAAATATTTCATAGAAATAGAAGGCAAGTTTTATCTAAGGCCAGAATATGTGGTACACCATATCAATGAAATAAAAGATGATAATAGATTAGAAAATCTTCAAATATTGACTGTATCGGAACATATTAAGTTGCATAATTTACGAAAAGAGATTATAAGAGATCTCTCCTCTGGAAGAATAATTGGCGTCAATAAATTGGATAATATCGGTGAAAGTCTTAAAGAAGAAAATACCGAGACAGATGTTTAATCTGTTGTACAGCATAGAAGGTGCAATAATCCTTCCACGAGTATCCAACCTAAAACTTGGGAAAATATATGCGGAACTATATAGTGATATATAGAGGTGAAAGATAAAAAGCTTTCATGATAACATTTTTGGATTACAGAGGAGAAATAGGTGTGGTATTAATAAACATGAGTGGTGAAGATCAAATTATAGAACCGGGTGAAAGAATAGCTCAAGTAGTTATTGCTAAGTATGAACAAGTAGAGCTTAAGTCAGTTGTAGAATTAGATCAAACCGAACGAGGTACCGGAGGTTATGGACATACAGGTAATAAATAAAGGTAGTGATATTTCTAGATTACTAGGAATGAAGGGCCTTACTAGACTTGCAATTGAAGATGAGTTAACATCTGCTATCTTAGGTGCAAAATTCTTTCACTACTCTGGCCTAAACTTAAGATTCTTAGAGACAAAGAAACATTCTGATTGGACGGAATATAATATTTTATTAGAGCTTAGAAAATCAGAAGAAACAGTTTTAGATTTTATAACAAGATTGAACCAAGTATCTCGATTCTTAGAAGAAGTTATAGAGTTCGATGTAGATTCTATAGGTATTCAAGAGACAGATTGTGGTTCAGGTGATTATTATTATATTTTAATTTATATATTGAAGTGATTATGAAAACAGAAAATAAATCAAGTGACATTAATGAAGTGATGTTGAGTGTAGATAATAAAGACTTACATGAAGAGAGGGCTAGACAGATTATGTTTGGTTGGGAAAGTTTAGATAAGGCTGCATCGGATGTGTACAATAGTCTTCACCGTACGCTTCTAGAAGGATATCCAATTTTCCTTTATCGAAATTCTAGTCAAAAGTCGGATTTAATACAAGTAGTGGTGGTTAGAAACTATGATTGTCAGACTAATATGTTGATTGATGATTATGGTGTCGGTGTAATAACTGCAGGATTTACTATGCTTTATCCTCATATTCAGAAAGAGTACTTGGAAACAGATCTCCTATCTGAAATGGAAAAGTATAAAGTAGAAAGAAAGATTATTGAAACTTATAAACAAATAATTAATAGGCTTGATTAAAATGGATAAAAAAATAAAAATATTAGCATTAGACTTAGGATATTCAGCTTTAAAATATACGTACATTGATGAAAATGGTAAAATGGTTAGTGATAAGATTATTTCAGCAGCAGCCAAATTACCAGAGGCTCCAGTAGAAGGTGATAATGATGAGACTTTTAGACTAGGTACTGATTGGTTTCTATTAGGACCGTCTGCACTTAGAACAGCTCGAAGTTATCTATTGCCATTGGAGACGTTTGATGACATGTTGGCTGTTTATCCTGCATGGATTAGTTTTATATTAAAGAAGTTAGAACATATTAAATTTGATAAAGTAGCTATTGGACTATCATTTGCATTTGTTAATGAGGCGGATAGATTATTACAGCATCTTTATGACGTACTAATGATCGACCCTTCATCTCAATTCTTTATTTGCTTACCCCAGGCGCTTTCTGCTAGACGTTGTTTACAAAAATATGGAGTGAGTGTTAGGGATAATGCAGCAAATGCCACAAAAAATGCTGAATTTGATAACTATACTGTATGTGATATTGGTTATCTTACAACAGATTTATGTAGCGTAGTAAATGGTAAATCTGCAGCGGGAGCAACAATTGGTATGCCGGATACTGGTGTAATATGTATAGCTCGTGCAATAGCTGATTATATTTATAAAAACTATGAGTATAGAATTTCAATTAAGGAGGCACAGACGGTAGTAGATACTGGTATTTTACGAAGACGTGGTAGAGAGGTAGATCTTTCTCCGATAGTTAGACAGTTTACTAAAAAGTATTTTATTGATGTACTGAACTTAATTGAAGATAAATATGGCGAATTCTTAGATGCAGCAAATAATCTAGTAATTTTAGGAGGAGGTGCATACTTTTTCAATTCTCTACTAGACGATGTAGATTTTTGTAAAGAAGTAGAAAAACATTTCCCGATTAGTTTTATTGTTACACCTAGAGATAGTAGCGAATATTATAATAGTATTTCGTACTTACTAATTACAGAAGATTTAATGTCTGGTAAAAAGTAAGATTTATTTAGAGATATGGTGAGTTAATTAAGTTCATCATATCTTTTTATTTTATAAATTTAATAGAAAATGGCAACAAAGACTATAAAGGGACAGGCATGGATTAGTGGGAATAGCCTGTTACAAGATCAAACAATTATTTCTACTACAGGTGCTGTTAGTTCTAATGTAGTAGCTTTGATTGATGATATATGGGAAGATCTCACTAGTAGTAATGGGACATTCAAGTCAAATGAAAAAAAGACTTATTTTTATTGGGAATATAAAATGACTGATTCGTTTGATGATACAGTAGAGGTTACAGTTAAGATAGAGTGTCCAAGACCTAAGAATGGATTATTTACGGAACCTTATGACCCTAGTACTGGGAAAAATGATTGGGAAAAATATTGGTTAGGTAAATTTAAAGTGGCATATGATAATGCTGCTAAGTATTATACTATTCAACCAAAGGAGATTGTATTTCCCGGGACAGAATATGTAAATCCACAAGGAGAAGTAGTAACTGTAGAGGAGAGATCTGAAGCAAATAATAATCTAGGGGATATTACAAATCTTCTTACATTATTTTAAAAGTACTCTAAATTCCTTATAAATAGAGTAAACTTTTATTAAAATTTCCAATGAATAAACGTAAAATCGAAGAAGCAAAAATTAGAGGCTTAATAGCTAATCTAAGGAAGGAGAAAAATTCTATAAACGAGGAGTTATTCACTACTTGGTTAAAATCACAACGATACTGGAAGGAATTCCTAGTAAGTAGAATTAAACCTAAGGATAAGGAAAGTAGTTTAAATTTAATTAAAAGATATGAGTCTAGCTTAAAACTCTGGGTATTTTTCCAAGAGGAGACTAATGACATTTATTTTAGCATAGTCAATACATCTCTAAATTCAAGTGCTAGATTTTTAATTAAGACTCCTTGTTTTGATCTAGATGACTTATATCGTGTAGATGAAATAGGTAAGATTGAAACACTTGTGGAAAAAGAATATCATCTTGCGAAGTTAAGTTATCAGATTAGAAAATTAGAAAGAACTTCGAGAAAATTACGTAAACAGAAAAAAGAATTAGAATAGAATTTGTACAGTATTATGGCTTATTTTTGCTATAATACTGTCATTTTCTTTTGACCGTCTCAGAAACGCCCAAAGCCTTATATATGAATTAAAAAACAACAATTTAAATTTTAAAAATTATGGAGAACAACGAAAACTATGGTAGGACAGCCTCAACAAATGAGGAGACTACAAAGAAGAAGAGCCCCGTAATGGGCGCGGTAAAGACAGTGGCAATCCTCTTAGTAGTAGGAGGCCTGGGCATTTGGGCAGGCCGCAGGGGATTCAGAGGAATGGGCGATGACATTCTGGCCGGGTTCGGTAAGATGACCGGCGCAGTAAAGAACATGATGCCCAAGAAGAGTGAGCAAGTACAGGCAGAGGTATGTGAGCCTAAGCCTGAAGTACCGACGGCAAACGTAGTACGTGAGCCGAGAAACGAGTACCGCGGTTATGGTTATCGTGGGAACAACAACAACAAGAGTTACAACAACTAAATTGGAGGAATTGTATATGAAAAAGAGCATAATCATGCCCCTGGTGGGCACTATGGTAGCTGCTGGAATGGCGGTAGCCGGAGCGATAGCAGAGAACAGGTTCGGAGTAGTGGACAAGGTTGGAGACTGGTGGAAAAAATTCGCCAAGAAAGACGCCGACACAGACACAGAGGAGCCTGTTAAACCGGTAGCAACTGAAGCTAAATAACAGTTCTCCAGATAGTAAACGAGTTGTAATTAGGAGAGTGGGATATTTATGTAGAATTATCTCACTTTCTTTTTTTTTATTCCACCCCCAAAACCTTATCAGTAGAGTAGAATTAAAAAAATATGTTAAATTTATATTTAAAGACAGATGACAACAAATGAAATTAAATTAGGCCGAGCTAAAAAATGCGGCAGAGTCTTATTCGCGGTTGCAGATGCTTTAGGTACAGCTGGTAAATTTTGCGCCAAAACAGGAATTGTAATATTAGGAATAGGCGTACTAGCAGCTGTAGGAGCAGACATCGCACAAAAGCGTGTAAATAAATACAAAAATAAGATTAGAACAGAAAAGGTTTAAATTATGGCAAATATTTTTTCGAATTTAATCAACGGAAGCGTAAACTACAAGAAAGTAGTTGAAGATTATATATCAAAAGATAGAAGTGTAACTGCTTGTTATGGTAGGAATCATATTTCAAAGCCAGCACAAGGGTATCTGGCGCTTCTACTTTTAATAGCGTTTATTGGTTGCTTACAGTATGCTTTTTCCGGCGATGACAGGGGAAATGAGCGTCATCATGATAGAAACGGGCGACCTAGACGAGACAACAATAGAAGAATGAATAACAGGAGATAGTTTATTTTGAGGAGAACTGTCGACTGCAATTAGTTATAATAATTGTAAGTTAAATCAAAATTTTGTAAAACAATGAAGAAACAAAAAGTAGGACTTATTGTACTAGGATGTGCAGTGGTCTTAGGCGGTGTTTATTTTATCTATAAACATGCTAAGAGGACGTATCGAGAAATCGAGCGACGAGAAAACGAGAATAAAAAAATTCTCGAAAAATCGGGCCTGACAGAGGAAGATTTTGAGAAAGAAGACGAGAGTTCGGGTTCAGATAGGGAAAGTGGTATCGACTATGATATCAACCTAAGCAAAAAACTTTACGAGAGAATGCGCTTTGATTCAGATATCGAGCTAGATTGTATTGACTCTGATAAAATAATTAAAGAAGGACCATCAGAGCACGTGGTTCATATTTATCAAAGATTTGACGATAGAACAAAGCGCAATATACTTGATTTCCTGTTCCAGCTCCCACTAAGTGCATTACCGGAGGGACCCTTAGCTAAAAATAAAAGAAGCTATGCTGATGGTAATACTTGTGTAGGAGACTTTGTTAAAACAGTGAGAGGCACGTGGAACGATGAAGAAAAATGTTCTGTTCAAGGCTGGGTAGAATGGATGAGAGAAATTGTTCAGGACCCAGAAAATCTTGGATTCAATATAAAGAAAGGAGATTTCTTCGTTGATAGTCAGTTGGAGGGTTATATATATCTTTCCTATGAGAGATTTGACGAAGAGTCGAGAGAGTGGGAAGAAGTTAGATCTTTTGGAAAAGTTCATAGAACTATGTTTGAGAACAACCCATTTGATCCTAGTCATACAAAATTAACTGAATATGTGTATGATGTAGCAGAAGCCATTAAAAGTGGAGAAGGAGAAGTATCTCTTCCACTAGATCCAGATGAGTACAGAAATGCAAAGATTTGTGATATCATCTGCGCAGTAAGAGTTAGCTTCAACATGCAGGATCAGTGGCACATTGATGGAATTAATGTAACTTCTGCTGGCAAGATTCTAGACAAAATATATGAGAAGTCTGAGGTTAGTGGATACAAGGATGGTATTTTTCGCTATGAGAGGTTCTTGTTTTATGATCCAGATGCAATAGATAGTGTCTGTGTATTTTCAGAAGAGCGAAACGAAGAAACAGGAAAAGTTAGAGTTATTTCAAAAGAGATGGAGAGATAACTGAAATAAAAGAAAAAGAGGAAAGTAAGAAATATAAAAAATCTTACTTTCTTTTTTTTTTAGATACGAAGTCTTAGTGGTTTTTTCCCAAGCCTTCCTTTATAAACTATTATATCAAATTTTTCTAAATCGGACAACTTAAATCCAACTTGAGATAATTTTATGTCGTCTAGTGACATTTCTTTTTTATCCTTCCTGCAATCTAAGTCATCATCATTAACTATTAGCGTATTTATTAATTTCCTTTCCATCTTTACATCATATCAACTTCTAATATTTTATTATTATCTCCTATATCAAATTTCGTATTGTTTCCAGATAATGGTTCTTTCTTTATCTCCATATCTTTCACAGTAAACTTATCTAAACAATATTTTCCTACTTTTCCCTCTGACATAAAGGTTCTAATAGTGTTAGCTAGATTAAATAGTGAATCTTTTTTAGATCTATTTCTGATATTATCATATAATCGATCAATTACTTTTTTTATAGTTCCTAGCTCTTTTTTATAGATAAATTCAGGAACCTCTTCGATAATAATCAATAGTTTTCTGATAATACAAATAATAGAGTCTGCGTGGCTAAGTTTTTTATTAACTAACCTTTTAAATTCTTTTCTTAGTAGGGGTTTTAGAAGATATAGTATTCTCCCGTAAACCTCAATATCATCTTCAGTAACGTCAGGATAGATCTTACCATAAGCATCACTAATACTTTTTAGGTAGGACTTCACAATACCAAAACATCTATTTTCTTCTTTCAGTTGCTCTGTAAGATCTACTACTAAGAAATCTATTACATCTAATATACCTATTGCATAAGTCGATTCTGGGATCTCAGGAAATTGTATATCCACCCTAATAGATAAATCAAAATCTTTATTTTTCATAGTTT
>Ga0326512_10003953_pt1 | contig 10817 bp, 15 predicted proteins | sample 1_2617_0518_D_FD_203652 | JGI IMG/M metagenome (GOLD analysis project Ga0326512, IMG submission 203652) | Bovine rumen microbial communities from UC Davis, California, United States - 1_2617_0518 | ecosystem: Host-associated > Mammals > Digestive system > Stomach > Rumen | place: USA...
GCCGTGACGTGCCCGGAATCGCCCGCCAGCCCGCGAGCCCACGCCTCGACGCGGTACTCGACGTGCTGCGTCGCGTTCAGCGACTGGTAGTCGCTCGCGTCGTAGCTCGGCGATATGGCCGTGGACGTGGTGGACGTGTTGGCGAGCGTCGTCCACTTCCCCGTCCTGCTGTCGTACTTGGTGATTGCGTAACGCGTGTCGTAGCGCTCGTGCGCGCCGCTGCTCGCAGGCGTGTTCACGGTGACCGTGACGTTGCCGGTCTCGCCGTCGATGGCGCTCACTCCTACGGACGGGTTCGCGGGCGGCTTGATTGTGAAGTACTTCGACGTGACGGGTCCCTCGCCGACCTTGTTGTACGGCGCGACGCTGACGTTCACGAACTGCAGGATGTGGTTCGTGACGGGGTACCAGCTCGCGCGTCCCTTTATCTGCGACATGCTGACCGTCTGCGAGGTGGACGAGAGGGCGAGCTTCCACTCCTTCAGCCCGTCGTTCTTGCCCACGAGGTCCGTGCCGCCCTTCGCGCCGCCCGACAGCAGCCAGCGGACGCGCAGCTTCTGCGCGCGGTCCTTCTTCTTGCCGCTGGTAAGCGCGGACGGGACCTTCCACGTGGCCTTCCACGACGGGTCGCTCCCCCACGTCACAGCCGGCGTGGACAGGCTCCCGACCTTCTTGGTCGGCTTCTTGGTGATGCTGACGTCTGCCATTTACCACGCCCCCGCTAATCCTTGCATTTTCATTTCGCGCGCGATGTCCATGACGATGGTCCGCGCGTCGTCGCCCGCGTTGTAGCTCATGTTGATGGTCACGCCGCCGCCCATGCGCTCGGTCAGCGCGTCGGCGTAGCGGTCGAGATATGGCCCGTATGACGGCCACACGAACTCCCCGCCGCGCTCGCCCGCGATGGCGGTCGGCTGGTCCACCCAGCCGCCAGCCGCGTAGAACTTCACCGACAGGCTCGGTATGCTGCCCTTCAGCAAATCTCCGAGCTGCCAGCCCGCGGGCGATATGGCGAAATGCGGCACTGGTATGTGCGGAATCGAGATGTGGAAGTTGCTGAAGAAGCCCTTGATGGCGTCCACGATGCCCTTGACGGTGTCCTTCGCGGCCTTTATCGGGTTCGTGATGGCGGTCTTGACGGCATTGAAAACGCCCTTGACCACGCTCACGATGCCCTTGATGCCGCCGATTGCGGTCTTGATGCCGTTGATGGCGTTCGTGACCACGCTCTTGATGACGGGCCACACGACCGTGACCACCGATTTCACGCGGTTCATCACGGTGCCGATGATCGTCGCGATCAGCGGCCACACGGCCTGCACGATGTCGCCGATGACGCCCATCGCGTCGCTGACCACCGACGCTATCTGCGGGAATACCTCCGCCGCGAAAGCGCCGATTTCCTCGATGGCGGGCGCTATGAAGTCCACCGCCGCCTGGAACGACGGCCCCAGGGTGGACGCTATCACGCCGCCGAGGTTGGACGCGGCAGAGGCTATCGTGTCGAGCACGCCCGGAATCGGCGAGCCCTCGAACGCGCCCCTCGCGTTGTCCATGAACTCGGAGACGGCCCCGCTGATGGTCTGTATCGCGGGAACTATCGCGCCGTCCAGCACGCCCGCGATTATCTCCATGACGGGCGCGAACGCGTCCGACATGGCGAGCGTCACGTTCTGCCACGCCAGCCCCATCTTCTCCGATGCGGTCAGCGTGTCGTTGTAAACGGTGTCGAGCGCGCCGCTCGTGTCGCCGCTTATCGCCGCGTACATCTCGCTGAAGTCGAGCTGCCCCTGCTTCGCCGCGTCGTACATCGCGGTGCCGGCGCGAGCGCCGAAGATGTCGATGGCGTCGGCTGCGCTCACGCTGCCGTCCGCCACGCCGCTCACGAAGTCGGTGAAGCCCGTCTTGGCGTCCTTGCCGGACTTCGCCCACTCCGCGACGCCCTTCTTCATGCCCGCGAGCACCTGGCTCGTGTTCGCGCCGCTCTTCTCGAAGCTGGCCAGCATCGCGATGCTCTCGTCGGTGCTGAAGCCGAGCTGTCGGAAGCTGGCGGCGTTCGCGGTCACGTCGTTGGCGAGCTTGCCCACGTCGATGCCCGCCTGCTGCCCCGCTACGGTCAGCTTGTCGAGCGTGGCGGCGTACTCGTCGGAGCTGATGCCCGCGTTGTTCATCATGCGGGACACGTCCTGCACGGCCTTGGTCGCGTCCTGTCCCGTGACCTTGGCGTACTTCATGGTCTCCTCGGACGCGCCCTGCAGGGCGTCGCCCGTGAGGCCGAATCTGGTGTTCAGCTCGCCGACCGCGGAGCCGATGTCGCCGAAGTCGCCAACGACGTTGCGCGCGACGTTCTCGTACACCGAGTTCAGCTGCTCCGCTGCCTCGCCCGTAGCGCCCGTCGCCGTGATGACGGCGTTCGTGCCAGCCTCGACCTGCTCGAAAGCGTCGAAGCCGACCTTGCCCACCGCCGCCAGCGCGGTCACGACCGCCGCGGGGACGGCGAACTTGGACAGAGCGCCCGACAGCGCACCCGTGATGTCGCCGCCGAGCGCAGCGCCGATAGCGCCGCCGTCGATGCTGCCCGTCAGCTCGCTGGCGATGCCGCCCGCCGCGGAGCTGTCCACGACGGGTATGACCTGCAGCGAGGCGGTGCCGATGACGGAATCAGCCATCCCTCACCGTCCTTTGCTTGGATAGTATCTGCATTAGTTCCTCGATTGGCAGGGCGCGCGACTCCAGCCGCCGCTCGCGCTTGCGCATCCACGACGGGCCGATGGGCTGCGGGCGGTTGCCCCGCTTCCGCTTGTCGGACATCGCCCACATCCACGCGGCCAATTGATTGCACACCGTGGCCAGCAGCACGTCCGTGAGCGTCCACGCCGCGTCGGGGTCCACCTCCTCGCGCACCCGCGATTCGGGCGGCAGCTGCGACACGAGCATCGCGATGTGGTCGGCGGTGTGCTCGCCCGCCATCGCGTGGTCGAGGTCGATGCCGTAGACCCGCTGCAGGTCGGCGCGAAGCTCGGCCTCGTGCGAGTCCATGAGCGCCGCGAGCGCCGTCAGCCTTTTGGGTAGCACGTCCTGATGACGTGGGCGATGAAGCCCATGACGGCCTCGGTGGTCGCGTCCGCTCCGCCGCACGCCTCGACGATTGCGTCCTCGTCCATGCCGCAGACGGCCTCGACGAAGCCGAAGCCCGCGTCGATTTTGGCGAAGTCGTCGGAGTCGGGGTCCGATATGGTCCTGATGTAGCGCAGCGTCTGCCACTTCCCGAGTGCGGCGGTGTCCACCGCTATCTCGGGGTATTCGGAGACGGGCGCGTCGGGGGCCTTGGCCCCCGTCTTAGGCTTTGACTGTGCCATCGCGCCCCTCCGCTAGTCCGTGAAGGCCGTGTACTCGTGCATCGTCACGCCGCTGGCGTCCGCCACGGCGTTGAAGGTGAGCGGGCGGCCCTCGACATGCGTGCCGTCCATCGTCTGCTCGCCGCGCTCGGTGAGCTGGAAGGTCCCGCAGTAGCGCTTGACGATGCCCTCGCGCGGGGTCGTCTCGACACAGATGCACACCGGCTCCATGTTCTTGCCGCTGTGGGCGGCGTGGATAGCGCCGGTCTGGTCGTCCACCGTGACGGCGTCGTCGCCCCACGTGAGCTTGGCCACGTCGCTGTTGCACTGGATGGGAGTGAAAGCGACCGACTCGGTGTACTCGGTGGTCACCGTGTAGACCGTCGAGCGACCCTCCCACGCGCGAATCTCGTCGGTGGACACAGACTCGCTGATGGTCACGCCCGCGTCGCTCGTGAAGCCGAGCAGCTTCCACGCGCTCGCGAGCGCCGTGGTCGCGTCGGTCGGCAGGGTCGTTCCCTGCGGTGCCACGTAGATCGCGCCCGTGGCCTTAGCGGAGCCGACGCCGACTTCCGCTGCGTTCATAGTAGCCATACGCTACCTCCTATTGATTTTTCGGTTATCGGTTAATCGACGAGCTGCGCCGCGCAGTCGAAGAAGATCTGGTAGCGCGGCAGGCGGGTGGACTCGTCGAAATACGGGTACGGCCCCGCGTTGACGCGCATGGAGTGCACGCCGCGCGGCAGCTCGCCCGTGAGCGCCGCCAGCCGCACGGCGTTCGCCATCTCCTCGGCGCGCGCCGCGCTCCTGGCCCAGCACTGAATCGCGACGGCGGGATGGTCCACCATGTCGGACACAGCGCCGCCAGTGCGCTCGACGGTGACGAACTCCGTCCCCGTATTCGGCGGCTCGGTGGACGCGGCGAAGCCCAGCCCCGCCAGCCACCGCACCATTTCCTCGGTTATCGAGTACATGTCAGCCCCTCGCCTTCAGCAGCGTGTTGTTCTCGTAGCAGTCCTTCATGGCGGCGTAGTTGTTCGTCCACACCAGCCCCACGGGGCCGCGCTTGCCCTCCTGCACGTCGTAGGCGTACTCGGGCTGCGTGTCGCCCACGGCGGGCGACTGGTGGTCCACGTGGTACAGGCCCGTGCGGAAGCCCGCGCTCATCGAGTTGGCCCGCCCGCAGATGCTCCCCGCTATGTCGGACAGCACCGAGGACAGGCCCTCGCCGTGGCTCACCGCGTCGCGCAGCGCCTGCTGGTCGATGTCCACGCGCACGATGTCAGCCATTGGCGCGCTCCACTTCGACCGCCATGTGCCATTGCGTCGGCGTGTTGCCGTCCATATAGGGCCGCGGCTCGCCGACGACGCGGTAGCCGTCGGCGTTCGTCCACGGCGCGGGCAGCGACACGGTGCAGCCCGTCAGGTCGCGCGTGTACCCTTTCGGGAAGTGCAGCGTGTACGCGACGATCGCACCCTCTGGGCGGCTTGCCTCCAGGTCTGCCGTGGCTCCTGGTGCGATGAGTACGTTTTCCACCGACTCGGTGGCCTCCGTCCACGTCGGGTTGCCGAAGCGGTCGGTGCCGCTCTGCGTCCTGTAGGCGACGCTCACGGTCGTGCCGCTAATCATCGGTCGCCCCGATTTTCGGGCTGATGCTGCCGATGTAGCTGGCGGTGATGCCGAGCATGCGCTTCTCCAGCTTGGTGAGGTAGAGGTCGCCGCTCGGGTTCGCGTAGTTCCAGCTCTGCGAGTACGGTCCCGCCGTCATGCTCATGGACGACGCGCCGAAGCTATCGGCCTGCGTCGCGCTCATCGCGCGGATCACCATGTCGCTCACGACGATGCGCGCGATGTCCGCGTCCACGCTCCCGCACAGCGCGTCGAGCATCGCGGAAGCGTCGTCAATCAGCGCCTCCGCGCGCGTCTGCTCCTCGGTGGACAAGTCGCGCCAGCGGCGCTCGATGTCGGTCACTTCCGCGTATGCCATTTACTGCTCCTTCTTGGCGGCTGCGCGCTTGCGCGGCGCTGCCTTCTTCTTCGGCTCTTCGGCCTTCTCGAAGCCCGCGGCGATCAGCCTCTTGGCGATGTCGGCGGGAGCGTCCACGATGTGGCGCGTGTAGGGTTCGACGAGCCTCATGCCGCTACTCCGCGTCCGTCAGCTTGACGAAGGCGGCGGCGTCGCGGACGACGAAGCCGACCTCGGCCTCGACGCGCAGGGCGAACATGTTGCGCTGCCACAGGTTCACCTGTTCCTCGCCCGTGTTGATGGTGGCGTCCTCGGAGATGGAGACGTTGATGCCGTCCACGATGCCGTAACGGGCCTGCGCCCAGTCGCCCGCGAAGCCGATGACGTTCGGCGTGCCGGCCTTGTAGACGTTGCGGCTGCGGACGATGGGAGCGCCCAAAACAGCGCCCACGGTGCCGTCGGAGACGGTCGGGACGAAAACGGGGCGGCCGTTGCCGTCCGTGCTGCCGAGCAGCAGGGCCTCGCCTGCGGGCGACATAGCCCAGCCGTTCAGCTCGCCGTTGGCCGCGGCGATGGTGGACAGGGCGGTGACCATCTTGCCGTACGTATTCTCGCCGCCGATGCCGACCGCGGTGGAGCCGGTCAGCACGTCGAAGTTGCTGCCGGGGGCCGTGCCGTTGAAGATGGTGGCGTCGAACTTGGCCGCGATGCTAGCGGGCAAGCGGCGCGCCAGCTCGTTGTACAGCGCGGGCATGTCGCGGCGGAACTCCATGGAGAACAGCTCGATGACGGCGATCTTGTACGGGGTCATCTGCTTGGTGCTGAACGTGGAGGCGGAGACGGGCTTCTCTGCCGTCTCGCCAACGAAGTCGGCCACGGGGTCGCCCGTGATGACGGGGACGGTCACGCCCGAGCCGGGCAGCTGGATCTGCTGCGCGAGCTGCATGACGGCGGATTCCTCCTGCGCGGCTGCCCAGACCTCTGCGGAGAGCTGGGACGGCAGGACGATGCCGTTGGTGGTGCGGTTGATGTCGATGGGGTCGGTTGCGTATGCCATGGTGTGGCTCCTCTACTGTCGTTTGAAAAGTGGTTCGATCGCGTCGGCGAAAACGTCGGCGCTGGTCTGCGGGGAGTCGTTCCCCTTGACGATGCGCGGGCCCTTGGCGGTCGGCACGGCGTGCGCCGGCTGCTGGTGCTGCGTCCACTCCTGCGCGAAGGCCTCCATGGCCTCCTCGTCGGCGCAGTACGAGAGCAGCGACAGCGGCACGCCCGATTTCTCGGCGACCCGCTTGGCCGCGTCGTCGTGCTCGGCCTTGGCGACCATCTTGGCCAGCTCGGCCTCCGCCTTCTCGGCTCTGGCCTCGGCTCGCTGCTGCTCGGTCATCTGCTCGGCCTTGAGCTTTTCCAGCTCCTCGGCTGCAGATTTGTTGGCCTTGCTGCGCTTCTCCCACTCGCGGGACTGGGCCTTCCACTTCTCGGCCTCCGCCTGCCAGTCCGTTTCGGCCTGCGGCTCGGTCTGCGCGGAATCGTCCACCTGCGCGGGGTCTGCCTGCATCGTCTCTTCTGCCATGATTGGCTCCTTGTCCGCCCGTTCCGGGCATAGAAAAAGGCACCCGTTGCGGGTGCCGTCGGTCGGTGCCGTGACCGTGCGGTCGCGGCTATGTGAAGCGCCGTGTGGCGCGTGTCACCTGGTCAGTGTTCAAGTCCGTTCTGGTAGCGCATCGCGACCAGCACGCTGTGCGTAGTCGTCCACCTCTCGCCGCGCGCCTCGCGCTGCCTGCGGGCCTCCGCGATTCGCTGTTGCAGCTCGTCGGGCATGTCCTTGCCGCGCACGGTGTCTCGCGCCTTTTCGTACATGTCGGAATACTTGCTGCGGTCGTAGCCGCTCACGTCTGCCGCCCCGTGGTACGGCACCGCCACGCACATGCAGCCGTCGTGCGCGTCGAACGCCGCCGCGTCCTCGCTGTCGAAGGTCCTGTCCTCCGCCGCGAGCAGCGCGCAGAACGCGCATGAGTCTCCCGACGCGACGCGCGTGTACCTGACCTCGCCGCCGCGCGACCTCGCGTCATGCGCGGTGGACTGGAACAGCGTCTCGGACGCTGCCGACAGCACGGCCTCCTTGGCCCTCGCGGTGCATCCGTCCACCAGCTCGCGCGATCCTATCTCGTCGGCTGTGAACCTGCCCCACTCGTGGGCAACGCCCTCGTGCAGCCTGCGCTTCGCGTCGGATGTGGACAGCTCGGCGGGTGCCGCGTCGCTCGGCGAGCACGTGTCGAACCACCTCGCGCCCAACTCGGCGGATGCCGCGCCGTACGTCAGCATGACCGCGTGCGCGATGGCCTGCAGCCTGTCCAGCGCGTCGGGTGCCGACAGGTCCACCGCCCTCGCGAGACGGTCGAACTCGCGCCGTCCCCGTTCCGCGACGGAGTTGCGCGCCCGCGCGTAGGCCCGCGTCTGCCTATACGTCGGCATCTTCCGCGCCCACGATGGCGTTCAGCAGCGAGCCGGCGCGGTTGCGCTCGATGGCAGCTTCGGCCTTCCTGCGCATGTCCTCGCCGAAGCCGAGCTGCTCGAAGAACACGTCGGTGCCCGCGAACTCCGGCACCACCGCCGCGATCTTGACCATCGCGTCGGTCTGGCTGACCACGCTCGGCATCGCCGGGTTCCTGAAGTTCGGCGTGAAGTCGCGCGCCTCTGCCGGCAGCTCGTCCAGCGGCGTGTCGGTCTCGCCCGCGAGGCACATCAGCGCCAGGTTGCGCAGGCTCTCGCGCGCGCCGTCGTTGAAGTCCTCGCACTCGATGATGAGCGGCTCGCTGGCGGCGTAGATGGCCTCCGCGCTGGCGGGCTGGTCGTGGATGACGCCGAGCGTCGAGATGGGCACGTTCGTCTCGCCGCTGAAACGGGCGGCCAGCGATCGCATGTAGTCCGTGTGCGGCTGCATGCTGCCCTGCGACAGCTGCCCGAAGGTGGGCAAATTGCCGTCCTCGTCCCTGCCGATTGCGAAGATGTTGCCGATGTAGGCCTCCCACTTCGTCGTCTGCGCGAAGGCCTCGGGGTCAGCGCCCAGCAGGTACTTCTGCGGGCTGGTGAAGAACTCGGCGGATATCTCCGTGCGGAGCGATTCGCGCACCGCGCTGTCGGTGATGCTCATCACGCCGCGCGTGATTCGGGACTGCCCGAAGGGCTTGGCGAAGGTCGGGCGGTAGGCTATCGCCTCCATCGTCGGCCTGCCCATGCTTATCGGCTCCGCGCTCCACGTCCACCAGTTGCCGTCGCGCAGCAGCGTGACCGCCGCGTCGCTCGTGTAGAGCGTGAGCGCGCACGCGCCGTTCTCGTCCCAGTCGTCCACGGTCATGCCGTAGGCGATGCGCCCGAGCGCGTCGTCCCAGCGGGCGGCTGCGCGCTCCGCGCTGTAAAAATCGACGTGCGGGCCGTCCTCGTACATCGTGACAACGCCGAAGCAGCAGCTGTGGATGAGCGTGGACTGCACCGCCTGGCGGAACTTCACGCGCAGGCGCGAACGCTCCGACACGCCGTCGAGCGCGGCCTGCACCGCATCATCGCCAGCCGTGAAGCCGTCGAAGCGGCACCTGACCGCCATCGCGTCCACGGCCTTCTGCGGCCAGCCGACGACAGTCTCCACGTCGAGCAGGCTCGGCGGGATGCTGATGCCGAAGTCGTGCAGGACGTTCTTGCCGTTGTAGTAGCGCATCTTCAATCGGTTGCGCGACAGCTTCGCCTGCCACAGGCCGACGAGGTCGTCCAGCATGTCCTGCCACTCGGCCGGGAAGTCCGAGCCGAGCCGCGGGGTCGAGAACGGCACCGCGTAAGGCTTCCACACATGTTCGGGTTGATTGCTCATTTAGAAGATGACCGCCTTTCGTCCAGGCTTGCGTTTAGTCGTCATCGCGCCCCAGTAGGCCAGCGCGACCGATTCCATCAGCGTCGCGTCCGCGGCCTCGGTCGATGCGAAGCCCCAGCCGCCGCTGGTACCTATCTTGCGTTTCGGGCAGCTCGCCGCAGCGTCCAGCGCGGGCTGGCCCCAATGGGTCACCGACCGCTCGACCACAGCGTCCGCGAAGCGCGAGCACGCTGCTATCACGTCGCCCGTGCGCGGCCTGACGATGACCTTCGCGGGGACTCCCGCGTCGCGCAGCCTGTCGTTCAGCGCCTGCGCGTTGCCCTGGCCGTCGATGACGATCTGCGCCGCCTTCTGCCACCGCTGCGCGAGGTTGTCCACGAACCACGACAGCCCGCCGCTCATGCTGCGGCTGTCCACCACGTACACGAACGGCGTGCCGCCGTCTGGTCTCGTGCACTTCGCGAGCGTGCCGACCGCGCCGTCCGGGGAGAACTTGACCGCGTACACGGCCAGCCCGTCCTCGGTCGGCTCGTCGGTCCTGCACGCCTCCCAGTCGGACCACGGGAGCGCGGGCTCGACCACGTTGACGGTGGACGACCACCAGCCGAGCCGCTCGCGCGCGAAGGTGTCCGCGTCCATCTGCTCGCACTCGCCCGCGACCGTCTCCTCGTCGATGAGCAGCCCCATCGACGGGTTGGTCGCGTACCAGCGCTCGCGGTCGGTCACGTCGCCGATTTCGTCCACGCCCCACTCGAACCACGCGGTACGGTCGGTCTCGCCCTTCAGCGCGCGGTCGCGGATGCCGCGGAACACGCTGCCGTCGCTCTTGGCGGTCGGCGGCGTGGACACGTAGATGGTCTGCGGGTTGCGGCTCGCGGATATTGCGGGCAGGAAGCTGGCTTGCGAGTCCGCGTCCAGCTCCAGCGCCTCGTCGAACACGAGCAGGTCGCCGTGCTGGCCGCGCCCGCCGTTTCTGGTGCGCGCCAGGAACTTCACCCTCGCGCCGTTGTTCAGCACGACGGCCTCGCGCCCAAGCGCGGTCTTGATGTCCTTCACGTACTTGCGCAGCGCGCGCTGGTCGAAGAAGGACGCGATGCTCTCGAAGGTCTCGGTGGACGTTTTCTGCAGATGCGAGGTGTAAATCACTTCCTCGCCGAGCATCACCATGCCGTATATCGCGCGCGGCACGACCAGCCCCAGCGTCTTGCCGTTCTGCCGCGGGATGCTGCCCGCGCACGTCGGCGCTGTCCACCTCCCGAAACGGTCGGTGCCGAGCCAGCCTTCCAGGACCGCGTCCTGCCATTCCAGCAGGTACAGCCCGCCCGCAGCGCATATCGCGTGGCAGTCGTCCACCTCGGTGGTGGCGAAGTCAGGCACGACCAGCTTTGTCGGCTCTTGCCTTCCCGTTCGCGATGATGCCCGCGATAGGGTCGCCGTCGTCGTCGCCATCTTCCAGCTCCTCGATCTCGCGTATCGTCTCGCGGTACTGCCGCGCCAGCTGCGCCATGCTGTGCGTGTCGTCGCCGTCGTCTATCTGCGCGGCTATCACCAGCGCGAGGGCCTTCAGCTGCTCCAGCCTCGTGCCGTCGCGGGTGACGCTCGTCATGCTCATATAGCCTCGATTTTCGGTCTTGTGCGTAAATCGGCCCT
>Ga0326512_10003954_pt1 | contig 10816 bp, 8 predicted proteins | sample 1_2617_0518_D_FD_203652 | JGI IMG/M metagenome (GOLD analysis project Ga0326512, IMG submission 203652) | Bovine rumen microbial communities from UC Davis, California, United States - 1_2617_0518 | ecosystem: Host-associated > Mammals > Digestive system > Stomach > Rumen | place: USA: California...
AGCAAAGCAAGCCATGACAACTGCTATTGCAAAGAAAATCTTCTTCATTGTTACCTATTCTTATTCTGACAACATGGTTACTTCAATACGGCGCTTCGAGGCCAGGATCTGTTGGGCCATTCGCTGTACCTGCTCGACAGTCACCTCGTTGACCATCTTCTTGTAGTCCTTGTCAAAGTCTACTCCATCTTCCAGTTCATGCCAGATGATGTAACTCCAATAATCGTTGGTGATAGCCGCCTGGTCATACTGCTTCAGCAAGAACTTGCGGACCTTATCCATGCTAGAAGCCTGTGGACCATAGGCAGCAATATTCTGCAACTGCTGGTAAACAATCGGATTCAGTTCCTCATAGCGAGAGGGATCTGCATTATACGAGATGCGCAGCAGAGCTGTTGGGACATCATCCTTATCGAAGCCGACTGCCACACGTACACCATACGTTCCACCCTTCTCCTCACGAACGGAATCGGTATAAGCAATCTGGAGCACACGGTTCAGGAAGTCAAGTTCCAAGTCAGCCTGGGCCGTAAAGGGAATGTCTGCCGTATGATAGATGCTGACGTTGGCCAGCGGAGTGGCCATTTTCTTCTTGAATACTGTAGCAAAGTCTCCGCCTACAATTTGCGGCACGTTCTTATAATTGGTAGAACTGTGCTTGTCGGTCGAGGGCAGTGTAGCCAGATACTGGCAAACCAGCTGACGCAGTTCCTGCTCGTCATAGTTGCCAATAATGACTGTCTTGAAATCGGAAGCATTGCTGAAGCACTCCTGATAAATCTGGAAGATACGGTCGTAGCTTACCTTTTCCAGTGTCTTCTGAACAACAGGCTCCAAACGGGGATGATGCCCATAGAGAATAGCAGTGATGGAGTCGTTGTAGTCAACCTTTGGCGAAGCATTACGATTAGTAAGGAACGCACGCGTGCGATCCATAAATCCTTGGAAGGCTGCCGTATCACGACGGGGCTGAGTGAAATAGAGATACGCCAGCTCAAACAGCGTCTTCATATCCTTGACTGATGAGCCTCCGCTGATGCTCTGCCCTCTGTTACCAACAACCGGAGCAATACGTACTGACTTGCCATTAAGCATACGACGCAGAGTAGTCTGGTCGAAATCGCCTACGCCACCTTCAGTCACAGCACTCGAAATCAGCGTAAAGTTGGGAATATCAGCATCAGGATAGCACGATGTGCCACCCTCAGCCTTCATACGCAGACTTACTGCGTCAGCAGCGAAATCAGTCTTACGAACATAAACCTTCATGCCATTCGAAAGTGTCCACTCCGTGAAACCATTGTTGCCAAAGGCTTTCTCACCGACAATCTTGCCTGGCTGGGGCAGATGGCTGATGAAACGATCAGCAACTTGCTGCTCAGGATAGGGTGCATAGTCCAAACGCTGTGCTGCCAGAATAACATCCTCAATCTGAGCCTCAGAGGGCAACTTCACCGTTTCCTTATCTGGGGCATACATCACGACTACCTGATTCTTATCTGTGATCAATTCTTTCACAGCCTGATTGACTTCAGCGAGCGTCACTTCACGATCGAAAAGACGAGTATTCTCCAACTTCTGCTCTACTGACTGCAGAGGCTCATTCTCCAAGAAGTGGTGAATACAATTGTTGACGAAGTGCGAGTTACGGAGATCAGCGCGCTGGTTATACCGACGCTCAGCAGAGTTCAGGTAGATACTCTTAGCGCGATCCAACTCACCCTGAGTGAAACCATGCTGACGTGCACGTTCTGCCACTCCTACTGCGGCAATAATACCTCCCAGAATATTCTCCTGCTTACAGCTGACAGCCAGCGAGAAGGCATCCTTTGTGCGACTGACGAAATAGGATGAGACGCGAGCCGTAGCACTTTGGAACGGAGCATTTGTCTGCAGACGGAGTTCTGCCAAACGATCGTTCAACATTGTACCAATCAGTGCATCGACATAGCCGTCACGTACATACTTTAACTGCTGCTTCTCGGCATCAGGGGTAGCTTCACGCTTTTGATAGATGTGACAAAGCACGATGGGCTGCTCAGCATCCTTCTGGATATCGACAATCATCGAGTCGTTATCATTTACCGGATAATAGATACGCTCAGCACGCTTCTTGGGCAGAGGGATTGACGAGAAAATCTTCTTGACCTTCTTCTCCATCTTGTCCACATCGACATCACCCACTACGATAATCGCCTGAAGATCAGGGCGATACCATTTCTGATAGTAATCACGAAGATCTTGATAGGCGAAGTTGTCGACAATGTCCATCGAACCAATGGGCAGACAGTCTTCATACTTCGTGCCTTTATAAATCTTCGGCATGGCCTGTTCCATCAGTCGTTGAACGGCCATTCCAGCTCTACGGGTACGCCATTCCTCATGAATAACGCCTCGTTCCTTATCTATCTCCTTGTCTTCCAGCAGCAGATAGTGGCTCCAGTCGTGCAGAATAAGCAGACAAGAGTCGGCAATGCCTTCACGCTTCAAAGGAACGGAAGAAATATTGTATACCGTTTGGTCAATAGAAGTATAGGCATTCAGATTGGCACCAAACTTGACACCAATTGACTCGCACCAAGGTACGATGCCCTGCTTTTTGCCTTTTCCTGTGAAGTTCTTCGTTCCGTTAAACGCCATATGTTCCAAGAAGTGAGCCAATCCACGCTGACGGGGCTCTTCAAGGATAGAGCCAACGCGCTGGGCGATATAGAAATCAGCCAAACCAGCTTCTTTGGCGTTATGGCGGATATAGTACGTCATACCATTCTTCAGCTTTCCAATGCGAATGGTCTGATCTTGCGACAGCGGCTGAGCCATCAGGCACAGGGTTGCTGTCAGGAGAAATGTGGTTAAAAATATTCTTTTCATTTGCATATTGAATGAAGTGGTTATTTACGGATAATGCTGACCTCACCATTCTGGCGCAGACGGATAATACTGCTGGGCTGATGGGGTTTATGCTCTTGACGACGACTCCAGCAGACATAGTCGACAGCCTCAAGAATACGAGGGTCGATGTCACCGTAGTTCTGGGCAGCGGGCTCACCACTGATATTGGCTGAGGTCGAGACAATGGCTTTCTGGAATCGGAAACAGAGCTCTTTCGAGAAAGGCTCATTGGTGATACGTATGCCCACACTGCCATCCTCGGCTATCAGGTTTTCGGCCAGATTCACCGCATCGTCAAGAATCAAAGTGGTAGGCTTGGCGTCGCTTTCCTTCAGGCTGTCAATCAATTGCCAAGCGACATCGGGCACCTGACGGAAATAGCGCTGCATACGGGCATCACTGTCTACAAGACATATCAACGCCTTCGAATCGTCGCGCCGCTTGATTTCATACACACGCTTTACAGCCTCAGCGTTGGTGGCATCACAACCGATGCCCCAGACGGTATCAGTAGGATAGAGGATCACCCCACCCTTGCGCATCGTCTCTACGGCCTGTCGTATATCTTCTTCTCTTGTCATTTAGAATTCGCTGGTAAAATGGAACTTGATATGTTCGAAATCCTGCTGTGCCATCGAGAGCACATAGCCAGAGTCGGCCAGGAAGACATCCCTACCCTCTTTGTCCTTGGCCATATACTGATATTTGCGCTTCTTGAAGTTGTCGAGTTCCTTCTCGTCGTCGCTCTCTATCCAGCAGGCCTTATACAGATGAACGGGCTCCCAACGACACTTGGCATTATACTCGTTCTCCAGACGATACTGAATGACCTCAAACTGCAACTGGCCTACGGTTCCGATAATCTTGCGATTGTTGAACTGGTTGACAAACAACTGGGCTACGCCCTCGTCCATCAATTGGTCGATACCTTTCTGCAACTGCTTCGACTTCATGGGATCGTCGTTCTCGATATACTTGAATAGCTCAGGCGAGAATGAGGGTAACCCACGGAAGTGAAGCTGTTCACCCTCAGTAATAGTATCGCCAATCTTGAACATGCCACCCGTATCAGGCAGGCCCACGATATCGCCAGGCCAGGCCTCGTCGATGGTACTTTTACGCTGGGCCATAAACTGCGTAGGGCTGGAGAAACGCAACGTCTTTCCCTGACGCACATGCAGATAGGGCTGGTTACGCTGAAACTTTCCGCTACATACCTTGCAGAAGGCAATACACGAACGGTGGTTGGGGTCGATATTCGCTGTTATCTTGAAGATAAAGCCCGTGAACTTGGGCTCTTCGGGCTGTACCTCGCGCTCCTCAGCCTTAGTAGGCTTCGGACTTGGGGCAATCTCCACAAAGCAATCGAGCAACTCCTGCACACCAAAATTGTTCAGCGCAGAACCAAAGAAGACAGGAGCAACCTCGGCTGAACGATAGGTCTCCACCTCGAAGTCGGGATAAACACCAGAAACCAATTCAAGGTCTTCACGCAGTTTCTCCGCATCCTGCTCACCCACTTTCTCGTCGAGCTCGACGGAATCGAGCTTCACAGTAACTTTCTCCGTCACACGCTGCTTATCAGGGGTGAAGAGGTTGAGTTGCTGTTCGTAGATATTATAGACACCCTTGAACTTGGCACCTTGGTTGATAGGCCAAGAGAGGGGGCGAACCTTGATTTCCAGTTCTTTCTCCAACTCATCGAGCAAGTCGAACGGGTCGCGTCCCTCACGGTCCATCTTGTTGATGAAGATGATAACGGGGGTGTTACGCATACGGCAGACTGACATCAGCTTACGCGTCTGGGTCTCAACACCCTTAGCACCATCCACCACGATAATGGCAGAGTCGACAGCTGTCAACGTACGATAGGTATCCTCTGCAAAGTCCTGGTGACCAGGGGTATCGAGGATATTCACTTTGTACTCGATATCAGAGCCCTCGGGGGTATAGTCGAACTCCATCACAGAAGTCGACACGGAGATACCACGCTGCTTCTCGATGTCCATCCAGTCGGAAGTAGCGGTTTTCTTAATCTTATTGTTCTTTACAGCGCCAGCTACCTGAATCTGTCCACCAAACAACAGGAATTTCTCTGTCAGTGTGGTCTTACCGGCATCTGGGTGCGATATGATCGCAAATGTTCTTCTTCTCTCTATCTCTTGATTCATAACTTTTCAATACAATCTTTTAGCGACTCTTCCCAATAAGGCACCTCTATGCCATAGGTCTGCTTCAGTTTGGTCTTATCAAGCACACTATAGTGCGGGCGATTAGCCGGTGTGGGATATTCACTAGTGTGTAGCGGACGCACATGACAGGTAGTGATACCTGCAATGCGATGAATAGCCTTGGTGAAATCATACCAGGAGATGACACCCTCGTTGGAGAAGTGGTAGACACCAGGCTTAATGCCCTTCTCGATTGCTGTCATGATGACCTGAGCTAAATCACGGGCATAGGTAGGTGTACCTATCTGGTCGAAGATGACTCCCAGTTCTGGTTTTTCCTTACCCAGACGAATCATTGTCTTCACGAAATTATTGCCAAAGGTGCTATACAGCCATGCCGTACGGATAATCATACTCTGCTTGCAGAACTTTTGTACACCTAGCTCACCTGCCAACTTAGTAGAACCATAGACACTGTCTGGGCTAGGAGTATCTGTCTCCACATACGGAGTATACTTGGTGCCGTTGAACACGTAGTCGGTAGAAATCTGAATCATCCAGCCTCCGCGCTTCTCAACGGCTGCAGCCAAATACGATGGAGCTACCGTATTCAGAGTAGTGCAAAGCTCCTTGTTATCCTCAGCCTTATCGACAGCAGTATAAGCAGCACAGTTGACGATACCATCAATCTTGTTCTCTGCTACGAACTGCTCTATAGCCAGCTGGTTGGTGATGTCCAACTCCTGTACATCAGTATTAAACCACTGGTGCTGGGGATAGTCTTTTTCCAGTAACTGCATCTCGTTACCCAATTGGCCATTACAGCCTGTAATCAGTATATTCATAATTATTCAAATTCCAAAGGTTCCTGTTTGTCCTTCAAGTAATAATCATTCAGCATGCCTATGAAAGTTGAAATCTCCTTCACTGCGTGCTGGGTATTGGTGGTTATCTCTTTCTTCTGCAAACGGAGTATCATCACGCCATAGAGTGAGTTGAAACAGGTCTCTATCTCGTTCTCCTCCTTATTAGCGCCACGATTGCGCAACTCTACGATATAAGGCAACACCTTATAATATTCTGCATTATAGAAAGGGAACTTCGACGATGACAACAATTGAGCATGTAGCTCCTGCAGCTGCTGCATCACCACCTTATTAATTTGAATATGACCCTGCTCGCGACAACCCTCTGAATTCATCATGCGAATCAGATTGCCAAACCAGTCGGCCTCTTCCTCTTTCTGCTCCTCTGTATAATCAAAGCGGTCAATATATTCACGTCGGATACGGCTCAACGAGCAGTCGAAGGCTCGGATCGTATCTTCTATCTGCCACATATATAATAAGTATTCGGCGATATTCGTCTTACGTAATTCTTGAGCTACAAACATTTAACTTTCTACCTTATTTATATTAAAACCTAAGCAGATTAGTTGTGGTTCCCAACAACATAATCACAGAACCCACTATCACAGCTACTCCTATGATCTGATTAATCAACTTAATACCATTATTATCAAACTTCGTGCGGATTTTGTCAACCAGCCACGTCAGTCCCCACCACCACAGCAATGCTCCGCCTACAATGCTGGCAAAGCCTACCAACATCTCAAACGGATGGTTAGGCAATACGAAGGCGAACTGCGCATACATGGCCAGGAAGAGGAATACAATAAGCGGATTGGAGAAGGTAACCAGGAAAGCCGTCCACGCATTATACCATAGTGTTCCTTTCTGCTGACCTGACTGGTGCATATTACGCGTAGGGTCACTGCGATAAGTATAGCATCCAAAGCACAACAACAGGACTGAACCTATGATCTGTAAATAAAAGCGGTTCTGATCATTGCTCACGAAATCCATTACAAACGACATACCGAAACCAGCAAACGCTGCGTAGATAATATCACTGATTGATGCACCTATACCTGTAGCAAAACCATACCAACGCCCCTTGTTCAGCGTTCGTTGTACACAAAGAATGCCTACGGGGCCCATCGGAGCCGATGCGACCACGCCTATCATCATTCCCTTAAAGATGAAGTCCAATATATTAATAGGTACTTGAAATGGCATATCGTGTGCAAAGTTACAATTTTTTTGCGTATCTTATGCGTTATTCTTAAAATATTTCGTAACTTTGTGCGCAGAAATGTAAAAAACCACTAATTTAAACAACTATTATGAACGAACTAAACGCAGCTCTCAAGCCATATGTAATTGGCTTAGACTTAGGAGGAACCAACTCCGTTTTCGGCATCGTTGACGCAAGGGGCGAGATCAAAGCTACCACAGCCATCAAGACCGGCGGCTTCACATCCGCAGAAGACTATGTCAAGGCTTCAGTTGAAGCCCTGCAGCCCATCATCGAGCAAGTAGGCGGTGTCGAGAAAATCAAGGCTATGGGTATTGGAGCCCCCAACGGCAACTATTACAATGGCACTATAGAGTATGCCCCCAACCTGCCCTGGGCACACGACTGCATTGTCCCTCTGGCTAAATTATTCAGCGACCAGCTGAATGGTATCCCCGTAGCACTGACCAACGACGCTAATGCAGCAGCATTGGGTGAAATGGTCTATGGTGTAGCCCGAGGCATGAAGAACTTTATCGTTATCACCTTAGGCACAGGTGTAGGCTCAGGTATCGTTGTCAACGGTCAACTGCTCTACGGACACGATGGCTTTGCTGGCGAGCTTGGCCACGTAACGATGGTGCGTGGTGCCGAAGGACGTAGCTGCGGCTGTGGACGCACTGGTTGTTTGGAAGCCTACTGCTCTGCAACGGGTGTAGCACGCACGGCCCGCGAGCTGTTGTCAAAGACCGATCGTCCTTCAGTGCTTCGTGAGATGAATCCTGAGGACATCACCTCTCTCGATGTATCGATTGCAGCTGGCAAGGGCGACGAACTAGCTCAGGAGATTTACGAGTTTACCGGCAAAATGCTAGGTGAGGCCTGTGCTGACTTCGCTGCTTTCTCCTCACCTGAGGCATTCATCTTCTTCGGAGGTATGGTGAAGGCTGGCGAGCTGATTATGAAACCCATCCGCGAGGCTTACAATAATCACGTGATGAAGATTTTCCAGAACAAGGCCCAGTTCCTGGTTAGCGGACTCGACGGAGCTTCTGCTGCTGTCCTGGGAGCTTCTGCAATAGGCTGGGAGATCTAGTAATACAAGGAGAAAGGGCACACAAGCCCTTTCTTTTTTGTCCATAAAAAGAGGTTGGTGCAGGACGCTACCAACCTCAACCTATGAATGAACGATAAGGTCATCGACAATGGTCGATAAAAGACATTATCGGGGGCAAATTTAGGGATTTATTAGGAGAAAAACAAATTTTCTGCTAACTTTTTTCCTTTTTCGACTATTTTTGTTCATTTCCCGGTATTGTGACCGCTTTTCGATAACCCATACCAGTGACGTGACAGATGAGTCGGTTATCCTGATTAGTAACCCATACTTCTACCGATGGAATCTTATGATGATCAGCAATACTAACAGCCTCAGCACGAAGCACGTCACCCTCATGAGCTGACGAGATAAACATAATTTGATTGCTGATACCGAAAGTCAACTGTCCTCCTTGGTTCATTAACGCAGCAATAGCTAGATCTGCCAAAGTAAACAAAGCACCACCTTGACAGACATTTCCTCCGTTAAGATGGGCATTAGTAACGGTCATCACGGCCACAGCGTGATGCTCATCAACCTCGGTAATCTGACAGCCGTTACTGGCTGCGAAACGATCCGTCTTATTCAATAATTCCTGTATTGTCATCTAACTTCTGTACTAATTTGATTGCAAAATTACACTTTTTCTGCTGAAAAGATGAAGAAAACGGAAAATATTCGTATCTTTGCACTCAAAACTACTAAAGCAACAGAAGATGAAGAGATTCTTACAGACCATGCTGCTGTGTATGCTGGTTGTTCTCTCAGCTCAAGCTAAGGGATGGGACGATGCACAGTACAAGCAGATTGAGCAAAGTATCCGTGTGCCACAGTTTGCACAGAAGGACTATGTGATTACCAAGTATGGCGCCAAGACTACCAATCCGGCAGCCAAGAACCAAAAGGCCATTCAGAAGGCCATCGACAAATGCTCCAAGAAGGGTGGTGGTCGCGTCATCATTCCTGCAGGACAAAAGTTCCTCACTGCCGCTATTCAGCTGAAGAGTGGTGTCAACCTCGTTGTTGAGGAAGGTGCCGTGCTGGAGTTTGCCTTTGAGCCAGAACTCTACCCCATTGTGCCTACACGCTGGGAAGGTCTGGACTGCTGGAACCTCAGTCCGCTGATTTATGCCTACCAGGCCAAAGACATTGCCATCACAGGTAAAGGCACCCTCGATGGCGGTGGTTCAAATGAGACTTGGTGGCCCTGGTGTGGTAATGTACGTTTCGGCATGAAAGAGGGAGGCATAGCCCAGAATCAGGGCGCACGAGCCCGTCTGCTCAAGCAGGCTGAGGATGGTATACCTATGGATGAGCGCCGCTATGGCCCCAAGGATGGTCTGCGTCCTCAAATGGTTAACTTCAACCAATGCGAGGGCATTCTCATCGAGGATGTCACCCTGTTGCGTTCTCCGTTCTGGGTGATTCACCCCTTGCTGTCGAAGGATGTCACCGTACGTGGCGTACATGTCATCAACAATGGTCCTAACGGTGACGGATGCGATCCTGAAAGCTGCGACCGTGTACTGATAGAGAACTGTTTCTTCAACACCGGTGATGACTGCATCGCCATCAAGTCGGCTCGTAATAACGATGGACGCGAGGGCGGTCAGGGTAAGTTTGCCGGCCAACCCTCGAAGAATATCATCATCCGTAACTGTAAGATGGAGAACGGACATGGTGGCGTGGTTATCGGCTCCGAAATTTCTGGCGGCTGCCAGAATGTCTATGCCGAGAACTGCGAGATGGACTCACCCAACCTGGATCGCGTACTCCGCATCAAGACCAATTCGTGTCGTGGTGGCATCATCGAGAATATCAACATGCGTAACATCAAGGTCGGTCAGTGTGGTGAGGCCGTACTGAAAATCAATACAGACTACGAACCACGTGAGATATGCTGTCGTGGTTTCTATCCTACCGTTCGCAATGTCACCATGGAGAACGTGACTTGTAAGAAGTCAAAGTATGGCGTCATGATTGTAGGTTACCAAGATCCTAAGCTGGCTTATACCGTCAATAACATCACGGTACGCAACTGTCAGTTTGACGGTGTCTACGACAAGTCCATCCACCAGATTGGCCTCGCTCAGGACGTCACCTACGAGAATCTCATCATCAACGGCTCACTTGTTTTGCAGCAGATGCCTTACAAACACTACTCTGAGTGGCTCACCTATTCAGAGATGAAGCGTGTACCCAAAAGTTACATGCTCGACTTCGCCACAAAACCCAAGTGGAGCTATGTGATGGGAATCGAACTGGAAGGAATGCTCGACACCTATCTTAAATATGGTGGCGACGACATTCTGAAATATTGCAAGATGTATACCGACAAGATGATTGACCAACAGGGCAACATCACAGGCTACGACATTTTGGACTATAATCTCGATAACATCCGTACAGGACATTTCGTGACCCGTATGTATCAGAATTGGCCTGAAGAGAAGAACCTGCTGGCTATGAAGACCATGATGAAGCAGCTACAAGACCAGCCGCGCACCATTGCCGACAAGGTCTACTGGCACAAGGCCATCTACGCCTATCAGGTATGGCTCGATGGTATCTTCATGGG
>Ga0326512_10003955_pt1 | contig 10815 bp, 5 predicted proteins | sample 1_2617_0518_D_FD_203652 | JGI IMG/M metagenome (GOLD analysis project Ga0326512, IMG submission 203652) | Bovine rumen microbial communities from UC Davis, California, United States - 1_2617_0518 | ecosystem: Host-associated > Mammals > Digestive system > Stomach > Rumen | place: USA: California...
CCTATTACTTATTAAAAGAACTGAAGGAAACAAGTGGTTCTATCAATTATGGTGATTTGTCTGACCGCATTATTACAAATGTTTCACGTCAGGCTCCTCAGTTGAAACTTAAAAAGAAACAGACTCCTGCTATTAATATCTCAGATAACATGTCTGCTGATTGGCGTAATCTGAATTTCTAGTTTTGAAACAGGAAGCAGATTGTTACCTTTCATCATATGAAGAAAACAATAGTAGTATTACTCCTTGCATTGGTTCCCGCTCTGACCGTTAGTGGTCAGGGCGGGACACGTGCCAAGGATGATGTTTGAGAAGTTTTCATAAAGACAGCAATAACTAACAAATGAATAAGTATCTATTCTTTGTCCTATTGTTGATTGTTTCAATAAATGTGTCGTCTAATACGAAGTGTTACCTTTCATCAGACGATGATACAATTTATGAGAAAGTAGAACAGCAACCATACCACAGGGTGCGCGGCGGACATCCGATGCATGGGACCGGAACAGGCCTTTCGCTATGCCTCCTTGTTGTTAGACATTGCAGACATCTACCACGAGGACTTCGACGAGCTGTTGTTGGAAAAGCGAGGGATCGTCTACTGGATTCACTTTGCGGTGCGTCCATTTGGCAATCGCAGGCATACGAACTTTAAGAAGTAGGACAAAATGCAAAGAAAAGATTGTTTTTCTTTGCATTTTCCTTTCTTATTCGTATCTTTGCAGCATTGATGTCTTTCGTTGTGGACTACGAACTTTGCAAATTCTATCTCCACAGTTTAGAAAATGATAAAGAATATGAGAAAAATAGCAGTATTATTTATGTGTCTGTTGATGTGTTGTGAACTTTACTCACAAAGTTGGGAGAGCATCAGAGACAGTGAAGACTATATTTGTGGTGAGGGATGGGGAAATACTGTGAGTGAGGCAGATCAAGAAGCATTATCAGCGTTGATAGGTAGTATTAGGTCTAGTGTTACTGCAGTGTCTCATACGTCCATCCGCACTGCCAATCATAATGGAAAGTTGGATGAACAATCCCAGTTTAACCATTCCGTAAAATCTTATTCTCAGTCCATATTGACTAATACGAAGAGGGTTATACTGCAAACAGAACCCAATGCACATGTTTGTCGTTGGATGAAAAAGTCGGAGTTGGATAAGATTTTCGAGCTTAGAAAGAACAAAGCCATTGACATGGTTGAGAACGCTTTTATGGCTGAACAAAAGGGTAAGGCTGATGATGCTCTTCGTAATTATTATTGGGCATTGTCTCTTCTTAAAACGCTTCAGTATCCCAATGAAGTAACCTATAAGGACAATAATGGGAGATCTCATGTGTTGACAAATTGGATAAAGGAGAAGATGGATGATGTCTTTGACGATTTACGGGCATCAGTCATGAATCGTGAAGGAGATCTTTTAACACTGATGATTACTTATAAAGGGAAACCGGTAAACACTGTTGAATACACTTATTACGACGGATGGCAATGGGGTAGTCCCTGTGGTGCCAAGGATGGATATGCAGTTATGGAATTGGTTCCAGAGTATGATGGTCAATATGTTCAACTGCAGTACGAATACAAGTTTATGGGTGAGGCAAAGAGTGACAAAGAGATGGAATCTGTGCTTGAATTATTTAATGATACTCCCATGCCAAAGGCCAGTGTCAGTGTTGCATTGAATAAGCCACTTGCTCCTGCCATGCAGATTCCTTTAGATATGAATACAAATTCGTTTTCGCTAACAGAAAAGAGCATCATTGCACCACCAAAGGAAAAAGATGTGAATGCAGATAGCTATGCTGGCATGTTGAGTAAGTTCGCTGAAGCTGTTAAAAACAAGAACTTTAGCTCTATAAGGGATATGTTTACTGATTCTGGATGGGATGTCTTTACGAAATTGATAAGATACGGAAAGGCAAAGGTTCTAGATTCGTCAGATATTCGTTTTTTTGATAATGAAGAGGGTGTCATGGAACGTGGATTAAAGATGTCTTTTTCATTTGCTAAAAATGTACGTAAATCTTTTGTAGAGGATGTCGTGTTGCAATTTGACAAGAATCAGAAGATATGCAATATTACCTTCGGGCTCGGCAAAACTGCAGAAGATGACATTTTGAACAAAGGTGTATGGGATGAGAATTCGCGATTAACCATTATGAATTTCCTCGAGAATTACAAAACGGCTTATGCATTAAAACGACTACAATACATTGAGTCGGTATTCGATGACGACGCAGTTGTCATAACTGGTACTGTTGTCAAAAAACCGTCTTTGTCAGCCAACGTAGAAAATCAGATGCACATCAGTAGCGAAGGAAGTAGCATTATAAAATATAACAGACAGACCAAAGACCAGTATCTGAGGAACTTGAAACGCTGTTTTGAACGCAACGAGTTTGTCAATATACGCTTTTCCAGCAACGATGTGAAGAAATTGGGAATAGAAGGAGGTGAGTCCTATGCTATCCAAATTCAGCAAGATTACTACTCTTCGACCTATGGCGACAAGGGTTATCTAATGCTGATAGTGGATGTTAACGATCCGCATAAGCCACTGATAAAAGTCAGAACTTGGCAACCTGAGAAAGACCCCGAGTTCGGGATTTATGGACCAGAACACTTTTAATGACATTATTCTTTTATCCTAAACACCTAAGAAAAACAAAACTTTTCTTTGGTGTTTCCAAATAATTTCTTATCTTTGCACCATCGCTTATTAGCCTAGAACTAGAGATGAGAGCGGTCTTATATATGAAGAAGACGTTTTCTTTGTTAAAAAAAGAACAGCACCTACGCCTTTTTTGTATATCAAGTGAAGCAGATTATTACTAACCGAATTGGCTTAACTTTGGGGTGTTGGTGAGGCAGAAAAAGAAAATTGAAATGAAAAAACTATTCGTGCTTATCCTAACGAGTGCATTTGTATTAAGTTTGCAGGCACAGAATATCAAAGTGTCGAAATTTGAGTTGTTAACAAACGATTTGACAGCCAATACCTATGGAACACAGAAGTTAGACCAGAATGGCGAGAAATCTGCATTGATTAAGATTCTTGCACCTGAGCAAGGGTTTACTTTCTCAGCAGGTGCGTTGGGTATAGTTGCAACAGAGAACCATAATGGTGAGATATGGCTCTATGTGCCAAGAGGATCCAAAAAACTGAGCATTCAGCACAGGATATATGGAAAACTCCGCGATTATGCCTATGAAATACCCATTGAGGGCGGACGTACCTATGAGATGTATATTGACATCAACAGTGGTCGCTATGTAACCATTGAATCACAGATAGCTAATTCTATCATTTATATAGATGGTGCAGATTGTGGACCGTCACCTATTAAACATAAATACCTCAGTTTCGGTGAACATATTCTGCGGGCTGTAAAAGACCGCAATGAAGGTGAACAAAAGATTCTGGTTACCGCAGAAGATGATTCTTCCCTTCGTTTGGTTCGAATCAATCAGCGAGATATGTCTGACCATTTCGGAGATGTAACAGTAAACGTTGAAAATAATGCCGATATCTATTATGATGGCAAAAAAGTGGCAACAGGAACCTGGAAGACTCAGTTGCGTGAAGGAACTTATATGGTTGAGACTCGTAAGGCAGACTGCGATCCCGCCAAGACTTCATTTACAGTTGTAGCACAGAAGAGGAACGACGTGAAGGTTAATGCTCCTATACCGCATACTGGCTATTTGAGTATTCTTACCCGTCCAGGAGGAGTGAATTCAACTTACAATGGTGATCATTTCATTGACCTTTCTGAGACAGTCAGCGTTCCCATAGGAACCTATCAGATGGTGTTTACCCGTAAAGGCTTTGAGCCGCAGAATCGTGAATATGTAGTACGTCATAATGAGACAACTGTTGATACCGTGACGCTGAGTCGTATCAACTATCTTAAATCAACTTCATTCTACTTTGGTGCAGCCTTTACAGCCCGCAGTCTTTCTGGAATCTCTGGCATCATTGGTGCAACATACAAGAATCATGATATTCAGGCTAGTTATACCTTAGGTTTGGTGGAGTCCAAAGTTACCAATTGGAGTGATGAAAATGGTAATTTTTTGGCATCGGCAAAACATAAAATTAATTCATTTGCTGTTAAGTATGGTTATCAGATAACACTTATCAGTCAGTTGGCTTTGACCCCACAAGTGGGCTATGCTCGCAATATGATTAGTAGTACAAAGGTGGAAGGAAGTGAGACTTACGCTGATGGGGCTGCCGCAAATTACGTAACCATTGGCGCTAAGGTGATTTATGCTCCCTTCAAACACTTCTATTTGTTTGTGGCTCCAGAGTATGACATCGAAATGAGCAAAGATAATAATTACGAATCTGCTATGAAGAAAGCTGGCTTGGAGGTTGGTGGTTTCTTGTTGAATGCTGGAATATTGATTAATTTCTAAAACTATAATAACGATGAAAAGATTACTAACCTATGGTGCTGTCTTCTTGGCAGGCATCCTAATGCTGTCATGTGGTGGCGACGATACTGGTGGCGGTGGCGGTCAATCCAACGACTATATCCGTATTGACCAGAATGTGAGCAGTATTTCACTCAACGCTACAGACAAACAAAGGAAGATATCCGTTTATTCTAACTGTAGTTGGGAGATAACCATCAATAAAGGAAACTGGTCTGACCTGACGTTGGACAGGATGAGCGGAAGTAACGACGTTGATATCTGGCTGTCTACAGGTGAGAATACCTCTACGACAAGCCGTAGTGCCACGCTGACTTTTAAAAGCCCAGGCATAACAAAAACGCTTACTGTTACGCAAAGTGCGGGAGATGCATATCTTAGGGTTTCTCCGGACAAATGTGAGTTCAATGGTGACGGTGGTGAACGTACTCTTTCCGTAGAGAGTAACTCAGATTGGAGGGTGAGCAATAACGTGGACGAATGGTGCAAGTTGGACAAGAAGGAGGGCAAGAGCGGAAAGACCCAGCTGGTAGTCACCGTAGAAGAGAATCCTAATACATCGAATCGTGAGACTCAGATTGTCTTGTCCGGTGAGAAGTCAGCTACCATCAGTATCTCTCAGAAAGGAAAAGACTATTCCCTAACCCTTGGCACAGATAATATAACCGTTGATGCCCGAGGTGGCGAGGATATGTCGAAGATATTCACTGTGAAGTGTAATGGTAGTTGGAACACGACAATCCTGCATGAGGATGGCGGTTCCTGGTGTAGTATTAATCCTAGTAACGGTGGCGCAACAGGCGAAAACCCTTTAAATATCAAGGTGCTTTGCCAGCCAAACTATACTACAGAGCGCCGTTATGCAACAATAAAAGTGATTGCCGGTAACAATGCGAAGGAGGCATCGGTCAAGGTGACCCAAGAACCAGCAACCGAACCAGCGTTTCCAACCGCTCCTACTTGCCGCGAGATTTCGAACACAAAGTGGGAAGTGACGATATCGTTTACCTCTATGTTCGAAGTAACGGAATGCGGTTTTTGTTTGGGAAAAGAGAGCCAGCCCACTAAGCAGTATAAGATGGAAGGCATACGTGGTACGAGTGGTACTATCAAGATGGAACTGGATGTAGAGGAAGGTACGACTTATTACGTGAGGGCGTATGCAGTTTGTCCTGTAGGTGAAAAGATCAAATACAGTGAAGAGACCAAGTTTGAAACGAAGGGCAACCAGCCTGGCAAAGACGATAATGTGTCGCCGGGAGTTTAAATTTATGATAGGAGATAGATGATTATGAAAAAATATATATTTATAATAATATGTATGCTGATGGTCTTGACAGGTCATGCAGCATCATATACAACAGTGACTATCGATAACATTGTCTATCGCTTGTATGATGAAACGATGGAGGCACATGTATATCATGATAAAAGTAGTACGTCGTTGTCTGTTACCAACAATAGACTTGAATTACCTGAAAAGGTTACCAATGAAACAAAGGAGTATAAAGTAACTGAAATTGAATATTTTCGTTGTGGCAATACGGCATTGGCATTGGTGACGCCTAAAACAATGACAAAAGTTGCCAGCGTTAAAAAAGGTGTTAAAACATTGGTGCTGGGTGTCGGTGTTACTTCCGTATCTAGTCTTGAAGAGAGCACTAATTTGGAGGGTTTTGAGGTTGCTGATGGTAATACATCATTCAGTGTAGACAGTTATGGTGTTCTTTATAGCAAAGACAAGACGAAGTTGTTCTATGCTCCTTATGGAAAGCGTAGCAGTTTCGGCAGTTATACTGTAGCTTCTACAGTGACGTCTATCAACGGCTCAGCTTTCTATTATTTTGACAAGTTGGAGACTATTTCTTTGCCCGAAGGTCTGAAGACGATAGGCGGTTCTGCTTTTTATAATTGCTCGAAGTTGATAAATTGCAAGCTTCCTTCTAGCGTTGAGTCAATAGGCGGTTCTGCATTCCGTTACTGTACACTTTCTGGGCTTACGCTCCCTGCTCAGCTTCGTACGATAGGCAGCTATGCTTTTTATAGTGGTTTGCAAGGTAATAAACTTCGTTCGTTGAAGATACCTCAGTATGTGGAGAAGATAGAAAACTCTGCTTTTGAAGAAGTTACGATAGATTCGGTGTATGTTCATTGCATACCTTTTGTACTCACGACTAGTGATCCCTTGGGAAGTCCTCGAAATCAGACACTTATAGTCCCGAAGGGTACTCGTGACATATTCTCAACCCGTGACGGATGGAAGCGTATTAACAATGTTATAGAGGGTGATTTTGATCCTACGTTCAATGTTAGTGACTATCTTGTAGGTGACAAGAGTCTTGATAGTAATGGCCAGACAATTACCCAAGACGGTGTTACCTATAAGTTGTATAATTCAGGTGTTGGTCGTGTTTATTGCTATAGCCCCAGATATACCCCTAAGTCATCAGGAGCGACATTGGTAATTCCAGAGTCTGTTTATTTCCGTGCTACTGATTATCTTATTGATGGAGTGGAGTATTTTGCAACGAATAGTAATGAGATAGTAGACCTTCAGTTGCCTAATACGGTTACTTCCGTGGCCAATGTTCGGAGTGGTGTGAAGATTTTGAAGTTGCCGAAGAGCGTTACTTCCGTATCTAGTCTTGAAGAGAGCACTAATTTGGAGGGTTTTGAGGTTGCTGATGGTAATACATCATTCAGTGTAGACAGTTATGGTGTTCTTTATAGCAAAGACAAGACGAAGTTGTTCTATGCTCCTTATGGAAAGCGTAGCAGTTTCGGCAGTTATACTGTAGCTTCTACAGTGACGTCTATCAACGGCTCAGCTTTCTATTATTTTGACAAGTTGGAGACTATTTCTTTGCCCGAAGGTCTGAAGACGATAGGCGGTTCTGCTTTTTATAATTGCTCGAAGTTGATAAATTGCAAGCTTCCTTCTAGCGTTGAGTCAATAGGCGGTTCTGCATTCCGTTACTGTACACTTTCTGGGCTTACGCTCCCTGCTCAGCTTCGTACGATAGGCAGCTATGCTTTTTATAGTGGTTTGCAAGGTAATAAACTTCGTTCGTTGAAGATACCTCAGTATGTGGAGAAGATAGAGAACTCTGCTTTTGAAGAAGTTACGATAGATTCGGTGTATTCTTGTATCATGGATCCGATGCCTATTAGTACCTACGCTTTCAATAATCAAAAAAATATAAAGTTGGTTGTTCCTACAGGAACAATTGAAATGTATAAGATTATGACGGGCTGGAGTACTTTTACAGACATTACCGAATCTGACGATTTGTTGCCAACTGCGGTAAAGTGTGAAACACCTAAGTTTACACGAAAGGGTAATACCCTGACATTGTCAACGGTACCTGAGGATGCTTCAATTTATTATACGATGGATGGTAAGGAACCAACAATGAATAGTAAGTTGTATGATGCAGCTAGTCCAATAGTACCAGTCAAGAACTGTACTATTAAGGCTGTTGCCATGAAGGAAGGGCTTGAGAACTCTAATGTTGCAACGTATGTGGTGGATTGGTTCAAGGTGGAGAAACCGTATTTTGAATTAAATGGTAACATACTAACAATCAAGACAGATACGGAAGGTGCTTCAATTTATTACACCTTAGGTGCGGAAACAGTTCCGTCTGCAACAAAAGGTACGCTATACACTTCACCGATCGAACTGACAGACAATCGCGTTGTGAAGGCCATTGGTGTTAAGGTAGGATATGAGGATTCGGATATTGCTGAGTTTAGTCATGGAAGTGTTGCTTGCCCGACACCAGTCTTTGAGAAGTATGATGGTCGTTACTTTACGATTTCCCCAATAGACGGAGCAGAGATTCGTTATACGACAGATGGTTCTACGCCAACCAAAACGTCTTCATTGTATGATGGTCGCACTGCAGCTCCAGGGTTGTGTACTATCAAAGCGATGGCCTTCAGTGATGTGAAGAATCCTTCGGACGTTGCATCTTTTAAGGTGACTTATTTCTATAGTGGAGAGCAGGCTGAATTGACGGAGGCCGGAATGTTGGAGAAGTCTTTTGAGTGGTGTGGTACTCAGGGTATGACAGAACTTGAAGTCCATGGCCCGATGAATGCAGTAGACCTAGCGTTTATCAAAGGAAAGTTGAGTGCGCTCCAGTTCTTGAATCTGGAGAACGCAACTCTTGCAGACCATCAACTGCCAACAGAAGCCTTTGCAGGTATGCAGCTGATATCGTTTACATCTCCTAAAGACATCAACAGCGTGGGAGATAGAATATTAGCAGATTGTCAGTATTTGGCTGCAGTAGTTTGGAATTCCTCAGAGAAAATGCCAGCCAACTCGTTTGGTGACAAATTGAATCCTAATATGCTTGTTTATGTGTCTAATAAATTGTTCGCTCCATCTGGTGTTCAAAATGTGGTAGCTAACCGTACGGCTCCTTCGATAGTTCTGTCAGATGTGGGGGGTGGCAACGGTAATTTCTATTGCCCTGTTTCCTTTACAGCAGAAAAGATAAGCTATACGCATACATATGTACAAAAGACTGAGATAGGTAAGTGTAAGGGCTGGGAAACAATAGCACTTCCGTTTACCGTACAACAGTTTATGCATGAAAGTAAGGGCGTAATAATACCATATAAACAGTTTGAGGCAGAAGGAAGTTCTGAGGTTGCAAAACCATTCTGGCTACGTGCCTTGACCGCGACAGGCTTTGAAGACGCTGCGACAATTGAGGCTAATACACCTTATATTATAAGTATGCCTAACAGTCAGGACTATGCTGCCCGTTATAATATAGATGGTAAAATAACCTTCTCCTCGGAAAATGTAGTTATTCCAGTAACCAATGCAACACCTGTTAATAAAGGTGATGTTTACTTCGTTCCAACCTTCTTAAGGGTGGCTAAGAGTAAGGATGTTTGGGTCATTAATAAAAATGAGGCCTATGAAAGTGAGCCTGAGGGAAGTATATTTGTATTCAATCTTCGTGATGCATGTCCCTTTGAAGCTTATGTAACCACTAAGGTTATGGCCAATATGCCGATGTTCCTCTCTATCGCTGATATGGGTAGCGGAAACAATGGTACGACAGGCATCAGTATGATGCTTAACGAGAAGATAGACCTTGATGGTAATTGGTACTCTCTAGATGGTCGTAAACTTCAAGGAAAGCCAACATCCAAGGGCGTCTATGTCGTAAATGGAAAGAAAGTAGTTGTGAAGTAGTATTACTCCTTGCATTGGTTCCCGCTCTGACCGTTAGTGGTCAGGGCGGGACACGTGCCAAGAGTGATGTTTGAGAAGTTTTCATAAAGACAGCAATAACTAACAAATGAAAAAGTATCTATTCTTTGCCCTATTGTTGATAGTTTCAACAAATGTGTCGTCTAAAACGAAGTTTTACTTTTCATCAGACGATGATACAATTTATGAGAAAGTAGAACAACAACCGTCTTATCCCGGAGGTCAGGAAGGATTGCGTGATTATATCAATAAAAATATCGTTTATCCGAAGTTGGCAGAAAAGAATGATGTAAAAGGATATGTTAACATAAAGTTCGTCGTGGAAAAGAATGGTGATGTTTCAAATGTTGTTGCTGAAAGTAGTAGTGTAACTACCTATGGACATAATCAAAATGACAACAAATCAAAAAGCTATAACGAACTTTTTGTGAAGACAGCTAAGGATGCAATTCAAAAAATGGCAAAATGGACTCCTGCAACTGTAGGTGGAAGTCCTGTAAGATGTCAGATGAGAATGAAAATAGTGTTCGGATTAGATCGTAAGGATGTGTTCCCTTCTCAGATTGCTATGTGTTTCTTTGTGAGAGGGAAAAATGCGTTAGAGAATGTGTATGCCAAAGATAAGAAGCTAAATAAAGATACGCATTTATATCTTGTAGATGATAAATATTATGTTAGCGGAATTAATAAGGAAATACATTCTCTTTCCGACGAAGACCTTCTTAATATTGACAAGAAAGCCAAAATGTTAGGAAATGACATCCTGTGTATGTTGGAAAAGAATAGTGATTATTTTGACCTTACAGATGGGAAAAAATGCCCAGGAGTAACAAGACCATTGATGAACTATACCCTCAATGGCTTAGATGAGTATATGAAAGAAAATCTTACTATAGCTTTTGAGACGCTCTATGTCAAAGTTTCATTTTTTGTAGAAACTGACGGAACAATCTCATGCCCTGTTGTTGAAAAGGGTGATGATATAAAAGCAAATAAAGAGATTATACATCTTCTGAGAAAGACAAAGAATTGGTATCCTGCACAAAAAGATGGAGTTTCGGTAAGGTCTCGCATATCACATGTGTTTTCATATAAGCAAGTAGTTACTCGGGTTCCAGCAGCCAACCCTTCGTAT
>Ga0326512_10003956_pt1 | contig 10815 bp, 9 predicted proteins | sample 1_2617_0518_D_FD_203652 | JGI IMG/M metagenome (GOLD analysis project Ga0326512, IMG submission 203652) | Bovine rumen microbial communities from UC Davis, California, United States - 1_2617_0518 | ecosystem: Host-associated > Mammals > Digestive system > Stomach > Rumen | place: USA: California...
GGCAGAACAGGTTCTTCTGAAGGCAGTGGAAGAGGACGGTCTTGACGGAATGATAGTCCGTGTAGGAAATCTCATGAGCCGTTACAGCGACGGAGAATTCCAGATCAATTTTGTAACGAATAACTTTATGCGCAGCCTGAGAGCCTATGCAAAGCTGGGTGTTATCCCTGTGGATGCTCTTGACAGACCTGTGGAGTTCTCCCCCATTGATTGTACCGCAGCGGCTGTTGTTGCTCTTTCTGTAACTGACAGACAGTTTACGGTATTCCATGCAACAAACGGACACAGAGTCCAGATGGGCGATGTTGTTGAATCACTCAACAGGATCGGAGTACCGCTGAAAACAGTCAGCATGGCGCAGTTCCGGCAGAAATTCAATGAAGCTATAAATGACGAAAAGATGAATGAGATCCTTTCTCCGCTTATTTCCTACAAAGGATCAACGGGAGAGGCTGTCCAGTTCTATATCGGACACGATAACGGTTTTACTACAAAGATGCTCTATCATCTCGGATTCAAATGGCCTATCATCAACGAGGAATATCTGGACAATGCTTTTGAAGCGCTTGAAGGCTTTGAATTCTTTACGGGGGATTGATCTATGACAAGAAACGATTACCTGATAAAACGGAAATTCAACAGTTATCTTGTTCCGGGCATACTTATGGTCATTGCTATGCAGCTTGGCAATATCGTTGACAGTATCCTGGTCAGTATGTTCATTGACATTGACGGACTAACAGCTATATCATTGAGTATGCCTGCTTTGTGCTTTATGCAGATGTTCGGATTTATTATAGGCGTAGGCGGTGCGATAACGATCTCTGTCAAGCTTGGAAAACGACAGATGGATGAAGCCTCCGGCATTTTTTCGGTGTGCGTAGTCTCTGTTATCATCATATCACTTATGTTCACCGTACTGTCATTTTTTATAACCCGTCCGCTGACGATGCTTCTTGCATCGACAGCGGAGCTGCAGGCATTGCTTGAACCGTATCTTTTTATATTCATTTGCTTTATCCCGTCGCTCAATGTCTGCCTTGTGCTGGCTAACATTATGACAATAGATAACAACCCCAAGCTTGGCTCTGCTTCCTTTGTAATTGCAAATGCTGTCAACCTTATCCTCGATTATGTTTTTCTGAGATACACCGATATGGGAATGACAGGCGCAGCCCTTTCATCAATTATCGGCTTCGGCGCAGGAATTCTGCTGGTGATCCCTTATATATTCTCGAAAAAGAGAATGTTGCGCTTCAGCCTGCGAGAGGGCATCAGACAGATAAGATCAATTGTTGAGGTCTTCAAAAACGGTATGCCGCAGGCAATGTATTTTATTATGTCAATACTGAAATATTACATTCTCAATGCCTTTATACAGCAGACTCTCGGCGCTGATAATATGGCTATTTATGCCGTATGCATCAATTCGGTCAATATTGTCAGACTTTGCATTGAGGGCGTTATCGGAGTTGTTCAGACTATCGGCAGCGTTTTGTTCGGAGAAAAGGATTATTACGGTATCCGCAGACTTGTAAGGAGAACTGTAATATTCTGCTGTGCTGCTGTTGCGGCACTGATGGCAGTGTTCATTATTTTCCCGCAGCTGATCCTGACTGTTTTCTCCTTCAATAAGCCTGAGCTTTACGACATAGCCGTACTTTGTGTCCGTTTGTTCAGTCTCAGCTTTGCATTCTATGCTGCCAACCGTATCGTTCAGGTTTATTATCAGACGACGCTGAATACAAAGCTTTCATCGATCAATACTACTCTCGACGGTTTTGTATTCCTTGTGCCGATCTCAATGATCTTTATCGGGACAATGGGAGTTGTCGGAGTAAGTATAGCAACAATAGTAACGGAAGCAATGTCATTCTTTGCGGTATTCATCTACAGGATAATCCAGCAAAAACGTGGAAAGCTCCCGCAAAAGGGTTTCCTTATGATACCTGAAAAGGACGGGGAGAGTCTTGTTGATATTACTGTAAGCAGTACGGATGAACAGGCCGTTGAGGTTTCAAAGCAGCTTCTTGAGTGTTGTGAAAGGGAGGGTATCCCGTCGGAAAAAGCCACCATAATAAGCGTGGCCGCCGAAGAGCTTACATCAAATATCGCCCATTACGGATATAAGGGGAACAAACCGAGCTTTATAGACATAAGGCTGTCAAAGGTTGACGGCAGACTTATTCTTCGTGTACGGGATGACGGTGTTTCCTTTAATCCGACGGAATACAGTTCCGAAGAAAGCGACGAATTCAGACTTGGCGGCATTGAGCTTATCAGGTCTGTTGCAGACAAAATGACCTATAACAGAGTGCTTAATATGAACAACACCGTAATCGAAGTAGCTCTGGATACTGTTAAATAACGAGGAGGACCGATAATGAATATAACTGTAAAAAACGAAGAAAAGGTATATACACTGATAATAGAAGGTAGAGTAGATACTCTTACTGCCCCTGAACTGGCAAAGGTTTTTCGTGAGAATTCCGAAAAAGCCGATAAAATGATCTTTGATATGTCCGGCGTGGATTATGTATCCTCCGCAGGGATCAGAGCAATAGTATCGGCATACAGAGTTATGGGTAACAAGGATGGTCTTGTGCTTAAAGGTCTGAGGAAAAATGTACTTACCATTATCAGAATGACCGGACTTGAAAAGAAGCTGACTATCGAAGAATAAAAGCTTTCCGGTTTTTGTCAGATAATAAATGACATAAAAAAAGATCTGCAGCTGCGGTTTTCCGCTGCTGCAGTTTTTTTTTCAGCCGCCGAAATCTTTGATAACGGTCAGAATGTTTTTTCCGTCTTTGTACTCATACGAATATTCGTCAGCTATTTCAAATGTGAGAAATCTTCCTAATCCTCCGATGTCGATGTCGGGATCATAGTTGTCTGTATCAGGGATATCCTTTGTCGGATCGAACGGTATTCCGCTGTCAATGAAAACAAGCGTGACTTTTTTTCCGTCCTGAGAGATCCTGACCTCTGCCGTTCCGGTACCGTCTTTATATGCATAGCTGCATATATTTACAAACATTTCCTCGGCGATCAGACGTAGGGTCAATAAGTTATCCTCTTCAATATCAAGTGAAAGCAGCTTATCGTTGATAATGCTTATATTTTCGGCTTTTGCTTCAAGCTTTAATGAGTAATTTCTATTTTCCGGAATTGTCATGATAAGTATTGTTATATCATCACTTTGCTCGGCGTTTTCTGAAAATGCTTTTACGCTTTCAAGAACTGAGCTCAGAATATCCTCTCCCGGTTTTTTAAGATTATGGGAAAGCGTATCCTTGAGTCTGTCGTCGCCGTACAGTGAATCTTCTGTGCTTTTTGCTTCGGGAACGCCATCGGTATAAAGAAACAGCGTATCGCCCGGCTTCATTTTTATCCGTCTTTCGGTGTATTGCTCATCCTCAAAAATGCCTGCCGCTGCTTCAAATGTGCTTTCTATTTCGATAAGTTTGTCCGAAAGCAGATAAGGGGGATTGTGACCGGCGTTGGAGTAAACAAACTCTCCGGTTTCGGGATGATATATTCCGATAAAGGTTGTAATAAACATCATATTGGGGTTATGTTTTGCAAGATGATTGTTGTATTCCACCATTATTCTGCCCGGAGATAAACCGGACTCTGCATATTGCCGGAGTAAGGTGATTGCGTTTGCCATGAACAGAGCCGCCGAAACTCCCTTGCCTGAAACGTCGGCAATTATCACACATATACTACCATCACTGAGTATACGGTAATCGTAAAGATCTCCTCCGACGTCCCTTGCGGGCAGCATACATGAATGAATATTCACGCTTTCATTTTGGAATGATGTTGGCTCCAGAAAACCATTCTGTATTTCCCTGGCAATATTAAGCTCTGTTTCCTGCATTGCTTTTTCACGGTTAAGCTTTGAAATATCCTTGATATAACGGTCTATTTCATACGCCATGCTGTTGAAGGACTCAGCCATTTTTGCGAATTCATCCTGTCCCTTGATTTCCAGCGGTACAAATTCTTTGCCCCGCTCATGGATAAAACCGACCATTTTTTCGCTGATAAGAGTGACCGGATTCTGGATCATTCTTTTCAGAATAAATGCTATGATAAAGACGATCAGTACCGATGTGACGATTATCATGACCATTATATACCTGAATCTTATCCTGACCGTATTGACAGCATCGCTGACGGACATTTCCGCACCGGCAATACAGAATATTTCCTTCTCTGTGCCGGATTTATCAGAGGGATTATTCCTTTTTACCGGAACATAGCAGACTATAGTGTCGCCATATTCCGTATCGGCATTATGAAATGTCACTTCATCATTTATGAAAGTCCTGATCTCTTCTTCGTACAATGTGTCGGAAATATATCCAATATAGTGAGATTGCTTTGCTGATTCAGAAGCGCCTTTGCCGTATCCTATGGAAAGGTATGTTATGCAGCCCCTGTCCGGATCAGGTATCTCAGTATAGATATACGCCATACCCATAATATTGCAAAGACTGTCGAATTTTGCAGATCTGTCCTGAAGATCTTTATTAACGCTGATATCAGCTGTTTCAAAATCATTTGCGGCGATAAAAGCCGCTTCCTTAACCTCATCCCTGCACTTGTTCATGGCTGCGTTATATGTTATGAGATATGACCCGAAAAGAACTGCAAGATCTGTAACAAGAACAAGGGGAAGTATGAGAAGTACGAGTTTCCAAAAAATCGAATTTTTCATATTTATTCAATATTGAGTCTGTCGGCAAATCCGGTCATTTTTATGATTTCCAAAATATTATTCCTGAGATTCCTGAGCACAAGATTATTGCTGCCGACAAGCTTTCTTGTTTTAACAATACTGCGGATCCCTGCGGAAGATATATACTTAACATCTTTCATATCAAGCACGATCCTGCTGCACTGCGGCAGACATTCTTCAACAGCCTTATCGAGTACGCCAGAGGATGTTGTATCAATATCTCCTTCGATAGAGAGTATGCATGTGTCCGAGTCAATACTTTTTGCAATATTCAAACTTTATTACCTCCTGATATTTAGTGTCAGAAAAAAACGATATCAAATAAAGATATCTCTAAAAACTTTTTCAGAAATTGTGGAGTGCGGCAAAGCGCCGCAAATCCTCACTTTCTTATTCACTCGTTGACTGCCTGAAAGTTTTTTTAGAGGTTCCCATAAATAATATCTGAAATTCCTTAATGGTATTATAGCACATCTATAGCTTATAAACAATCTCAAAAGGCAAAAAATTAAAAAACGCGGGTGTAATTAATATGCATAAAGAAACAGACTATATTCCGGCAATAACAATACAGTTCAGAAGTAATGCGCTTTTTGCCCCGATAAACTCTGACAAATGATTGAACTACCGGGGATCATTCCTTTGCCCGTCTCACAAAACCACATATTTTGAGAAAGTCAATAATGCCTTGTTTTCAGGTAGATAAGACGAACCCGAAAGTACCGGATACAGTTGTTCTTTCTGCGAAAGCCTTCTCAAATCAAAAAGGAGACAGCGCTTTTATGCGTCATCTCCTTTAAGGATCATTCAAAATTTACGTTAGTAGAATAAATATATGTGCCATCGCCGTTGTTAACAATTACTTTGACAATAAAAGGTGACATATTCAGTGAATGCATTTCTTCATACATATCATCTGTCCATATACCACGAATGGTAGTTTCCATGTTTTCCTCAAAGTAATCTACCATTGCTTTGACAGTATCCTCATCATAAGTCTGGGTATAATCCAATTCATATGCTAAAGTATCATCATTTATAAAATATACATTTAATTTATACTTTTCGTCAGTGTTTTTTTCAGAGATATCCTTTAAATAATCATCTCCGCCACGCTGATAAAGATATTTCTTCAATATCACACCTTCACCCTGATCCGGATCTGATGCAGTTGGAATAATTGTCGATTCAACCGGTTCGGTACTGATCTGTGATTCCGGTTCAGAAACTATTTCGATGGCTGAAATGCCGCCTATCTGTGAAGCTGCTGACGGGGGCGTATTACTGTTAACATTTTTTGAAGTACTGCAGCCCTGCTATACGGAAACCGACAGCAATGCTGTTAAAACAAATGCCGATATTTTTAAATAGCTTTTTCTCATGGATATCTGCCTCCTGATTCTAAATATTTTGTATATTGTATCACAATTTATTCTCAAATGCAACAAAAAACATCTTTTTTTCTTATAATTCGATTTTGTAACAAAATATATTACAGATGTATTTACGTCTCATGAATGGGAAAAACCGGCTTTTCGTGCTTCTGATTCCGGCGATCATAGTTTATACAATGAGAAATCATGAAAAATCTTGTTTTTCCGGTATACTTGTGATACAATTACAGAGGAATACCGGAAACAAGCTATAATACCTCGTAAGCCAGCGATTTTTTGCAGATGTATCCCTTATTCTTTTTATAAATAATAGTAAACCCGAAATATACGGTTAAGGTGAAACCAATGGAGAATCAAACCAACAAAACAAGAAAGAAGCAAAAAAACAGATCTTATATGCTCACAATGCGGCAAACTCTGTCTGTAAAGCCGCAGTATTCTGTATTCAAGGGCTTAGTGAATATGATATATGCGATTGAAGGCGACATAACCCGTCACGTTTTTACGATACGGAAAGAGGGGACCGAAGTGATGAAGCTCAGAAAAAAGTTCGCCAAACTCCTGCCTGAATATACGATCGAAAAGGACGGTCAGGAGATCGCACACATCAAAAAGCGCATCTCTCTGCTGACACATGATCTTTGCGGAACGTTTGGTGATAAGTCGCTGGAAATACGTCCGAACTGGGACGCATATATTTTCGATATTATGATCGACGGGAAAAAGCCCTGCCATATCGAGCAGAAATCAACGGTCATCAACGACAGTTATGAGATCACGATGTTTGATGAGAGCATGGAAGAACTGGCTGTTGCGCTTGCTGTTATCTGCGATCATGTTTCGGACAAGCAAGAGAAATCAAGATATGATGAATAACAGGAAACGGTCGGAATGGAGTTTGACTCTTCCGACCGTTTGATTTTACATCAACTTAATTTTTGCATTGCGGGAATCCCATGAATACAGACAGATCAGTGCAGCAATAGCACCCAGTAGTTTGTATTTGGTTCCGACGCCTGATATGTAGAACTCGCTGCGATTATTAAGCAGCCAGCGAGGATAACCTCCGTTCGGATTCAGACGGATAACACTTACTTCACTGTGCGGAATAGAATTTATCTTTTTGCCGTTTACAAAAATGCTGCGCTTATCCGTGATAACAAAAAACTCCTTGCCGTGGAAAAAGATGCCTTCATCGCCGTATACGATGATATGCTCTCCCGGCTGTATCAGGCCCGCTATCTTGGGCATTACCTTGTCGATACGCTCCTGATGTATCCCTTCTGTGGCTACATCGGTGTCAGAGATGAGTGCAGTTCTTATATAATCAGCAACGCTTTCTGCGCTTTTCAGATCATTCAGACAGTAACGCATAGAATCAATATTCGTAATCACATTCTCATATTGCTTCAGACTGTCGAGCTGCCAGAGAAAGTCAAACATTTTCTCATCGAGCAGCCCTGTGTTGCCTTCATCCGTGATCTCCACATCAATATGTGTGTCACAGAATGGGCAGATCATGCACTTATTTGATAGTGACAGTTCCATTTCTGCGCCACAGGACGGGCATTTTCTTGTATCCATTTTCTTAACCTCCGTTTATGCTGTATCAGCGTTTTTTCTTGTTGTTTTTTGTTTGGTACTCCATACGATATTTCCGTTTTCCAGATACTGTTTCATCATATTGGCATATGCTTCGGGGAGAGATTCTGCGCCGAGACATATTCCCTTGCTGTCGGGGATATCCGTCATGCGGTGTGCATCGGCTTGTTCTTCATCCAAGTAGGATAAATCATTGCTGGATGCAACATAGAACCGTCCGAAATGATAATAGCCGTAAACGAAAACGCCTTCGTCTGACGGTCCGTAAATGATCGTATCCTCTTTGATCGTTCGTATCTTTCCTATCCACGGAAAGCCAAGCTGTGTTTCTGTGCCGCTGAGTGCAAAGCATAGCTCCTGAACCGTTTTCTTCATGCCGGGTACGGCACATATCGGCGATATGGACGAATTGAACGGATTGTTGCCGCTGCCCATCGCCCAGAAAACGATACCCTCTACAAGAAGCATGATACTGAGGGCAATTCCCATTTCCGAAACTGATGTAATGACCGCATAGACGAGGTTCTTTCGCATTTTTCCGTAGATGATAATGAAAGCTGATTTGGAATTATGTATCTTAGGAATCTCAGTTAAACAGAATAATTATTTTACGGACTTTTGCGTAAGAACCATAGACGACCGCACCTATCACCATAAGCACTGCGGCTGTACGAAAAACCAGTGACATGATCCACTGTGAGCGAGGCGCATCTGCATGGCTTGCGGTTATCGAATACATAACTATCGCTTCGATCAAAAGCAGGATCGCTATGACGATACCACGTTCGCTGCCCTGTGTATTGCAGATCGTAAAGATACCGGCAATGTTCAGCACAATGCCGGCCAGCACGAGCAAAACGCCTGAAACATTCCTGAACCTTGCTGTTTTGTGGTCATCCAGGAGGAATCCCATCCGGAAAAAGCCGATACAAAACAGAAATGCCGAAACAGCAAACAGCGCCCAGAACAGGAAATTCACCTTTTGCGGCATCAGGAATAACAGCCCATAGGAAGCTGCAAGGCACAGAATATCCACTGCCAGCTCAAAGTGATTCTGCGGATTTTTCATCCGGGATCTGTTTTTTTCTTTCAGTCCTGCCATTTTCTCATGCCCCCTTACTGAGATCTGCCGAATCTTTTTTTATTGTATCACAAGACAGTGCAAATTTCAAGATACAACAAAAAATGCCCAGCCTAAAAAAAGCTGGGCAGAAAGATAAAAGCGGGACATGGAAATTCAGGGTCCGGCGGCTCGCCGGTCCGGGATTATTTAACTGTTGCTGAAAAGTATTTCTTTTCGATCGTTCCGCTGCTGTCTTTTACATCAATGCGTATGTTATAAGCACCTGTTGCAACAGGCTTGAATCTTGCGCTTGCCTTGTCGGTGAATTTATCGCCAAGAAGCTTCCAGTTTGTATTTGTACTGCGCTTGAAGTAGAAGGAATAAGTGTACGGTGCGCTTCCGCCGACAGCCTTGCCGATCATAGGTATAGCCGAGCCGAGCCTTACCTTTTCTCTGCCGACAACGGATACATTTGTAAGCTCCAGCTCCGTTACAACATCAACCGTAAAAAGCTTTTCTGCTGTATTTCCTGCGCTGTCCTTTACAATAACTTTAACATCATAGCTTGCTTCTGCTGTGGGAGCAAATGCAACACTTGAATTTGTACCAAACTCTGTGCCGAGTTTATTCCACCTTGTGTTATTTGTGCGCTTATAGTAATATGCATAGGTATATGGTGCTGTACCGCCGTTTGCGCTTGCAGAAACTCTTACCTTGTCGCCTATCTGTACAATATTGCTGTTGATAACTGATGTATTCCTGAGTTGATTTACGACTTTAGCGGCTGCTGTTACCTTAAAGAGCTTTTCTGATGTCTGCGACACACTATCCTTGACAACAACTCTGACATCATATACTGCCGCTGTATCAGGAATAAAGGAAGCGTTGTCAGCTGCTCCGAACTCTGTACCTGCTGTGTTCCAGTCTGTATCAGACGCCTTCTTATAATAGAATGCATAAGTATAAGGAGCCTTGCCGCCCTGCGCTGATCCGGTCACGGTAACGGTATCACCGACCTGTACATTTTCAGAGCTTATCTGAGATATGTTTTCAAGCGGCGGGATGCTTGCGTCCCTGCAGGTAACAGATATCTTGTATGTAGGCTGTCGTAAAAGACGAGAAAGCTATCGGGGCAGATAATGCTGCTGAGAGAATTAATGCTGTTGTCTTGTAGAGAAACTTTGACCTCATAATTTACATCCTTTCGTATTTTAATATTTGATTAATATATGATTCAAGCCTGCCGCCTGAATTATTTTAAAAAGTTATGCTGTATCATAGCATGATCCTGTATGCAGCAGCTTTTCCGTGTAAAAAAGCAATATATAAAGGGCATCTCTAAAAACTTGTTTTTAGAGATTGGGGTGTGGGACAAAGCCCCACGAACCCTCACTTTCCTATTCCATTGTTGATTGTATGGAAAGGTTTTTAGAGATTGCCTAAAGATTATTTTTGCGGATTTACAACAAAAACTATAAACGTATATTTGATTTTATATTAAACATCGGATTTATTGGGATAATTATATCACATTATTTTTGATTTGTAAATAATAAAATATCATAAAAATGCAGAAGTCAACAGCGTTACAAAACAATTTGTCATGCAACGGACTGTTGACCTATTGAACTATAGAAAATTATTCTGACAGAAAACGGATATAATAATTTGCAATTTTTCCTAAACTTACTGAATATCAGCTTTGTTCAGGGCTGTTCTGATTTTTTCAGCGGTGTTTGTGAGCAAATCAATAAGTTTTGTGTGCTCCCGTTCAATAAAAGCAGAGTCGTTATTCTTTGCGGCTGTTTCAAGCTCATATGCAAATGATGAAAGCTTATCTGCGCCGATGGTTTTTGAGACGCTTTTAAGGGAATGTACTGCAATACGGTAACTGTCGATATCGCCGTTAGCAAAGGAATGTTCAAGTTTTTCTCTGCGGTCATTCATTCCCGACACAAAATCACAGAGCATTTCTGTATAGAACTCGATATCGTTCATACAGTATT
>Ga0326512_10003959_pt1 | contig 10808 bp, 13 predicted proteins | sample 1_2617_0518_D_FD_203652 | JGI IMG/M metagenome (GOLD analysis project Ga0326512, IMG submission 203652) | Bovine rumen microbial communities from UC Davis, California, United States - 1_2617_0518 | ecosystem: Host-associated > Mammals > Digestive system > Stomach > Rumen | place: USA...
TAAAAATAGACGCAGATGATGAAATCATTGCAATAACATCTCTTGCAAGAAGCTCAACTGAAAAATATGTAGTATTCTTTACAAAAAATGGTTTAATGAAAAAAACATTGCTTGAAGAATATACAAAAGTAAAAAGAGGAACAGGAATTGCGGCAATCAAAATAAATGAAGGAGATTCAATAGTAAATGTTGAATTTTTAAATGAAGAACAAATTCTTGTTATCACTAAAAAAGGTATGGCAATTCGTTTTGAATCTAAACTTGTTAATTCTGTTGGAAGAATTGCGGCAGGTGTAAAAACTATTAAACTTGATGATGGTGATGAACTTATCGCAGGATTGCCAATTACTTCTGAAACAGATGAAGTTGGAATTATCTCAACTAAAGGATATGGAAAGAAAACTTCAATTAAAGAGTTTACTATCCAAGGCAGAGCAGGAAAAGGTATTGTTATTTATAAACCTACAATGGTTTATGGAGAGATTGCAATAGCTACAATTATAAAGCCTACTGATAATATTTTATTAATTGGTAAGCCTAATTCTATATGCATTTCTGCCACAGAACTTCCTTTATTAAGTAGAACAAGTTTTGGTAATATAATGATAAAATCAAATATTCAATCGGGGGTAAAGTTTTAATGTCAAAAATGTTATATTGTCCCACTTGTCAAGAAAAAGTTCATTTTCATCTTGATGAGTGGGGCCGCACCCCATGGCATTTACATTGTGAAAATTGCAATATAAATATAGGAATAAATTGTTTAAAAAGAGCAGAAGAACTTTTATCAAAATATCATACTCCCAATATTTGGGTTGAATATTATGGCAATGCAGTTCAAATTCTTAATATAGATGGTAAATATATAATAAATAACACAGAGGCTTAAACGCCTCTGTTTGTTTTTTATAAAAATTTTTGTTATAATAAATTATACAAAATAAAAAGGAATGAGGAAATAGATATGGATTTTGTTAGCAGAGAAGAGTCTATAAGAATGGTACCAACACCTTTTAAAGACTTTTATTCTTCAATAGATGCTATCCCTCAAGATGAAATCAGAAAATTAATTGACCTTTTAAATTATTATACTGATTTTTATGAAAAGGGGGAGCCCCTTATCTCAGACCAAGCTTGGGACGATATGTATTTTACTGTAAAAGAATGGGAAAGAATTAAAGGAATTGTTTATCCTAATTCCCCTACACAACATATTTCTTATCAAACTGTCTCAAAACTTGAACCTATTGAGCACGAACACTTAATGTTATCACTTGATAAAACAAAAGAACCACTTGATATCGAAGCATTTCTGGAAGGACAGGAATATGTAGGGATGTTTAAAATGGATGGGCTTACCTGTTCATTGACATATGAAAATGGAGTTTTAACAAGAGCAGAAACAAGAGGAAATGGTAAAAAAGGAGAAAATATTCTACACAATGCTCGTGTAATAAAAAATATTCCTCAAAAAATATCTATTACTAATAGAAAAGTAGTGGTAGATGGAGAAATTATTTGTAACATTTCAAACTTTGCGAAGTTTCAAAAAGAATATAAAAATCCTCGTAACTTTGCGGCAGGTAGTATAAGACTCCTTTCTGCAGAAGAATGTTCAAAAAGAAATCTTGAATTTATTGCTTGGGATTTAATTGAAGGATATAAAAGTGCAAACTTTTTCTTAAAATTAGATTTCTTAAAAGAATTAGGATTTACAGTTGTTCCCTATATTTGGGGAACATCACCATCATTTACAATAAAAGACCTTGATGACTTAAGAAAAGAATATTCGCATTATCCTATTGATGGATATGTATTTAAGTTTGATAACATTGAATTTGGTGAGAAAAAAGGTAAAACAGACCATCATTTTAAAAATGCAATAGCATTTAAATTTTATGATGAAATGTATGAAACTCGTTTGAAATATATTGATTGGACAATGGGTAGAACTGGTGTACTTACTCCTGTTGCAGTTTTTGAGCCAATAGATATAGATGGCTCTATTGTTGAAAGAGCTTCACTTCATAATGTTAGTGTAATGAGAGATATTCTTGGAGATTGCTCTTACGTTGGGGAGCCTTTAAGAGTCGCAAAAATGAATATGATTATTCCACAAGTTCTTGAAGCTGGACCTAAAATGACTTATGAAGAAATTTTAAAGCACTGCGGGATAACAGCTCTTGATGAAATTTCAATATGTCCAATATGTGGTGGAGAAGTTTCAATAACACCAAGTGATAATGGCATTCTCAATGCAATATGTCAAAATCCAAGCTGTGAAGGAAAACTTATTAATCGTTTAGACCATTTCTGCGGGAAGAAAGGTTTAGACATAAAAGGTATTTCAAAAGCAACTTTAAATAAACTTATTGATTGGGGATGGGTAGAAAGTCCAATAGATATTTTTACTCTTTGTCTACATAAAAGTGAATGGGTAAAAAAAGCTGGATTTGGGATAGCTTCGGTAAACAAAATTCTTAATTCAATAGAAGAACACAAAAAAACAACTCTTGCAGCTTTTATCTCTTCTCTTGGTATCCCTCTTATAGGAGTTTCAGTTGCAAAAATCTTAGCTGAAACATTTGATACTTATGAAGATTTTAGAAAAGCTGTGGATAACAAAGAATACAGTTTTGCATTGCTCGCGGGATTCGGTCCAGAAATGAATTGTGCATTGAAGTCTTTCGATTTTACAGAAGCAGACTCAATTGTTCCATTCCTCTCAATAGAAACAAAGAAAATTACAAAAGAGGAGTTAATTACAAATAAAAAATTAAAAGATAAGGTTGTAGTTATCACTGGTAAGCTAACAACATTTAAAAATAGAAATGAATTAAAAGATTTAATTATAAAAAATGGTGGTAAAGTATCTGATTCAATAACCAGTAAAACATCACTTCTTATCAATAATGATATAAATAGCAATTCATCAAAGAATAAAACTGCAAAAAGCAAAGGTATTCCGATTATATCAGAGGCAGATTTTATTCAGTCATATATTGAAAAATGAAAAAATTTTTGATATAATAATATTGTAAGATAAAGATGAATAAAAAATAATCTCAAAAAAAAATTTGACTTTTCAAAAAATTTTTGATATAATATATATAAAGGTGAGAAAATTAAACATTCATCTAAATTATAAAAATATTTAATTAAAAGGAGAAAAAATTATTATGGCACTTAAAGAAAATAGTAGATTGGTTTATGATTTTGTAGTAGCACACGACGGAGAAGATTTCACCGCTAATGACATTGCTGAGGCAACAGGACTTTCACCTCGTTCAGTAAATGGTATTATTACTTCAGCTTTTCAGCGTCATAGAGATGCAGATAAGAATGTTGTACCTCTAATGGTTCGTGTTCCTGCTGAGATTGAAGACCCTGAGACAGGACTTCATAAGGCAGTTAAATTTGTTCAGCTTACAGCTGAAGGAAGAGCTTTCGATCCAGACGCAGAATAATAAAACAATATAAAAACAAAAATGGGGTTAGAAAACTATCTAACCCCATTTTTTAAAAGGTGATAATTATGTAGATAGCAGCAATTATATGTGGAATATTAGCCGTTATATGCGGCATTATCGCTATTATTTATTGTTCAAAACGAACAATAAAATTAAATATATAGCAATAGAGATATTTACAAAACCTAAGTGAAAAAATTATTGACGCTTCTCATTAGGTAGAGTAGATTACTAAAAATATGAAAAAACAAAGATAGAAAGCAGAACAAGAGCAATAGAAAATCGAAAAAGAAATATAGTTTTATAAAAATTCTGCGGAAAAGGAAGCTAAATAGTTACAAGAACTATAGGATAAAAAAAGTATAGTAATTACTGAATTAGGCATCGGTTTAAAAGAAAAGGATAAATTAAATGAGGACATAAAAAAATTAAAAAATACATTAGCCGCCGCAACAGAAAATGAAGTAAGAGAAAGATAGAAAAAAGAAAAAATTAATTTCTATAAATTAACTATTTCAGATGAAGATTTGGCGGATGTTGAAATGTTGGAAAAATTAAAAGTTTCTTTCCATAAACCTGTTGTATTAAGTAAACTTATATGGACTCAATATTTTCAAAAACAAATGACTGATTTATGTAATAGAGTTCTTGGTAAAAAAATAGTTTGTGGTATTTATAAAATAACTAATACAATTACAGGTGAACAATATATAGGGCAAAGTAAAAATATAGATGATAGATGGAAAGCCCATTGTAAATGTGGACTTGGAATAGATGCTTCTGCAACTAATGCCTTATATAATAATATGCAAAAATATAAAGTTTGGAACTTTACTTTTGAATTATTAGAAGAGTGTCCGCCTGAACAACTTAATGAAAAAGAAGCATTTTGGATTTAGTCTTATCAAAGTAATATATATGGATTAAATACACAAAAAGGAGTTACAAGGAAATGAAGTTTGAGAATACTTATGTAGGAAATTTTGAAGGAGCTATTAGAGGAATGAGAAACCCTCTTGCAAGCTGGGATAAAAGCGATAGCAAATGGGATGGAGATAATTATATTATAGGTGAAAAAGATATAGATTTGGCTCAACGTTTGATAAAAGCAGGTTCAGAACATCGTAAATTTTTAAGACAAATATTCGTTTCTGTTGACATAACAGCTCCACTCTATTGGTAAAATTTCTGCCAATGAAAGACTTTTCCGATTCATCATCGGGGTATTAATAAAAGATTAATGCTAACGAGGGTAAAATCTCGTGGGAAAATATGTGTCAAAATCTTATAAAGTTATAGATACATCTTTTATATATAATAGAAGGGAATGATTATATATGGAAAGAAAATCTAAACCGAGACAAGATTTAACAAATCAAAAATTTAATTATCTTACTCCTATTGAATATATTAAAGGAGGAAAATGGAAATGCATTTGTGATTGTGGAAAAACAACTATTGTTGATACAAGAAATTTAAAATCAAATCATACAAAAAGTTGTGGTTGTAAAATAAAAGAAACTAAAAATGTTATTGATATGATAGATTTTGAAAATGATGGAATAAAAGTTTTACGTAGAAATGGTTCTGATAATCAACAAATTGCATTATGGGAATGTTAGTGTAAATATTGTGGAAATATATTCACCACAAGAGGAAGTCATTTACGAGATGGCTCAGTTCAAAGTTGTGGTTGCATAAATTCAAAAGGATAGCAAGAAATTACAAAATTTTTAATTAAAAATAACATAGAATTTGCAAAGCAATATACTTTTCCTGATTTACAAGACAAAAGAAAATTAAGATTTGATTTCGCAGTTTTTCATCAAGGACAACTTCAATATTTAATTGAATATAATGGATAGCAACATTATAAAAAATCATAGGGTTCTTGGAGTGATGGTTTTGAAATTTTACAAAAGCATGACCAAATGAAACGTGATTATTGTAAATAGCATAATATTAAATTAATTGAAATTAAATATGATGAAAAAATAAGTGACATATTACCTGTATCGACTATCTCCTAAGCCTTCCGGGCAGGAGAGTAGGAATGCTATTGATACGCATTTAAGTTTTAGGAAACGAAGCTTATGAAAACCGAAAAGGTCTCCTTACTATTTAGTAAGTAAAAAATAGTCAGCGTCTACCGTATCCTTAGACGGGAAAGAAATGGATACCTATAAGGTTGCAACAGTTGCTAATAGTACATCAACAATGCACAAATTAGCCTCTACTCCAATTACTCTTGATTGTTTTGAAACGGATGATTTTGAAGAAGATTTAGAGTATTTTCAAGGAAATACAACAGGAATGTTATCTGAAGTCATAATTGAACAACTTGAATTTTTAAGACAGCAATATAATGAAACAAAAGATGTTCGTTATTGGAAAGAACTTATTAGATGGCTTCCTGAAAGTTGGTTACAAAAAAGAACTTGGACTGCTAATTATGAAACAATTAGAGCAATTTGTTCTAAAGGTCAACGCCGCAATCACAAGCTCTCAGAATGGCGTGTATCATTTATTAATTGGGCAAGAACACTTCCCTACGCAAAAGAATTTATTTTTGATGATGAACAAGAATAATAATTTATTTGAAAAATAATAAAAAATTTGTTATAATATAATTACAATAAAGAAAAAAGGAGATTATATTATGACGGACAGAGAATCATTTTTAGACTATGTAGGCAGAATAATTGAAGAGTTTGATAAAAATATTACTAAAACAGTTCACGGAGATCAGGTTAGACGTTACTGGAAAGTTCTTCTTGATGGAGAAGAAACTGGTAAGAAAGTAACAGAAAATGGTCAGAAGATTTTGATTTTTATGCAGGAAAATGAAGAAGCTATGAACAATATTTTCACTTCAAAAGAAATTGCAGAGGCTCTCTTTGTTTCTGGTCGCTCTATTTCTGGCTCAATGCGTAAACTTTTTGGAGATGGATATATTAATAAAGAAGGCAACAATCCTGTAAAATATTCTTTAACTGACCTTGGACGGAACTTATCATTGAAAAATTGAAAAATTTTTGTTATAATAAATATATAAGATAAAAAATGAGAAAAAAATAAGTTGAACTAAAGGAGAAAATATTTTATGAAGAAAAATGCAAAATTTATTAATTCATTGAAAATTGAAGGATACGTTTATGGCACAGGTAGCGGTTTTGACCAGCTTTCAGTTAGAGTAACTGGTGAGAACTCAAAGCATCCTGGTACAACTTATATCGCAGGTAATCTTGAAATTGCAACAGATGAAGATTGCCTTAATATTGTAACAGTTCATTATAGCTATGTTACACCTACTTATGCATCTGGTAAGGCTAACAAGACTTATGATGTCTTGAAGACTATTATAGATAATGCAGAAAAAAAGACAGTTATGACTGGCGGAAAGGATAATGCACTTAAGGTTAAGTGTTCAGGAGTATCTCTTGGAGTTAATGACTTTATTGCATCAGATGGTTCAAAGGTTGCAGCTCTCAGAAATGAAAATGGTTTCTGTGAATTTGTAAATGTTTTCACTGAGGATGAAGATGAAAAACATAAGTTTACAACAGATATGCTCATTACAAAAGTAACTCGTATTGAGGCAGACCCTGAAAAGAATATTGATGCTGATTATGCAAATGTTTCAGGTTGTGTTTTTGGATTTGGTCCTAAGATTATTCCAGCAACATTTGTAGTAAAGAACGAAGCAGGTATTAAATACTTTGAAGATTTTGAAGCTTCTCCTGCAAATCCTATATTTACAAAAGTTTGGGGCAGAATTAACTGCTCAATCACAAAAATTGTAAAGACAGAAGAGTCAGCATTTGGTGAAGCAGCAGTGCAGACTTATGATAAAAAAGTTCGTGAGTATGTCATTACTGGTACAGCAAAAGTTGTATATGACTTTGGTGATGAAGAAGTTCTTACTGCTGAAGATGTAAAAGAAATGTCTCAGGCAAGACAGACAGTTCTCGCTGAAGTACAGAAGAGATTCGATGAAAAGAGTAACGCCATTGCAGCAACTCCAACAACACCTTCAAAGAAGGCAGCTCCAAAGAACAACGCAATTCTTGATGGAGATTTTAACTTTTAATTTGAAGAGGGTTTCCCCTCTTCTATTAAAAGATGAAAGGAGTAAATAATATGGCAGATATAGATATTTTTAATATACAACCACACCAAGTAAGTAGAGATTTAAGAGGATACTCAGTATTCTTTTATGGCGGATGGAAGACTAAGTTTTATTGGTCTCTTTATAGGCAACTATAAAGCAAACATTAGACTAAAAACGGGAAGGCTTATATTTTTTATAATATATGTTAATCCGAACGGAAGTTATATAATAAAATGTATAACACGTGCAACGCGTAGATGTTGAAACTAAAAATTTAAAGGAGTATGTTTTCAGATATGAACATCCAAAATTTAATAAATGAATATATATTAGGAGGCTCAATAGCTCAACTTTCAAGAAAATATGCTATAACATCATATAAAATTAAAAAAATTCTTGAAAATAATAATATTCATATACGAACAAGGGCAGAACAAAATAAAATTAGTAATGCTCAACGTGCAAGCAGTGTAAATAATGATTATTTTTCTAATATTATAACAGTAAATCAAGCTTGGTTATTAGGTTTTCTTGCTGCAGATGGCTGGATTGAAAAAGATAGAAACAGAATAAATTTAGAACTTTCTATTGTAGATAAGGAAATATTAGAAAAAATAAAAAAAGAAGTTCAAATAGAAAATAAAATCTTAGAAAGAGAAACTAATAAAGGTTTTTCTATCGCAAGATTGAGTTGGACAAGCGGTATTCAAAAAAATAAATTAGCTCATTATGGAATAGTACCTAATAAAACTTATAAAGAAATGCATTTACCATTATTTAAAAATGAAGATTTAACTTATGCTTTTATTTTAGGGTATTTTGACGGAGATGGTTCTATTTCAATAAATAATGATTATTGTAGATTTAGAATTTGTGCTTATCGTCCTGAATTATTAAAAGATATATATATTTTTTTAAATAAAAAAGGAAGTTTAAATCAAAATTCAAAAGGCTTATGGGAATTAAGTATTTCTACTACTTATTCAATTCCATTGTTTCAAAAATTATATAGTTTGAATAGTTTACATTTAGCACGAAAATATAATAAATTTTTAGAATATAATACATCCAAGAGAGTCTAATATCTTTTTAATTAAAGATAAGAAGGTACGCTGAACTTATAGAAAAAAATAACTATAAGAGCTAAAGGATAAAAAGCCTTTAGGATAACAAATTGGGTAAAACAACAATAGCATCAAAATTTCCTAACGCTCTTTTACTTGCATTTGAAAAAGGTTATAATGCTTTGGCAGGTGTAAAACCTCAGCCAATTAACACTTGGGCGTAGTTTAAAAAAGTTCTACGTCAGTTAAAAGACCCCCGTGCAAAAGAAATGTATGAAACAATTATTGTTGATACTGCGGACATCGCATATGATTATTGTACAAAATATATATGTGATAATACACCTCGTTCAGATGGAACAATAGGTGTCGATAGTATAAGCGATATTCCATTTGGAAAAGGCTATGGACTTGTAGAAAAATAGTTTGATAGAGCCCTTCGCTCAATAGTTCAAATGGATTATGGTCTTGTTATAATTTCTCACGAAACTGATAAAACATTTACTGATGAATCTGGTAATCAGTTTAATAAAATTGTTCCTACTCTTGATAAAAGAGCAAATAATGTTTGTGCAAGAATGTGCGATATTGTTGGCTACTCAAGAGCAGTTTCTAATGCTGATGGGGATATTTCTACAAAGTTATTTATGAGAGGAACTCCTCGTTATGAGGCGGGTTCTCGATTTAAATATACTCCAGATTACATAGATTTTACTTATAAAAATCTGGTTGAAGCCATCTCTGTTGCAATAGATAAACAAGCAAAAGAAGATGGAGAAGAGTATTTTACAGATACTCGTAGTAATGCTTATGTTGATACTGCCAGTGAACTTGATTTTGATGAATTGTCAAATGGCTGTGCAGATATCATCAATAATTTAATTGCAAGTAACTCAAGTGATGTATTTGAAAACTTCTACCAGCCCCGCATTATTCAAATAACGGATAAGTATTTAGGTAGAGGTCAAAAAATGAGCCAATGCTCAAGAGAGCAAGTTGAAGCACTTTCTCTTATTTTTGATGATTTAAAAACTCTGGCCGAGTTAAGTCCGAAATCTACATAATACACATCACCTGAGTTTGAATATTAAACATAATTTGAGGAAGAAGGTCAAAGAATTTTTTCTTTGACTTTTTTCTTTTTTTATGTTATAATAGATTATATAAGAAAAAATGGAGGAATAGGTGTGAAAGCTGCTTATGTAAAATGCTTATATTGCGGCGAGCGTTTTAACCGCAATGACCTAAACATTCCTACAAAACAAGTATCTGCAAGAAGATATGCACATCTTTCTTGTTGGGAAAAACATCAATCAGAAATGTCAAAAGAAGAAAGAGATATGGAAGCATTTTTTGAATATGTAAGAAATCTTTTTAAAGAAGATTATAATCATATTCTTACAAAAAAACTTGCAGAAAGATATGTAAAAGAAAATAATTATAGTTATAGTGGAATGTTAAAAACTTTAAAATGGTATTATGAAAAAGAAGGACACGATATATCAAAAGGAAATGGAAGTATAGGCATTATTCCATACATATATAATCAAGCCTTAGAATATTATTATGCTCTATATAAAGCACAAAAGATAAATGCATCAAAGGATGTTTCTCAATATATAAAATCTCCTATAAGAGAAATTACGATTGAGTCTCCAAGAACTTTTGTGCCATCGCCGCATTTATGGTTAGAGGAGGACGACAAAGAATGAACTCAAAATATTATGATGTTCAAAGCTGTATGCAAGTTATAGGAGATGTATTTATAAATCCAAATCTTTTAGATTTAGAAGAAAAATATAAATTTCACGAAGAAGATTTTCCGCAAGAATTTCATAAAATATTGTTTGGTTCTATCTATAATCTTCATAAACTTGGTGCAAAAGAAATCTCAGTAGAGGATATAGAACAATATCTTGAACAAAGACCAAAAAAATATTCTGTTTATAAACTTAATAAAGGTTCAGAATATCTTGAAAGTTTAAAAGAAATGTGTCAACTTGCGGCTTTTGATTACTACTATAATCGAATGAAAAAGATGACACTTCTAAGAATGTATAATAAAAATGTTGGGATAGATTTATCTTGGCTATATGACCCCGATAATGTGTTAGATGTAAAAAAGAAAGAGGCTCAAGAAGCTTGGTTTGATAATACATCTAT
>Ga0326512_10003960_pt1 | contig 10808 bp, 11 predicted proteins | sample 1_2617_0518_D_FD_203652 | JGI IMG/M metagenome (GOLD analysis project Ga0326512, IMG submission 203652) | Bovine rumen microbial communities from UC Davis, California, United States - 1_2617_0518 | ecosystem: Host-associated > Mammals > Digestive system > Stomach > Rumen | place: USA...
GTCCTACGGGTCCTACTGGACCTACCGGCCTGACAGGCCCGACCGGACCTACGGGGCTTACAGGACCTACTGGCCCTACAGGGCCAACTGGTCCTACCGGTCCTGAGGGACCGTCAGGAAGCGTGCATCCCGGAACGTATGATGCCACCATTCCATCTTGCAACGGTATATTCTCGCTTACATCGCTTTCCATCGTGGTAAATGACGACGGCACCATGTCTGTAGAGTGCGATGGAACGTGCTACGATACCACAAGCTGCCCGTCTGGCCCGTCCAATTGAGGAGTAAGATGAAACTGAAGACGACATACAAGCAAACGACCACGAAGGACGGGCTCTACGCCTATGCCCTTCACGTATCGGTGGAGTCCGACGACGATCCGAACGTGTTCGTGCTGCAGAGATCCACGATGACGATGAACCCGTTCGGGCAGACCGATCTGTGGTTCGACGACGAGTTCGTCAACATCGCCACTCCGGTCGACATGTACGACATTCCCGTAGGTCAGCCGGATCCGTGCCACGGAATGCCGTACTACAGGTCTTCCGAGATAGATCTCTGGTTCAGAAACCTGGAGGATCTGGAGCAGGCGAAGAAAGATATTGACGAGGACCTGGATTCTCTGGCAAGATTGTACAACAAGATGGAAAACCAAGAGACGTACGAGTACGAAGAAACGAAGGAATACGGAAAATGAGCGTAGAGAGACCCACCATCCTGTCGCCGGCCCACATCACCCGCGCGATAGCCGACAACAACTTCTACACGAGGATGCCGGAGTTCCAGGCGATCAAGAAGAAGATGGACGCCATGCACGCCGATCTCGGCGCAGGCTGCAAGCCATGCAAGAAGCGCCGCATCACCGCATCGCTGTCCACCGACTTCCTCTCGATCATGAACGGTCTTCCTGACTCCTCGCTGAAGAGGCTGAAGGAGTACTACGGCGTACCCAGGCTTCTCGTAAGGGCCGCGGACAAGACCACCGGCAAGGTGGTGATGAAGGAAGTGTAGAATGTGCGTTTTCAAGGACGACGAAATGATCCCGATGATTCCGGACATCGTTCCGGAATACACGGTCTCCCTCCTGGGCCAGGTGCAGGACTACAACCACGAGCTCACGAACGTGCCCGTGATGTGGAAGCACACGAAGGGCAAGGGGGTCAAGGTCGTCGTCCTCGACACGGGCATGCCGAAGCACAGGGACGTCTCCGTCACAGGAGCCAAGTCCTTCATCCCAGGCTATCTCGAGGACCAGAACGGACATGGCACCGGAGCCGGATCCCTCATCGCTGGAGTAGGCGCCAATGGCATGGGGATCGTCGGAATAGCCCCTGAGGTGGACGACTATTACGGAGCGGTTCTGAACGCGTCCGGAGCAGGTTCCCTGAAGGCGATCGCCGATGGGATCAGGTGGGCCGTCGACGAGGTCGGTGCGGACGTCATCAACATGTCGCTCGGCACTCCTGCGCTGTACGGATGCGACTCGAGGCTAAGAAGCGCGTGCGAGTATGCCTACGACAATGGAGTGACGCTCGTTGCGGCGGCCGGAAACGACAACGGAAGGGTGAACTGGCCTGCGGCCCTTCCGCAGGTCATAGCGGTTGCCGCGGTCGACAGGAAGCTCAGGAAGGCCGAGTTCTCGTCGTACGGCCCAGAGGTCGAGTTCTCGGCCGGAGGGGTAGAGGTCATGATGGCGTACAAGAACAACGGCTATGCCTCTATGTCAGGCACGTCGTTTTCCGCTCCCGTGATCTCCGGCATCTGCGCCCTGATCATATCGGAGTACAAGTCCAGGGGCGTTAAGCTTACTCCGGAGGACGTAAGGGTGCATCTGAAGAGCATCTCCTACGACATCGGACCGGAGGGAAGGGACGATTTCACAGGATGGGGGATACCGGTGTTCACCAGGGACACGGAATCTGCCATGGGCAAGCCAGGAAAGCCGAAGGTGTTGTCCTGGTTCGGTAAGCTGCTTCGTGCGCTGAAATGGTGGTAGTATATGGCTAAGTCCACAGACTTCTCCCGCATCGTGGACGCATACCGAAACAGGTACGGCCTGGACCTCTCGCACATGCGGATGAAGTGGTCCAAGCACCCGGTCTACAACGACGGCAGGAGGTCGTACGACTTCGCAGACGACGAGACTGGCGGAAGCTGGGTGGACGACGGAACCGTCAGGATCAATCCGAATATGGGACCTGTCATGAAGCGGTTCGGGGTTGAAGGAATGACTCAGGCGGAGTTTCGCCGACGCCTCATCGCGCACGAGCTTGCCCATGAGGTATGGCACAACCAGGCCAACCAGGACCGTATCAAGAAATTGATACGTGACTCCTTGAGGCAGGCTAGGAAGGAGAAGTTCACCACGCCCTACCTGGACACATACTCACCAGATACACCGAAGAAGAAGTTCGACTCCGAGCTGTTCGCGGAGTGGATGTCGGACCAGCTGAACAAGAAGGCCGAGTCTCCGGAGGACATCGCGGCCGACATGCACAAGCGTATCAGGTACGGCATCAGGTATTCTGACGGCACGTACGAGACGTCTCCCGAGATGTGGGAAAAGCGCGATGCCAACGACATCGTCGTACAGACACCGGAGGAACTTGAAAAATCTAATATCGGCATGTGCCATGACGTGACCAGGGCGCTCATCAAGAAGCTAAGGGAGAAGCGGATCAAGCATGTCGCCATGATGCTGACCGGCGACAGGATGCCGAATCTTCCTACTCACTCGTTCGTCGTGTACGACAAGAAGGGAAAGCATACAGTCCTTGATCCGCTCAGCTACGCCACCGGAAGCAAGGGCGAGTACAGTTCCGTCAGAGAAGCCGTGAAGGACAGGATCGAGGACTGGAAGAAGGAAGAGGATAAGGGCAACATCCACTCCTACAGGATACCGGAGAAGGACTGGGAGAACAGGGGATTGCTCGATTTCCTGCATTTCAACGGCGAAAAGAAGGCGCAGGCCTACGACAGGAAGAAGTGGCCTGACTACGAGGAGTACCTCAAGAAGCATCCTGACAAGAAGATCGAGCTTGCCGAGAAGCTGATACGGGAGCATTACGCCAAGCAGCACAAATGGGGAGCCAAGAACGACAAGGGCAAGTTTCTGTCCAGCGGCCAGGTCAACAACGAAAACAGGGATACGGTCGTCGTTCGCGGAGGGGATTCCATACTTAGACAGAGAAGAGGCACATGCCATGATCTGGCGAGCGCCAGGATGAAGATGCTCAAGGACCATGGGATAGACGCGAGAAGGATGTTCACATTCTACGGCGTCGGACAGGACAACGACGGGGTTCTCGGGCATTCGTTCGTGTTCTTCAAGGGAGACGACGGAAAGTGGCACCTTGCCAGCCCGCACATGCATGAGAAGAAACGCTCCGGAAAGAACTTCGGAGTGTTCGATGACCCACAAGAGGCGGTCGACCAGTATGTGTCCGTTAGAAAGTCTCCAAGATGGGGCGGAGACCTGACTGATGACGATTATTTCGAGATACACGACACCACTGGAATTGACATTCCTGAAAGCATGTCATTCAAGGATTTTCTGCACGCTGCATTGAAGCGGAAGACGATGTACAAGCAGATGGGCAAGTACGCCGCTTACGAGTAATGGACGCATTGAAGAAAAGACGTTCGAACAGGAAGAGCAAGGAGCTCTTTGGAATGACGAATCTCCAACATGCAAAGGAACTGCTGAAATGACACGTTACGAAAAAGGATTTCTGGCGAAGTGCGCCGAGCACGGTGTTTCAGGGCATGCTGCCGAGGGTATGCTGAAGCGGGCTAGTATGCCCGGTATGACCAGGTTCAAAGATATACGGCAATGGGTTAATGCTGTACGTAAGATACGTAGAGCTAATGTGAATACTCCAAAACAATTTGCAGAGGAAGTATCGGAATTTGTTGGAAAAAATGTACACCCGAAACTAACAAGATTTCCATCGGTTGATCCACTTGCTCCTGGATTGCCAAGGTTACCTCCTAACGTTGGTAATATAACTTCGTCTGCGGATGGTTTTCCTCGTAAAGTTCTTTATAGAGGAGAAACTCTGCCAGACTTTTCAACAGGTGGTGCTACGTCGTCTGGGTTTATTAGAAATGTGGGCCCTAATATCAGGCATGTAACTACAAGGGCTGATACGGCTCGTGGTTATGGCGGAGGACCGGTTTTAATATACAACGCAAAAAAAGTACCTGGAATTTCAAATGGAAAACTTAGATTTGGTACTGATAGGGAGGTTGAAGAAATTACTGATGGGTTCATACATCCGGAAAAATTGTTCGGTAAAGCTGACGCCAGTACCGGTAAGGCCAGGCTAAAGGCGCTCGACAGTAGATATCCGATTGAATATGGTGGTCCTGAATTCAATTTGGCAGGCCTTGGCGTAGAGACCGGTATTGATGCTTCTCGTGTACTTCCATCTAGGGTAGTTAACGTTGGAACTTTCGGTGACGCACAAGACGTAACTAATCTGTATGAGTACGCAAGACGCCAAAAGCAGTTTCTTCCAGAACATTTTGATCTAAGTACTCTTATAGTAGGGCACAGAGATCCACTCTTAGGACCTAGATTTAATACACCTGAAAGAGATGCTTTATTGAGATCTCTTACACCAAGACAGAGGCTTGCTGCTGAGAGATACCAAGCTATACACGACATTTTGAAAGGACTAAAACGTTATTCAGGAGAACTGGCTCGTGTGAAGAAGGCAGAGTACGGAGTTCCGGCACGGTTAGTACAGGGATCTTGAACATAGGAGACTAGCATGCCATACGTGAAGCCAGTAAAACCAGTAGGTGTGAATCCGGCGCTTGCAGAGGACCGCATGCCGGTCTTCAAGGTGTTCAACGGAGACACGTGGACACTCGACGCGGACGCGTGGGATCCGTCCACCGGACTTCCGGCAAAGCCGGATACCGTGAAGCTCGAGTTCGTCCTGACGGAGAACCGCTTCATCAAGGAGCCGTTCTGGACCGGAACCTGGTACAACGGGATCCTTCCTGACGAGAACGTCGACGGGCTCGTTCACGTCTCGATCCCGAAGGAGGTGTCGTCCGAGCTGCGCAGGGGTGTGTACGCCTTCTCCATGACGGCTACCGACTACCTGAACAACGTTACGGAGACCCAGCTCAAGGGTCATTTCGACGTGGAGTACGAGCCTACGTCGCCGACGCACAACATTCCGTACAGGAAGAACAGCTAGCTTAATTTCCGTCCTGTCCCGGTTATAACCAGATATGAAAGACAGGACCGCTTTCTGGTGGGCGCTCAACGCCCGCCGAAACCTGATGTTCTACGGGTTCGGGACCAATCCCACGGAACATCACGACGGACACTCCACGCCCGTCGTCAAGGTTCGCCGGAAAGACGATTTTCTCAAGATGTGGACGGAATCCGGCTCCGTCTACATCGTCAGGCAGTCGCGGATGAAACCGAACATCCCGACCGGCGTCATGCTCAACATCCTTCTGGGTGCCGAGGCATGACCAGGATATCGCAGGCGCCTTCGGGCGCCTGCGGTCTTCCTTTTACCTATCAGGCGAACTTCGCCCTGATCTCCCGGTCGATGACGGGATTGTTTAGGTCCTTGTACTTGATCGGGATCTTGTACTTGTGGCCGAGCGTGCTTACGCCTATGTGGTCGAACGCCATCTTCCTTCCGTAGTACACCATCGTGTCCCATCCGTCAGGCCAGCATACGTAAGGAGACAGCTCGCACTTGTGGGTGACGTTGTTGTACTTGATGGCCATGTCGCGCTCGACGTCGGCCGCTCTCGCGTTCTCCAGGTACGGTCCGGTCAGCGAGTAGACCTGGTCAGACACCAGGGCCACCTGGTTGTTGAAGGTGAACGTGCGGTGCTTCTCCGACTTCACCCGTAGCAGCCCCTCCTTGTACGGTAGAAGCTCGTTCGGCTTGCGGAACATCATTCCGAGCCTGACGGAGCCTATTGACAGCTTGTCCATGCACGACGCCCATATTCCCAGGTCCAGAGGGCGCTTCAGCAGCCAGTCGTCCTCCAGACGAAGGCACTCGTACGAGCTCTGGAACGCGTCCTCCAGACCCTTGTTCATCGAGGCCCCCAGACCGGTCCTTCCGTCGTTGTTCAGATGAACGGACGGAGTTATGCCGGCCTCCTCGAACTTGCTTACGAGCGCCTTGACGTGGCCAGGCTCGGACCGGTCGTCGCAGATGATGTACCTGAGCCTCCTGCCCTCGCAGAACAGGTTGGACAGAAGGGATTCGACGACCGCCAGGGCGCAGGCCGTGCGGTTGTGCGTGAAGATGCAGACCGGAAGGATTTTCATTCGTTCTCCGATATATGAAGCATTGCGCCAAGAAGATAGCTTGTCTCAGGATCGCCCTTGTACCTCATCCTCGCGTTTCCAGGCGTAAAGGTCATCTCCCCGAGGTACAGTTTTCCTTCCTTTTCATAGAAGTCGCACCGTACGTAGTCGAACGGGCTCGACAGTATCTCGGAATACTCCAACATGCGATCGAACGACGACGGTTTTTCATTTCTGACGGACGGGTTGTTGGGAAAGTCCATCCTGCACAGGCTCAGATAGTTGAACTTGCAGTCGTAGTAGTTCATGCACTGCCGGTCCGTGCCTCTTCCCGATATCACCTGGCAGAACATCGGGGTGCCGTTGAAGCACGATACCTTGTAGTCCTTAACCCCCGACAGGTCTCCGACGTACTCCTCGGCATAGCATCTTCTTCGTATGGGGGCGTACTGGAGCTCGTATCCGACCGTGGCGTAGTTCGTCGACAGCCATCTTCCAAGCTGCGACCTGACGGCATTCTCGTCCAGCCGTACCGATCCGCTCTGCACGATGTTGTACCCGCATCCGTGGTTGCATTTCAGGACGAATTTTTCAGGGAGACGGCTTAGTCTGACGTCCTCCGGAGAATCGTACACCTCCAGCGTCCTCGGGCACGGATCGAACCCGAGCGAGTCCTTGGCGTACTCCTTTACGCCAAGCTTGTCGGCGCATTTCACGACCAGGTCCGTGACGCCGAAAATCTTCTTGTGCGCCAGCTTTTGCTGTATCGTCACCGGGTTGTCGATGAAATCGCCCTTGACGTACCGAGACGTGTATCTTACGGCCTGTTCTATCAGCTCTCTGTTCATTTTGCTCCCACCGCATTGGTTCCTACAGAATGACCCGTTCCAACCTGGCCAGCGCCAGTTTCGCATGGTTCATCATCATTTTTTGAGCCCGCTCCTTGACGTATGGCTTGGTGAAGTTCTCCGAAAGAATGTCCGGCGCCACCATGCACAGCGCGAAGGTGGTTTCGTTGGACTTTCTGGCCGATCCGTTCCATGCGCTTAGGTCGTTGTCGTCCATGTACCGTATGAACGTCGAATCCATGCTTGCGACGGTATTTGCGGCCTCGATCTGTCGAAGGAACTGCACCACGTCGTTGGCCACCCTCCTGTTTTCGACGAATTCCGCCACCTTGTCCGTCTTCGTGACCCTTATCCACGGTGCAATGGCCATCTCCTTCGCCATTTCGGAAGGGCTGGACGCCGTGAACATGCGCTTCTTCCCGCTCTTGTTGAATACGAACCCGCACAGCACCACGTCCGGCATGCCGTTCGCCTCGATGGTGGACCAGAGCCTCTTGAACGACGAGTCGTCGATCAGGACGTCGTCCGCGTCCAGGAACACCGTATAGAGGCAGTTTCTGCCACGACCGCATCGCAGGGCGGTATTCCTTGCCCCTCCGGCCATCGTTCTACAGCTGTTCCTTATGAATTTGACGAAGTCGTACCTGGAGCACAGCGCTTCGGCCTTTCTGGACTCCTCCATGTCGGACGCGTCGTCTACGACGGTCATGCGCACGGACGACATCGGAAACTGCTGTGAGGACACGGAGGCGAGGCATCTCGCCAGTTTTTCCGAGCAGTTGTAGAACGGTGTCACGACGTGGAAGTAGAACTGTCTGCCGTCATCCTGCGTCGACGCGTCTTCCTCTTTCGGCGCCGGTTCCTCGTTGAGCCACTCATACCCGTTTACAACGTCGCATCTATGCCCAAGCGTGGATTTTCCTATGTGTATGAACAGTCCGTTGTTGAGCGTATTCAGCGGAAGGTTCTTCGGATACAGGACCGCATACCCTCTCTTTCGTCCGTCCTCGCATTTTATAGAGTACCTTCTGCACATCCTGGTTTCGACTATTTCCGGCTTCACGTTCTCGTCGTACAGGCCGATGAAATCGTATACGCGCCTGTTGCGCAGCATTACCTGGTTGTTGAACGTATAATGGTTCCCCAGATTGGGACGTGTACCGCCGGTAACACGCAGGAACTCGATTCCGTTCCTGTATCCGAAGTCCGAGACCGCCGTGGGGGTGGTGCCCGTTCTGTCCTTGTTCGTGTATACGCTGGCAAGACGTATGCCGGCGACTTCGTCGGACATGGCAATCCTGACCATTCCGGTGATGTCGAACTCCTTTTCAAGAAGGAAATCGTCCTCGGTGGTCAGCGCAAGGCACGACATGGAGAACGACCTGGCCAGGCCGTTGTTCATCGACGCGCCGATCCCCCATCTCGCCGTCGTCGTGTGTTCGACGGAGTACTCAAGCACGCCGTTTTCGCGAAGGACGTTCTCCAGCGAATCGACATGGCTTGGATCCGATCTGTCGTCGCAGATGACGTAGTGGATCTTTCCATCGTATTTCAACCTTTTGCACAGCGCGTCGAGGCAATAGCATGCGACGCGAGTCCTGTTGTGCGTGAGGAACACTACCGGAAGTATCGGAAGCCTGCCTTCGTATCTCGTCTGGCTCGCGGCTGGAACGCGGCTGGTATCCGCCGGCGCCTCCTCGACCGTTTTTACGCTGTTGCGCACGACTACGCTGGTGGGCTTCTTCTCCCCCTGCACAAGACCCGAATGCCATCTTACGCCGTGCTTCATCGGATCCATGCAGATCACGGTCGCACCGGCCGTGTCTATCGTATCCTGGAACTCGCCGATGGTCTTCGTCCAGTCTTGCCCTGACGACAGCATCCTTCTGAAGCACTTCATGTTCATCGCTACCGGACCGCGAAGGTCGGCGACGTCGACCTTGATGTCTCCGTCGTCCCCCTTCATATACCGGAATACGTTTCTTCTTCGATCGTATTCCATCACTTTCATCAGGCTCTTGTCGCCGATCGGCGTGCCGCCCGAGAACGACTTTCCGGATATGCACCTGACCTCGTTGTCTCCGGGAACTTCGATCACCTTCATCGTGTCGGAGTCCATCCTGGAGTGGCCGTTGACATACACCAGCGTTCCGTCTGGCTCCTTCTCGACCATTTTTCTGAGGTCTTCTATGGACTTGGCCACCTCGATTCCATGATACTGTCTCGCCACGGTAGCCCTGGCGGTCGTGTACGCGATCGTCCTCGCGAACTTCATCCTCTCGAACTCCATTGCCCTGAGGCCGATTGACGACGACGGAAGACGATCCGCCGGTATGATCCCTATGTATCTCATTTCAGTGGCTCGAGCCCTATTGTCCCGTTTGTAAGCTCGGCCGCAAGGTTGATCGGCGGCCGTACGATCCTGGTCTCCCACGTCTCCCTGGACAGGCACCAGCACCTGGATCCGTCTATGCCGAGGTCTGGCAGGCCGACGAGGGAACCGGTGGCCTCCATCTCGTCGGTAAGCTGTCGTATGTCGAACTTGTACCTTCCCTTCGCGCTCTGGTTCAGCATGTCGGCCACCATGTGGCTCACGACCACGCAGTCCTTCATCACGAACACGTGCTGGCCGCGCCTTGTGAACGAATAGCCCTTCTGCGGAGGACCCTGCACGACTCCGATCTTCGGCCTGGCGTCCTCCACCAGGCTCCTGTGCACCAGGTCGCAGAAGATCGTGAATCCGGTCATGCCGACACCGGGGAAGTAGTTCTTCGCGATGTTGTCAACGAGAGGTGAGCGATCGATGCCGAAGATCCTGCAGCATTCGTCGTATACCGCTATGCACGGAACCGAAGAGGACCTGAACGACGTATCGATCTTGGCCTCCTTTATCAGCTTCGCCACGAACGGTACGAACGACCTTCTGAGGGCGTCGATGTCCCGTCCTCCGATGACTCCCCTGTCCATCGGCGTGTCCTCGGACGGAGTGACGTACACGGCGGACACCTTTCCGTTCATCATGACGGCCGTGGACGTGTCCAGAAGGCCGAGAAGGTCCGTCTTGGTCGCGTCCAGGGCCGCGGACAGCTTGTTGCCGATCGTAGGCACGTACGCGATGAGTGGCAGGCATCCGAGCTGGGAGTAGTCCTGCATGGTCTTCATCGGGTCGGAGTAGTTCACCGTAGGCGTGAAGTCGTTTCCGGAGAACAGGTCGGCGACCTGCTTGAACACCCTGCCCCAGATCCCCGGCTCCGTCTCGACGTAGAAGAAGTGCCTCATCATGTGGCTCTTCACGATGTCGGGACGGAACATGCCGTATACCATCTGGTACGTGACGTGGAATACGCCGAGGGCGAACGCCGCGACGTACAGGTTGTCGCACCTGGACACGAGCTTCCCGTACGGATCGGCGTTTAGCTCCGTCTCGCACGGTATGCCGGCGTAGACGCGAAGCACGTCGTCCGGTATCGTGAACACCCTGCTCTGCTCGAACGCCTCCCCGCTCGAGCGGACGGTCACTTCCGGGAGCTGTATCTCCGAGGCGGAGTCAAGCCCGAGCTCGTTGACCTCCCTCCGCACGACGCAGTGTTCGGAGAGCTTCGCAAGAACGTCCGTCCACGAGAACCCGGGTACGGAGTAGAACGCGATGTACGGGTTGTACCCTC
>Ga0326512_10003961_pt1 | contig 10807 bp, 10 predicted proteins | sample 1_2617_0518_D_FD_203652 | JGI IMG/M metagenome (GOLD analysis project Ga0326512, IMG submission 203652) | Bovine rumen microbial communities from UC Davis, California, United States - 1_2617_0518 | ecosystem: Host-associated > Mammals > Digestive system > Stomach > Rumen | place: USA...
CCAACAGCGCAACACACTGCTGAAACAAGCCAGCTCAACAGAGTTTTCTTCATCCGTTCCTGCATTCGACCCCCTGCTGATGGACTTGTGGGAAGAGCAGATGGCTGAGTCGGGCGAGCTGTTGTATGAGAAGCGAAAGACATTCATCGAGGAGCTGACTCCTGTCTTCCAAGCCTACTATCAGAGGATTTCCTGTGGCAACGAGACGGTGGGGTTGCAATATGTCTCACACTGCCAGCGGGGCCCTTTGCTGGAGGTTATCCGACGCGACAGGATGAAAGATCTGGCCGTGGGCTACTCCCTGCATGGTGTGCATCGCGACGACCTGCTGTTCACCTTGGGCGACCACCCCATGACGCGAGAAGGTTCGCAGGGACAGAACAAGACCTACGTCACCAGCCTGAAGCTGGCCCAGTTTGAGTTTCTTCGACGTACGGCATCGCAGACTACCCCACTCCTGCTGCTCGACGACATCTTTGACAAGCTCGATGCCAACAGGGTGGAACAGATTGTGAGACTGGTGTCTGGCAACGACTTCGGCCAGATTTTTATCACAGACACCAATCGCGAGCACCTGGACCAGATACTGCAAAGCAGCCATCTGGACTACAAAATATTCCACGTGGAAAATGGGGAGATAAGCGAAAGATGAGCGAGGGATAAGAGATATGTTTAGAAGAGATGTAAAACAGGTGAAGGACATTATTCTGCAGGCCATGCGAGAGCAGGGACTGGAGACACCTCTGCAGCAGAAGCGGCTGGTGGAGGCGTGGCCCACAGTGGCAGGTCCAGTCATCGCCAGCTACACACTGAACACTTTTATCTATAACCAGACTCTCTATGTAAGACTCTCAAACCCTGCCTTGCGTGCCGACCTGAGCATGCGCCGACAAGAATTCACCAGCAAACTGAATGCCGTCGTAGGAGAACAAATCATCATCGACATTCGCTTCTGCTAACCCACTCTTCTCTTTCCTCTTTCCTCTTTCCTCCTTCCTCTAAACCACCACAACTTCGTCCATGATGATGTCGTGCTCATCGCAAGGCACATGGTCCAGTAGTCGCCAAGAAAAACAGAGCCCTATCTTATACATTAAAGGTACGCGCGCAAGGAATCGGTCGTAGTAGCCCTTTCCTCTCCCTAAGCGGTGGCCTGCTGCATCGAATGCCATACCAGGAATGATGCCGATGTCTATCCTTTCATAGGCAGTAAACAATTCGCCCACAGGTTCCAAGATTCCAAAAGCACCTGGGCACAAGTCAGAATGGCCCGTATAGCGACGCAGTTCCATCTCCGTGTCACTCACCACCCTGGGCAACAGCACGGGTTTACCTTGTGCCACCAGTTCGTCTATCAACCCTTGCGTAGGCACCTCGTCAGGCAAAGCACTATAGAGAAGAATGGTTTGTGCCGCTTTAACCCTTGGATGTTCTATCAAGCTAAGAGGTTTTTGATTGAGATCAAACGATTTCACATCAATCAATCTGTCCCTATGACTGACTTGACTGCGGATATAGCGTCGAAGTTCCTTTTTGTCCATGTCGCTTCCTGCTATACAGCCCTGTTGTTCATGCCGCCTTCTTTACTTCCTGCTTGCTGGCATCCTTTTTCTCTGGTGCCTGTGGAAAAGCAGCATCGGCCTTGAAGATGCGCAGGGTCTCCAGGATGGCAGGGTCGTCGATGTTGAGATACTCCAGCCAGGCTTCTTCGCTCAACATGTTGTAGATGATGCGACTGTTGATATAGCGCTCCAACAACTTATGCGAGCGTTGTACCATCAGATTGCGGCGTTTCAGCCCGTTTTTCTCAGCATACGATACAAACTTCTCTACGATATTCTGTTTCACCAGATACTTGGCCAGAGCCGCTGGCGAGTCGAAGGCTTTCAACTTTGCACGATAGGCATCCGTATACTCGAAGGCATACTGGATGATGAGTCCGCTCATCGAGGCCTGCTTGTAGTAGCTGGTGACATCGGTGGTATCTTCAGCCACGAAGATGTCGGGCGTGATGCCACCACCACCATACACTGTTCGTCCTATAGCCGTGTGATACTCCTTGCCCTCGTGCTTGATACTGTCTTGCGAGAAGAACTCTCCGTGCTCATAGCGCGCCAGGATGTCTTCCTCGTAATTCTTGTTGTCGCCACTGGTATAGGGCTTCTGGATGCAGCGTCCTGAGGGTGAATAGTAGCGAGCAATGGTGAGGCGAATCATCGAGCGGTCGTTGAACTCGATGGGTTGCTGCACCAGTCCCTTGCCGAAAGAGCGCCGTCCGATGATGGTGCCACGGTCGTTATCCTGAATGGCACCAGCCAGAATCTCCGATGCCGAAGCAGAAATCTCGTCGATGAGCACCACCAGGGGTATCTGCTGATAAGAACCCCGCCCGTCGCTACGATATTCCTGGCGAGGCGACTTGCGTCCCTGCGTGTAGACGATGAGTCGGTTCTTGGGCAGGAACTCATTGGCTATCTGTACAGCCGACTGCAGATAGCCACCCGTATTGCCACGCAGGTCGATGGTGAGGTTCTGCACACGCTGCTGTGACAGTTTGGCCAGCGCGATGAGCAGTTCAGGATAGGTATTCTCGCCAAAATTCTTGATGCGGATATATCCCGTCTTGTCGTCCAGCATATAGGCTGCCGTAACACTCTTGGTGGGAATCTCGCCACGCGTCACCACGATATTGCGGATGGTTTTCTCGCCATAGCGCATGATGCCCAACTTCACCTTGGTGTCCTTGGGGCCTTTCAGTCGGTGCATCGCCTCCTCGTTGGTGAGCGTCTTGCCGGTGAAGGGCTTGTCGTCCACCATCACCACCTTGTCGCCAGCGATGACGCCAGCACGCTCTGCCGGTCCGTTGCCTATCACCTGCTGCACATGCAGGGTGTCCTGACGGATGGTGAACTCGATGCCGACTCCTGAGAACGAGCCTCTGAGGTCGTCGGTAGCCATCTGCACATCCTTGGCCGAAATATACACAGAGTGAGGGTCCAGCTCGCTCAGCATCTGTGGCACCACTTTCTCCACCAGGTCGTTGATGTTGACGGTGTCCACGTATTGGTCGTCGATGATGTGCAACAGGTTGTTCAGCTTGTTGCTGCTCGTATTGATAATACTGAGTCGGTTGCCTGAGAAATGGTTGGCATAGAAAGTACCGATGAGGATACCCATCACCACACACAGCGCCATCAGGAACGGCATGAAACGATTCTTGTTCTTATTCGGCATTTTTTTATGTTTCGATATTTCTGTTCTCTCCCTGTTTCGATATTTCTGTTATTCTCCCAAATAGACCACTTCGATGCCCGCCCGTTCCAAGAGGTCTACGCCATCCGTCAGACGGTATTTCTCACCATACACCACACGCTTGATGCCCGCCTGGATGATGAGTTTGGCACACTCGATGCAGGGCGATGCCGTGATATAGATGGTGGCTCCGTCGCTGTTGTTGCTGCTGCGTGCCAGCTTGGTGATGGCGTTGGCCTCTGCATGCAGCACGTAGGGCTTGGTGATGTTGTTGTCGTCTTCGCAAACATTCTCAAAACCACTGGGTGTACCATTATAGCCATCGCTGATAATCATACCCTCTTTCACCACCAATGCCCCCACCTGGCGACGCAGGCAGTAGCTGTTCTGAGCCCAGATGCGAGCCATCGCCAGATAGCGCTGGTCAAACTTTAGCTGCTTCTCTCTATCCATTTTTCTTTTTGATACCATTACGTTTGAGCAGTGCGTCGATGGTGGGCTCCCCCCCACGGAAGCGCTTATAGAGCGTCATGGGATGCTCCGTTCCACCCTTGCTCAGAATGTTGTCACGGAAACTCTGGGCCGTCTTCTGGTCGAAGATGCCGTGGCGCTTAAAGACGCTGAAGGCATCGGCATCGAGCACCTCGGCCCATTTATAGCTGTAGTAGCCGGCAGCATAGCCTCCAGCCATGATGTGCGAGAACTGGGTGGTCATGCAGGTGTCGGGCAGTTGCTCGCCGATGATGGCTTTCTTCCACGCTTTCTTCTCAAACGGGATGATGTCCTCGTCAAAGGCATCCTTCTTCGTGTAATAGGCCATATCGAGCAGTCCGAGCGACACCTGTCGAAGACAGGCCGTTGCAGCCATGAAATTCCTGCTCTTCACAATGCGGTTGATCAACTCGTCGGGCAGGGGTTCACCCGTCTGATAGTGGAAGGCGAAGGTGCGCAGAAACTCCTTCTCCACTGCAAAATTCTCCATGAACTGCGAGGGCAGCTCCACGAAGTCCCACCACACATTGGTGCCGCTGAGCGACTCGAAGCGCGTGTTGGCAAACATGCCGTGCAGCGAGTGTCCGAACTCATGCAGGAAGGTCTCCACCTCGCCCAGTGTCAGCAGTGCCGGCTTGTCTTCCGTAGGCTTCGTGAGGTTCATCACCACTGAGACGTGGGGGCGCACATTTTCACCCTTGCGGTCGATATACTGTCCTTGATATTCGGTCATCCAGGCTCCACCCTGCTTTCCTTTGCGAGGATGGAAGTCGGCATAGAAGACCGCCAGGAACGAGCCGTCCTTGTCGAACACCTCGTAGGCCTTCACGTCAGGATGGTAGACGGGAATGTCCTTGTTTTCATGGAAGGTGATGCCGTAGAGCTTGTTGGCCAGTCCGAAGACACCGCCGATCACCTTGTCCAACTGGAAATAGGGCCGCAGCATCTCAGCATCGATGTTGTATTTCTTCATCTGCAACTTGTGGCTGTAGAAGCCACTGTCCCAGGGCTGCATTTTAGAGGAAGGAGGAAAGTGGAAGGAGGAAGGAGAATGGTTCTCCTTCTCAAAGAGCTTCTTCAGATCTTCGCGCTCCTTCAGGGCTGTGGGCTTGTAGGCATCGATGAGGTCGTCCAGCAGTCGGTAGACATTGCGGGTGTTGGAGGCCATACGGCGCTTCAGCACATAGTCGGCATAGGTCTTATAGCCCAGCAACTGCGCTATCTCGCGACGCAGGTTCACCAGTCGCTGGCATATCTGCAGGTTGTTCTCGCTGTTCGCGTGCGTACCTATTGTATTACGCGCCATGTAGAGCTGCTTGCGCAGTTCTCGCTGCGTGGAATAGGTCATGAAGGGCGAATAGGAAGGAAAGTCGAGCGTAAAGACCCACCCCTGCTTGCCCTGCTCCTTGGCCATGAGTGCAGCAGCCTCGCGGGCCGACTCAGGCAGACCGTCGAGCTGTGCTTCATCGATGATATCCAGCGTATAGGCCTTGTTTTCCTTCAGCAGGTTCTGCGAGAACTGCAACGAGAGCATCGAGGCCTCTTCGGTCAGTGCCCTAAGGCGTTGCTTGCCGTCCTCGTCGAGCAGAGCACCACTGCGCACAAAGCCCTCGTAGCAGTTGTCGAGCAGCATCTGTTCCTCTGCCGTCAGCCTCCTGTGGTGCAGGTGCACCTGACGGATGCGTGCAAACAGCTGGGGGTTCATCCTCACATCGTTGGCATGCTGGGTCAGAATGGGCTGCATCTTCTGTGCCAGGGCGTCCATCTCGTCGTTGGTCTCAGCAGAGAGCAGGTTGAAGAACACCGTGCTCACCCTCGACAGCAGGTCATAGTAGCCCTCGTCTTCCTCAGTGGAGATGATGGTGTTGTCGAAGGTTGGCTTCTCTGGATTGTTGATGGTTTTCTCTATCTGTTCGTTGTCGCGACGGATACCCTCCATGAAAGCCTCCTCATAGTCTTCCAGACGGATACGGTCGAAAGGCACCGTGTCGTGCGGTGTGCCGTAGGGTGCCAGAAAAGGATTGATATGTGTATTCATACAAAAAAAGTCAGAACTGAAACCAAGCCCAGCGATGCCTGATGTGCATCCATCGTGGCTGGTGGCCCATCATGTCGCTCAGCAGGTAGCGCCCTTCAGCCTCCAGGGGCTGGAAGGGCATGGCCTGTTCAGGCAGCAGCAGGGTGTGCGCCATGAGCCACATCATGCCTGAGGCAAAGCGGCGTATGCCCACTCGGCCCAGCAGTCCCCCACCCTGCAGTGTCTCGTATTTGTCGCCATTCATCTGCAGCGTGAAGAAGTAGTCCATCAGTGTGCGCATGTCCAGCTGTCCAGACTTGTAGACGTCGTAAAGCTCGTAGATGGTGAATCGCGAGATGTAGCGGGCCCCTTCACTCTCTATCTGGCGCAGCTGCTTAAGGTCGTCGCTATAGAAGCGCACCACGGCGGGTTGCTTCTTCTGCAGCTCGTTGCGCTCGCTAATCTCTTCGGCATCGGCCATCCAGTCGAGGCTGACATCCTGAGGGGCGCGCAGTCCGAACTCGAAGAGCCGCATCACGCCGTGATAGGCCACCCCCTCCACATGATGGCGCTTGGAGAGCTCGTGCAACTGCTTCCACTCGTCGGCCTCAGGGCCGCGAGTGAGGCAGTCGAGCTGTCCCGTCGCCACCTGCAAGAGTTCAAAGAACAAAGTCTCCACCGTCACCATGCTTCCTGCTATTTTTTTACTTGGTCAGATAAGCGATAGCTGTCACCATGGATGCCAGACTGGTCAGACCGCTAAGTGCTCCAATCCACTGAGTGACGGTCCAGCTGTGTTTCTCCTTCTTGCTGGGCACCACAATCTCGCTTCCCGGCTCAATCTTCGTAGTAGCCTTGGCTTCGGCCATCATACCATTGGGATAGATGATGAAGGTCTTGCGCTTCTTGGCCGTCTGCGAATAGCCACCGGCATTCTTGATATACCAGCGATAGCTCTTGCCAGAATGGTAGGTGATGGTGTTTGGGAACTGCACGTCGCCGGCAATCTTCACTGTTCCGTTGTATTCAGGCACGTCGATACGGTCGCCCTCGCGCAACACGATATCCAGGTCGGTGCCAGGATTCTTCAGCACCTTGTCCAACTCGATGCCGATGACGTAGGTGGATTCCAAGTCGAGCTTGTCGAACGAGATGGAGTCCTTACGGCCCAGGTTGTTGCGGATGGCATTCAGCACGGCCGTCTGACGGGTGCGCTCCTCGTCGCTCATCTGGCGATACAGACGGGCTCCCTTCACGTAGGCATCCTCGGTCACTCCACCAGCCATCTTGATGGCATCAGAGAGGCGCAGGTTCTTCCGTTCGATGGTGAACGAGCCTTCGTAGTTCACCTCACCCGTGACACGGATGTTCTTGGGCATCACATAGCCTGGCGAACGGCGCACATGCACCACATCGTAGGGTTGGAGCACAAAGCCCTTCTCGCCGCTGATCACCAGTCCGTCCTTGATGTCAAAGGTGTAGGTCTTGGCCACCTCGCGGGTCTTCTTCGTGGCGTGGGGGTCGTTGATTCTGCGGCTCACGTCCACCCTGCTCAGATTGGCACCGTCGCGCAGACCGCCAGCCTGCACAATCAGGTCTTCAATGGTGGTATTGTCGGCATATTCATAGGTGCCTGGGGTCATCACCTCGCCCGTGATGGTGAAGTTGCGCTCCTTGCGCAGCTCGTCCACAGTGGGAATGAACAGCACATCTTCATTCTTCAATGGGATGTCGGCCACGGTACCGTTCATGATGCCCTCCACGTCCACAGGAACGATCTCCAGCGAACGGTCGGCCTTCAGGCGGTGAATGATGGCGTGGCTGGTGAAGGCATCCTCTGTCAGACCGGCAGCAGCCTCTATCAAGCTGCGCACGCTGTTGGTCTCTGCATTCAGGTTGAACTGGCCTGGACGGAACACAGCACCCTTGATTTCCACCATGTTGTCATAGCGGTTCAGCATGCCGTCGACACTCACGGCATCGCCGTCTTCCAGCTGGAAGGTGTTCAGCTCAAACTCGCCCACATTGTGCACCGTATAGCGCTCACCGTTCTGTCGAACCAGTCTCACCGACTTCTTATAGGCATCGCCCATGAAACCGCCGGCATACTTGATGAGCGTGCCCAGACTCTCGTTCTTGCGCATCTCGTAGAACATGGGGCGCTTCACGTTGCCCGTGATACCCACCAGTTTCTCGTAGGGCTCCACCTGGATCACGTCATCCTCCTGCAGATTGATGTTGCCAGCCAGACGTCCGTTCAGAATATAGTCATACAGGTCGACCACCGTCACCAGCCTGCCGCCACGATACACCTTGATGTTACGCAGTGTACCCAGCTCGCTGGGACCTCCGGCACGATACAGTGCATAGAACACATTGGCAAAAGCACTCAGATGATAGGTGCCAGGGGCGCGAACCTCACCCATGATGTTAATCTGGATGGTGCGCATGTTGCCCACCGTCACCCTCAGGCTGCTGCTCTGATAGCGCGAGCCGATGGTACTGCGCAGCTTGGCCTGTGCGCCAGCCACCGTCAGTCCGCTCAGTGCGATGGGACCATAGCCGCCCACAGTGATGGTTCCTTCGGGCGAGATGGTGTGCACCAGTGTGTGCTGCGATGCACCGTAGATGTCCACCACCACTTGGTCGCCAGGCCCCAGCACGTAGGTGGTGGGAATGGGCTGGTTGTTGTTGGGTGCGAAGTTGGGGTTGGCCTGACGGAAGATGTTGCGGCCAAACACCTGCTTGCCCTGCACCTGTTCGGTCACACCCTGTGTGGCCTTCACCTCATGCTCTGCGGTGGCATACTCTGATGCAGCGTCGGCATAGACCTCACCCGTGGTGCCGCGACGCCCCGTCGTCAGTTCCTGCGATGTCGTTCCATCACTGTTGCCCGTCATGCGTTCGGCAGCCATCGACACGGCTCCGTCGGCAGCACCCGTCAGACCACGGCTCTTGATCTGCGAGTCGTACTGGTTACGAATACGACGAATCTGCTCGATTTTCACACCGCGCTGAATCAGCTTGGTCACAATCTGCGACTGAGAAGTTCCGCTCTTTGACTCCCTGGCAACGAATGCCATCACTTGCGCATCCGACATCTGGGCCATCGCCCCAGTGAGCGATGTGACACACAGTGTTGCTGCCAATAGTAATTTCTTCATATTTTCTTTTTGTTTTTTTTTATTACCTATTTCTAAAACGGCTACAAAGGTACAACTATTCTGTGAAACTTGCAAATTTTCCATAGAAAAATACATTAAAAAAGACACAGAATGTTACAATGTTACATGTTACAATGTTACATTAAGGCACATTTTTGAAGCATTAAAATGCTGTATATGATTTATTATATATTAAAATATATAATAAATTTATAAAGATGTTTTTAAACCTTAGTTATAGCTTATTGTAACATTGTAACATGTAACAATTATCGATAAGAGCGATGGCATCAAGCTTCATGGCGACAGTAGAAAGGCTCTTTACGAAAATAGCAAGACGCGCTGTGACCACGGGAGGGCTCGCTGTTAACTTGAAAGGACGAAAATCTTCTTCCGAGAAAGGACAAAAAACCACACAAAGGGTCAGACCCTTTGTGTGGAAAATGTTTGAAAATCTTTTACTTTTTTCTTGTTTTCTTGCTTAACGCAGACCACGATTGTTGAGCGTTACATTGAGCAGCATGACATACTTGCGATACTGCTCTTTGCTGAGCATGTAGTTCATGTAGGCGAGGTCTTTGTTGATGGCCTTCTCAACCATCTTCTGACGCTCTTCCTTACCATACTGTGCAGCAAACATCATCTCTGCCGAGAAGGTCTTGTGCACCTCAGCCACGCCCTCTACCTGGTCTTTCGAGAGGCCCAGAGCCTCGCTGAGCTTGTTCATGTTCACCGTCATATCGTATGCCTGGACAGCACTGACACTGGCGGCGTTTTCATTTTCTGCGAAAAGCATTGTCATACTCATCAGAGCTACAACAGTAAGAATCATCTTTTTCATTTTCGTTACCCTTTCTTTAATCTTTTAATTCTACTTTTCTTTTACACTCTCTCGTCCCTCGCAAGGAGGAACCCTTAAACAATCTTTTTATCTTTTTGACGATGCAAAGGTACGGACTTTCTGACAAACAAACAAGCTTTTCGGAGATTTGTTTGCGAACACAGCCGTTTTTTTTGACGCACGTCAAAGAAAGGCCGTTTTCGTTGACTTGCATCAAATTCCTGCCCATTTATTTGGCGTTTTGCCATAATTGATGTACCTTTGTGGGCTAAAAGAGCGCATATACATTATTTATATATAGAAAAAACGATGATGGAGAAAAAGAATAACAGGTATCTGGCCGTGGCATACAAGCTGTATGTCGATGGCGACAACGGCAAGGAGATGATGGAAGAGGCAACCAAAGAGAAGCCCTTCGCGTGGATTACTGGCATGGGCTATGCGCTGGATGCCTTCGAACAGCAGCTGGAGGGCGTGGCAGCTGGAGAGACCTTCGAACTGACGCTGACCCAGGAGCAGGCCTACGGCGAATATCGTGACGACATGCTGCTGGACTTGGATCGCGAGGTGTTCAGCATCAACGGCCACTTCGACCACGACAACATCTACCCAGAGGCCATTATCCCCCTGCAGAACGAAGAGGGTCAGCGATTCTATGGCAAGGTGGTGGAGATTGGCGACGAGAAGGTGAAGGTGGATCTGAACCATCCGCTGGCTGGCGAAACGCTCTACTTCAAGGGTGAGGTGCTGGAGAACAGAGTGGCCACGGAGGCTGAAGTGAGCAACCTCATCAAGCACATGACTGGCGGATGCCACTGCAGCGACTGCGAGGGTGGCTGCGAGGGCGGTTGCGAGCATGAGCACCACCATGGAGACGGCTGTGGATGCGGTCATTGTCATTGAGAGAGGCAAGAGGCAAGAAGCAAGAGGCAAGAAGCAAGAAGCAAGAGGCAAGAAGCAAGAGCGTATGAACACTTTTGGCACGATATTCAGACTGACGACCTTTGGCGAGAGCCATGGGGAGGCCATTGGCGGCGTGGT
>Ga0326512_10003962_pt1 | contig 10806 bp, 24 predicted proteins | sample 1_2617_0518_D_FD_203652 | JGI IMG/M metagenome (GOLD analysis project Ga0326512, IMG submission 203652) | Bovine rumen microbial communities from UC Davis, California, United States - 1_2617_0518 | ecosystem: Host-associated > Mammals > Digestive system > Stomach > Rumen | place: USA...
GTATAGTCTATTGCATATACTTCGCGATCAGGAGTCTTCATTAACAACTTTGCCAATTCTCTTGCTGTCATTTCTTTTTTCCTTTCTCTAAAATTAATTCAAGGGCTTTCTTTATACCTGTTTCTTGTGCTTCTTCATAAGTTTTATATCTTTCAATACAAACTTCATAAATGATACTATATGCCCATTTATAATCATCTTCAGATTGATATGGAGACATAAAAACATGGACACTTAAATTCGCAACTTCTCTTAACCATCTTTGTGCTACTTCGAGAGTTGGAGCAAGATAAATAACATCATCATTTTCCGTATAATGTTTGAGTACCGACTTATCAAACAGTTCAGGATTATCATTTACATAACAGAAATTTCCTGGATAATGTCCTTCCCAATCAAATCCTGCTTTTTTCAATAATTTTGCTATTCCAAGTGATACATAGCATTCGTGATTTACCGTTTTCATAGTGTGTTGTTTTTTAATTTATCGGCAAACCTGGTTTGTTTTTCTAACAAATTGATTGCCTCTAAAATTGTTATGTTTCCAACTTTAGAAAGTGCTTTATTAAGATTTACTATGATATCATTTATCTCATATTCCTTCTCTAATTGTTCACTTTCTTTCGTTGTTATCGAGAAACTGACATCTTCTAATATATGGTTTCTCCATGGGGAACCTAAATCGTCTTCAGTCATAATTCTTATTTTTCATTTTTTAAAATCACTTCAAGTACCTTCTTAATGCCTGCCTCAAGTGCCAGTTCATAAGTACCAAAATTTTCTTGTGTAAGTGTAATGCCAGTAACGTCCTCATGCAAAAGCCAAAAGTCTTTAGCGATCAAATACGTCCATTTTTTAATAACAACTAATGGTGATATAGTTATTTGGATATTCTTCGTCTCTCTCAGCCATCTTTGTGCAATATGTAAAGGTATCTCCCAATGAAAATGTTCATCGATAGAATGCGCTACAAAATAATCTCGCCAATCAAATCCTGCTTTTATTAATAAGTTTGCTACTTCTAAAGATACGTAGCATTCATGATTTATTGTTTTCATAATAATATTATTATTAATTTAAATATAACGCCCACCCCATGCAACTATAACAAATTTTTCTTCTTGTTCTACAAATTGAGGATATAGATCATCTCGTCTTTCTGTCCATTCTTTATCAAGATATTCAGAATCTGGATAAGTAACTTCAATTTCTACCGTTGCATCTGGGTACTCAAGCAATTTTTCGGCCAATTGTTTTGCAGTCATAATACTATTCTCTTTCTTTTTGTCACTCTACTCTTATCCTGTCAACCAGAATTTCTAAAACATCAATCACAGCATCAAGAGTCTTTCGTGTACGAACCTCGGATTGAAAATAATTTCTATTATCTTCCCTTATTTTACTAATAATATTTCTCAATCTTTGCGCGTCAAAAGAACTTATTTCGATCGAGCAACTTGATTTTTTTGATTTAACGCCCCTCATTTATTTTCTCATTTTCTCCATTTTTTAAAATCATTTCAAGTGCCTTCTTGATACCTGCTTCTTGGGCGGCTTCATATGTATCAAAACCCTCGTCAATTGTTTCACGATTATACTTCCCTCTAAATACTACATAACTGTATTTTTTATTATCCCCGATATAAACACAAAGGGTATTAACTTCAACATCTTTTTCCTCTCGCAACCATCGCTGTGCGACATCGAGAGTTGGTGCTTTAACTACCCAATTGACATTTTCAACATATTCGATAAGCATTCCCTCTTCACCTGTAGGCATATCACCAGCAGGTACTATTACATATGCATATTTGCAATTACGATTAAATCCTGCTTCTTTTAACAGTTTTGCCATCTCAAGTGATACGTAGTATTCGCGACCTATTGTTTTCATATTATTTTTTCCTTCATCTAAAATTATTTCAAGTGATTTCCTAATGCCCGCTTCTTGCGCCTCTTCATAAGTGCAAAAATATCCATGTGTAGTACTATGTGTAACTGGTGAAATTATTCCAAATATATCACCAAATTTCTCGTCCACGTCATATATCTCATATATATAAGGCTTGCTTTTTATGGTTGGGTCGTATATAATAGATATATCAAGACGTTTCACCTCCCTCATCCACCTTTGTGCGACGTCGAGAGTCGGGGCAGAGAAGAATTCATGCCTATTGCTATTCTCATAATGCGTTCCATTGAAATTATCGCATAATGAATTTTTCTGATGCACCAATACACCATCTCTGTAGGCGGAATTAATGAACCATTTAAATCCTGCTTCTTTTAATAGTTTTGCAGTCTCAAGTGATAAATAACATTCGTGATTTGCTGTTTCCATAATTATTCTTTTTTCTCTAAAATTAGTTCAAGTACTTTCTTTATTCCAGCATCTTGTGCCTCTTCATAAGTGTGATATATCTCGTATGATGAAATATAATCCTCAATGTGTTTTGTAATATGATTCACTTCATATACATAAACATCACACTCATTTAACATGTCACGAGAATCATAAAATACATGGGCATATACCTCTATACCCTTCACTTCTCGCAACCATCGTTGTGCGACGTCGAGAGTCGGGGCGGAATAACGATTCTGATTTGTGTTGATATTTTCTCCGTATCTACAACCGCATGATAACCATAACAATCGCCCTTGCGTCCTGGATAATTTGGAATAATAACTTTGCACGTCCCAATCAAATCCTGCTTGCTTTAACAATTTTGCTACTTCGAGCGATACATATGTTTCGTGTGTATTCATAATTTAACTTACAATTACAAATTTAATATGGTCTGATGGAAATCCAATTGTTTTTTCGCTTTCAACATATAACTTACGTTCACAATATCCATATAATCCACTTTTTTCAATGGTTACCACCATCTTTAATGTCTTTGGTTTTTCAATAAATTCTTTAACTGTTCCAGTCATTACATAAGAATTACCTGTTGTCCATCCATCTGATATTACAATTTTATCACCAATTTTTGGTGTTTTTCCATTTAAATCGTATATGTCATTGTTTGTCATACTCATTCCTCCAATTTTGAAAAGTCAATTCTACCTTCTTTCACTGCGTAATCAATGGCTACTATAGTATTGATTACGTAGCTTATATCTTGTTTAACTGTAGGCCAGCTTTCTGTATTTTCTACACATATATCATAGATTTCCATCAGCCTACCAACAGACCAACAGGGGGTACACCCAGTCTCCCATAACAATGAATAAGGTATCGCCCCATCAATATAGTGAAGCTTGCCGTCTTTCCCATAATAATGGTTTGCACTATTCTTAGGTACTCCTAATTCAAGTAGTCGTTTCGACTGCTCAATAGTAGTTAAGTCATTCTGTAAAGTTTTCATAATTCTTACTCTCCTTTCTCTAAAATTATTTCAAGTGCTTTCTTGATGCCTGCTTCTTGTGCTTCTTCAAACATAGCAAAAACATTACCATAAAAAGGAATACCTCCTCCATCGTCTTCATTGATAAATAGTTCTACCCAATAATGTTTTTGACAGTCGTCATAGTTTACATCTACAATGCACCTTTTCACTTCTCTCAACCATCTTTGTGCCACTTCGAGAGTTGGGGCGGAATAATATGTTTCATTAGTTTGCGCATGTATACTATTTACAGAATCATTATTATTCCAATCAACAGTAAATTCGTTATCATTAAATACATAACTATTATCAGAATCTGATACGGAATAAAATTTATTAGTTCTCCAATCAAATCCTGCTTCTTTTAACAGTTTTGCTACTTCAAGTGATACGTAGCATTCGTGATTTACAGTTTCCATAATCCTGTTATCCTTTTTTAAAATGATATGACCGTTTTGGGATCATCAAGCAATTCGCAGAAAACACGGTCTTTGGTCACCTGACTTTTAATCACATCTTTCACCATCGGTGCCCACGTAAGTAAACCTTTATTTTTATCCCCATCGCATATATATAATTGTCCACTATACATATTCAATGATAATACAACATCGTCATCTTTTATGATTTCATCTACATCGCGATACTCTTTGTAGTGATACTTTTCCGCTAACTCATCATGTTTATCGCAAAGTGCATTTGCAGTCTCTTCGTTTAATTTTAAGTAATCTGCTGCTGACATAGCATCTACGCCATATTCATCTTTAACCTTATTCCAGTCCCAGTAGAATTGTGAAAAATGATAACCGTTTAAATAATGTTGAATACCCTGTTTTTTCGCTTTCTTGTACAATAACCAATCGCCATGTTCAAAAATAAATGTATAAATCTTAGCACATAATAGTGATTTGGGTACTAAAGTAATAGCGGTTAATACAATAGCACAGCAGATAACTACTGCTATGAAAGCGTAAGTTAAAATTGTTAAGAAGATTTGCATAACTTATATATTTTTTATAATAAAATTATTATTAATTTGGTTATTGCTTATATACTTTTTCGTAGAATTCAACACCGTATTTCGGAGAGAAATCATAAACCATTTGTGTCACCAATCCAGCGGACCATCCAGAATGACCCTGCTCTTCAAATAGTGTTCTTGCATCGGCCATTGTATCGACCATAGATTTTTTAGATTCCATCAGAAGCTTAACAATCTCAATATAACAATCTACATCATATGCATGATATATATCGTTTAATCGGTGCATCAAGACTTCATTAATGAAGTAGTCGTATTTCTCTGGTTTTATATAATTCTTCAGCTTCTCTTTGTATACGTCATACATCGCTGGGATTTTTTCTTCCCACTCTTTTTCCTTGCGTTCGTAATCTTCTCTGACCTTTCTTAACAACTCTTCATGTTGTGCTTTTGTTTTACCAGTAATCTTTATATAACACTCATCTTCAGTCATCTCTGAAGTAATCTCGTGTCCATTGAAACTTCCATATGTTACAACTTGGTCAGCCGACAAATTATATTTTGCCATAGCTTCAAATTTTTCATGCTTCAGCGCACATACGGCACTTTCAATAGAAAGACCCATACGGAAATCAACAAATACTCTTTTCATGATTATTTTCCTTTCTTTAAACTTTCGATTTCATCTTTCAGTTCTTTTACCTCTTTTACATGCATAGTTATCGCATGGAAGTAATCGCCCGTCAATTTATCAAATCTTTCTTTGAAATCATAATAACTGTCTTCGATTAAATGACTGTTAACCATCCATGCGAGGGCAATAAAAGCCCACAAAGCAGCATACCAATCCTTGTCAATACAAAAAGTTATAATCGCCAGTGTTGCACAAGCCATTGCAATATAGTTTAATATCTTATTACCACGTTTACTCATAATATTATTCTCCTTTTAATCGTGATACTCTGCTTTTAACACTTCTTTTTGCGCCAACTCATTGATTTTATAAATCATTGATGTGAGGCACGCATCAAGGGTCGGACAATTACCGATTTCCTCGTTGAGTCCACTTGTTTCGGTTTCCTCAATAATATCTGGAATATATTCTGGTTTATTCTTCTCAACCACATAACTCAGGATTTTTCTATCTCCGCCGAATTCTTTGTAGCGAATACAGAGATGACCCCACGCAGTTACGTGCACCTGAAGAAAAAACGTACGTCCGTTGTAATCGATAGACTTTGGTAATAATTCTAATTTGTTCATATTTTATTCTCATTTATTGTTTAACATTTCGATTATTTTTCGCTCGCGTTCTCTCTGCTCATCTTGGTTGGTCATGATTCTGCGTTGATAGAGTACAACTATCAGGAACATATTGAATATGACGAGGAAACCATTCGTGCAAGCAGATGCGTAATCTCCTTTATCGAGATCGATACACATCATTATCAAAAAGAATATAAGTAATATCCAATTGCCCCAATTAAAATTTTTAAAAAAGTTTTTCATAATTATTATCCTCCTTTTACGCGAATAAAGTTCCCATCATTTTACCATAGAATCCGAATCGTTTGATCGCTTCGTCGAGTTCTTTAGTCTTCTTGAGATTCTCTACATAGGCCGTCCGTTCCTCTTCGTTCATATCCATAAACTCCTGTAGACGTCTATTCCAGTCTTCAAGCTGGGTAACCTTTTCTTTGAGTTCGTCACGCTCCCGTTTGATTTCACAACTTTCACTCCACAATTTATTGTACTTTATTTCCAATGCGGATTTTTCTGATTTTAACTGCTCGGTTTTTTCTTTGTATTGAGAAGCAAGTTTATTTCGCAAGTTCGCTTCTATTTGTTTCTTGTTTGGCTTCGGCATATCTATTTCTCTTAAAAGATTATTATTTTGATTGTTTACGCATCCGTTCTTTTTCCTCGTCCAACCATTTCTCAAGCCATGTGGCATAATCACTCCACCACACATCAAGGGTAGTTCTTTTACCGCCGATAACAATTGTGTATCCGACTTCTTCTCCAGCCGAGCATTTTTCAAATGTAACTTCACCAATCGGGTGGATGTTCATTTCTTCTTCGAGATATTCTACAATGTATTTCATATTAAAAATATTATATTATTTTATTAATAATAAAATTATTATTACTTACCAACGTGGTGATGTTGCTCCACCGCCTTATGTTGTTGTTTCAGTTCCTCTTCAATGTCTTTCAGTGTATCAATCTTTTCACCGTTCTGTATGAAAAGGAGTACAAAGCAGTTGAAAAACGCTATAGACAGGTTCATAGCCATTGATCCGTAAGAACCTTTTACGCAATCGAATGCCGCAATGCCTACGAATACGACTGCCACCAGAAAATTTAATCCATACTTTAATAACGCATTCATATTTCAATTTTCGTTTTATTTTGTTTCACGGTGCAAAGGTACTACTTTTTTTTGACATATGCAAATTTTTTGGCAAAAAAATGCAAAAAAAGTGCATTTTGCTAACTCTACTTTACAAAATACACTAATTTTTATTTTAATAATAAAATTATTATTATAATTATTATTTTTTTATTTTACGAAAGTACACACACAATCAATCCCATGATGGTAAATACGACCACCAGTGACGATATTGCAATTGCAAATCCCGCCAGATTTTGAAGTCTCATATTATTTTTACAGTATTTGCAGCATTTGCACCAAGCCACAGCAAATGCAGTATCCACATTCTTTTTGCAGTGTTTGCATCATTTGCAGTTTTTGTCCACGTATTGCAGTGAATATGTTTTAACAGTATCTCCCTGTTGCGTCAAATGCAGTGTCTCGACATATGTTGCAGCGCCTCGTATCACGTCGTCTTCGCTCGGTGTAGTTGCTATCTCAAGAATTATTATTAACGACATCGCAAACACCAGTATAGCCGTTATAATATTAAACACTCCGAAAAAATTTGACTCACGTCCGTTGAGGATACTGTCAATGAGTCCCACTCCACTCATAAGGACCGCGACTGCACCAATCATACAAAAAATCGCCAAAGTAATTAAAACGCCACTCATATTAATCATCATAATCATCATAGTCGTCATCACAATCACTATCTCCTCCAAATGTCCACCACACTGCTGAAGCGACTATAGTTAAGAAACCCAATCCCATCAATCCTGCTATACACAGACCGATGATGCAGATCACTAAGGCGGGCATAATCCATAAGGGCAGTGTGACCACCCACCACGAGATTTCCCAGCCTGTGAATAACTTGGCGAACAACATGACCAGAAAGGAGATCGCGATCAACGCAGACCATATCCATCCATCAGAAATTTTCAATTTACTCTTCATTTATATTTTACTTTTGTTTCTCTCGACCATTACATAGACGTGTCTTTCCATTACGTACTCAATAGATACTGATACAACACGATAACTGTGTGTATAGTTATCATCTCCTCTCAACCAAACAAAGTCACCAACTCTCGGAACAAAACTCTCTCCTTTGAAACGTTGTATAACTCTGCTGTTTTCTTTGTCATTCAATATTTCTCTGAATGTTATATCCATTTTTTAATTCTCTGTCAATGTAAATATAACAAAATATTCATGTATTATTCTTTTTTTTTTTAACTTTTTTCACTATTTTCTACATTTATTTTATAATAATAATAAAATCCCGCTTTTAAATGCAATAAGACACTCGGATATGAATCCAAGTGCCTTATTTTCAACGGGATACAGAATTGAGATTTTTTATTCCTCCTCTTCTACTTTCTCGTCTTCTTTCGCCTCATCTTCTTTCTCTTCTTCTTGTTCAGCCTCTTTAGCTTCTTGCTCCAATTCCTCAAGACTTTTCTCGTCTTTCTTTTCAGAGGCGACAGAACCACATTCATTAACTACACTTTCATTAACGAATTCTTCAAACGATTTGATAAATTTTTCCATGTTGTTCTAAATTTTATTATATTAATCATCATAATCCTCTTTCCAATCATCAATAATATCCTCATCGGCTTGAGTATCAATATCATTATGATTTATGCAATCTGGATGTTGGATAATTGCATCATAGAATTTTTTATTCATCCCAAACATACTTTCCTGATGTTCTGTATAATCACCACTGGATTGTTTCTTAACGTCATCCATAATTTCATAAAGCCAATCTGGTGTATAATCTGGAAGGAACTCATCATTAGCATCATAAATGTAAGCAAAAATAGGATATTGTCTATCAAGCAAATAATCATTACCTTCACGCTTGCAATATTTCCAACTGCATTTATGAACTACAAATTTATGTTTGAATGGACCATTTTCCTCATCATCAAATACACTTTCATTAATGAATTCTTTGTATGACTTAACAAATTTCTTCATGTTGTAAATTTTTATTTATTTATGTAATTATATTTATGAACGCACGTTATTAAACCACATCAAGTGATACTATCTTGAAATCTCCTTCACAATATACTGTTGTAGCAGGAACATTGGAATGCCAGTCTGTACCTCTCGTGACTTTGAGCCATTGAGTGGATGTACCCGTGAATGTGATTGAGGTCAAGCTGCGGCAATATTTGAAAGCCCCTTCTCCAATGCTTGTGACGCTATTGCCAATCGTCACAGAGGTCAAACCGCTGCAACTATTGAAAGCAGCACTTCCAATACTTGTAACGCTATTGGGAATCGTCACAGATGTCAAACTGCTGCAACCAGCGAAAGCACCCGCCCCAATGCTTGAGACACTATTTGGAATCGTCACAGAGGTCAAACTGGTGCAACCATAGAAAGCATACCCTCCAATGCTTGTGACGCTATCAGGGATCGTTATAGAGGACAAACTGCTGCAATTACGGAAAGCATCCCCTCCAATGCTGGTGACACTATCAGGAATTGCCACATTGACTAAATCACTACATTCATAGAAAGTCTCTTGTCCAATACTTTTGACTGTATTAGGAATTGCCACATATGTCAAACTGCTGCAACCATAGAAAGCATCCCCTCCAATGCTTGTGACGCTATCAGGGATCGTTATAGAGGACAAACTGCTGCAATTACGGAAAGCATCCCCTCCAATGCCGACGACACTGTCTGGAATGATTATAGATGCCAATTTACCGCAATTATAGAAAGCACCTTTTCCAATACCGATAACGCTGTTAGGAATAGTTATAGAGATCAAACCACCACAATCACGAAAAGCATTATCATCAATAACCGTTATCGAGTCGGGTAATTTTATCGAAGTACAACTAATTGGCAAGGATGATGGATTAGAACCAGGTAAAGGACACATAGTCACTCCAGTAAAATATTCGAACTCATCAAACGACGTCAATCCAGATTTACTCAACATTGAAACGCCTGCGTCATTCACTGTAGTAACCGACATAGCTTGAGACACAGTCATATATGTATCACCAGTAGCAATCCATCCCAGACTTCCAGCCAGTTTAATTAATGCTGGATTACTTTTATCATCGGCTATAATCTTCTTCACTATCTTAGCATCTGCAAGACTATCACCTATGACTGATAACTCTGAAAAACCCGCATTTGTGTTCAAATGAAGAATCTTACTCCCTCCACCATCTGTTATCAATGATACATTAGGAGAAACAATTGAATTATCTTTCTTTGCCTCATTCAAACTTCCATAATTTCGAAAATATGTACGCATTATAATATATTTTATTTATATAGTATTTATGACATTTGCAATATTTGAAGAACGGTGATCATATTTGAAAAAATTGCGAACATATTTGCAGCATTTGAAGCGTAAGTCCAACTAGCAAAATGCTAGTAAATTGGCACTTTTTCTAGCACACCTTCAAAAAATCCCCGCGATTTTTCAAAAGCAACTAGCAAAATGATAGCAAAACTTTATTTTTAATAGCAAAATGTCAAAATCATTTTTCCGCCTGAGAATATGCTTGCATCTCTTTAGAAAATATGTGCTGTACCGCTTTAGAATATTCTGAAGAACTGTGGGCTTTGTGAACATATATTTTCCCCCACTTTGCACCACCGAACCGCTTGAGAATATTGTTGACGTGTTTTGAAGTTATTGAAGTGGGATGAAGTTGTTCGAAGAACTGCGAGCATATTCTGAGGCGATTTGATGGATTCTAAAGCGGGATGAAGATATTCTCAGGCGGATTGGAGATATTCTGGAGCCGAATGAAGATATTCTCAGGCTATTTTAACAATAATTTTTTTATTCTCAAGCTATTATGAGATTATTTTAATAATAATTTTATTATCAAGAGAGTTACACACCATTTTTTCTTGAAAAATCGTGCAATGAGTGCGTGTTAACGAAAACACCTGATATACGGCTCCAGAATCACTTAAAACTCACTTAAAACTCACTTAAAACTCACTTAAAAATCACTTAAAAATTTATTTTAAACTAATTTAAAAATAGC
>Ga0326512_10003963_pt1 | contig 10805 bp, 11 predicted proteins | sample 1_2617_0518_D_FD_203652 | JGI IMG/M metagenome (GOLD analysis project Ga0326512, IMG submission 203652) | Bovine rumen microbial communities from UC Davis, California, United States - 1_2617_0518 | ecosystem: Host-associated > Mammals > Digestive system > Stomach > Rumen | place: USA...
ACTATTCGGGGGAACGGTGGACCCGGAAAGAGGACAAAGAGAAGGGAATCCCGAAACCCCTAAAGGACGTGAACGACTTTCTAATCGAGAGCCGGGACGCTTTCGAGGAATGGGCCTCCCAACAGGTCGAGCGGACGCTCTCGAAATTTCAGGAGGAGCGGGAGTCCTATCTCTCCGAGAGCTCCGACGCCCTCGACTTTTTCGACAGGGAGACCGAGAAAATCTCCCGCCCGGTCCCGACAGGATTCCAGAAACTCGACCGACTCCTCGGAGGTGGACTCCGGGTCGGATTAACGACTATCGGGGCGGGGACCTCTTTCGGAAAGACCGCCCTCACAATGCAAATAGCGGAGAATATGAACAGGAACGGACAGGACGTCCTCTTTTTCTCTCTGGAAATGGGAGCGAACGAGCTCCGAGCCCGGTCCCTCTCGAGGCTGACCGCTGAAATCCTCGACGCCCCCCACTACTCGGGAGCCCCCGCCTCGACTTTCTCCGATATTCTCAACTATCGGAACCTCCAGAACGAAAGCCAGAGGAGCACAATCCGGGAGGCCCGGGAGCTTTATCGCTCCTATTGTTCCCGGCTCCGAATAATCGAGAGTCAAGGCTCTTTCTCGGTCGAGGACGTCCGTCGCTCCGTCTCCAGACATAGACGCTTGACGGGGCGGGTCCCGGTCGTCTTTATCGACTATTTACAGGTTCTCCACCCCCTGAACCCGAGGGAATCCGAGAAACAACAGACCGACAAGAATATCCTCGAGCTGAGACGACTCGCCCGGGAATTTGAGACGCCCGTCGTCGTTCTCTCCTCCCTGAACAGGGCCGGGTATAAGAAACGCCCGACGCTCGAATCTTTCAAGGAATCGGGCGGGGTGGAATATGGCTCCGATATTGTTCTTATGCTCTCTTTCGAGATGAAAGACGACTACTTTATCGAGACGACAGACGAGGAGACGGGAAAGAAAAAGAAAGTCTATGATTACGACAGGGCGAAACGGGAGACCCCCCGCTCTATGCTCTTGTCGCTCCTGAAAAACAGGAACGGGAACCCGACCGGGACCGTCCCCGTCTGGAGCTATGCGAAATTCTCCCTCTTTGCGGAGCGGACCTCGGAGGAGCCCTCGGGAACCTGAGGAAATTCTTTCTAGTGTTTCGCTTGATTTTGCAAGAAAAAGGGAGGAATCTAATCCACGCTATTAACTAGGATTAACGAGGAAAAAAGAAAGCCCCGCCCGAGGGCTTTTTTCTATATTCTTGACGACATACAAAGAACGAACGGGGCGAACCCTTTAGCTCCCCCTCGGGGGACCTCGCCCGGGAAATCCCACGACAGGAGAGACCCGATTTCTCGCCCGACGACGTTCTCGAGGCCCTTTAGATAGTCCGTTTTATGACACAGGAACGAGGCTCCGGGCCCGTTTATTTCGGTAGGTAGGATTCCGGGGAGCCCCCTCTTTTGAAAAATCCTACACTATACCGGCTCCCCTTTCTTGAAAGTTTCTACACCCCCCCCCGAGGACCCCTTTCTCGGAAATTCCTACAATCCCCTCAAGTAAATTTACTTGATTCCGCTTAGGCAAATTTGCACGAATCCACACGACGACGGGAGAGCCCCGCCTTTCGTTTTACGATGATTTACGACGAACTATCCCCGCATTTTACTACACCCTCCCCGGCTCTTTCGTTTGGTAATTTCTACACCTTTCCGGGGGCTATTGTCGCATTTTACTACACCCTCCCGGGAGAGGCTTTCCTTTCGCTCTGGAGGGGCCCCAGAGCCCGAGAGCGTCGGGGCCCGGGGGAACAGAGGGGGCGACCACGAAACGCCCTCAAAACGCCCGTATAACAAAAAGCCCGACAGGGGGGAGCGGTCCCGCCTCCCTCCCCTTTCTATCCAAAACTAGGAAAAAGAAAGAAAAATTTTGAAAGAGTAGGAACATTTAGGAAAAAATAAGTTATATTTTGAGAGGACCCAAACAGGACGGTATAAAATGGACGCTTTAATCCCTACCTCGACCACGCTCTCCCCCACGACCCGGAACCTCGGGGAACTCTATTCCGACTATCTCCGGGCTCTCGGGGCTCAAAAGAAATCTAAGCGGACTATCGACTCCTATCAAAAAGCTATGAGGAAATTCTTTCTCTTTTGCTCCGACCGGGGAGAGACCAGACCGACCGAGGGGACCGTCCTCGACTACCTGAACCAACTCGACGGGGAGGGGAAATCCGCCTCGACCCTCGCCCTCTACCTGACCTCGATTAAAACCTTTTTCCGATTCCTCGCTAAGCGTAAGCTCTACGACAATATAGCGGAATATATCGACGCCCCCGAGACCGACAGACAGAGCCACTCTAAAGGCTTTCTCTCCGAGGAGGAGGAGGTCCGTCTCCTGTCCGTCGTCGAGGATTCCCCGAGGGATTACGCCCTAGTCTTTCTTATGCTGACGACGGGACTCCGAACGACGGAAATAGTAAACGCTGACCTCGAGGACCTGAAAGAGGTCGGGGGAGAGCTCCGTCTCTATGTTCTGGGAAAGGGCCGAAAGACTAAAAAGGATTTCGTCAAGATTTCGAGGGACGCCTCCCGCTTTCTGGAGGAATACGTCGGGGACAGGACCTCGGGTCCGATATTCCTCTCGGAATCCAACAGGAACGAACCGGGACGCCTCACGACCCGGAGCGTCTCCCGAATCATAAAGGACGCCCTCAAGGAATCCGGGATAGACTCTCCGTCGATTACCGCCCACTCCCTGAGGCATACGGTAGCGGTCCAGAACCTCCTAAGCGGTGGAACGCTCGAGGAGACCCGGGAACTCCTGAGGCACAGGGACGCCCGGACGACGGAAATCTATTCCCACGACATAGAGCGAATGAGGAACAAGTCGGAGGAGCGTCTGTCCTCCCGTCTTATGGGTCGGATAAACGAGGAGAGAAAGGTCCTCCGGGTCGCTTGAAAGTATGCTAAACTAGGAAAGAGCAAGAAAAATTTTATTAGAATTAGGAAAAATTAAGAAAGAATAAGTTATATTTAGAACAGACAGACGAAAGGAGTCCCAAAGAATGATTTACACCATAGCGAACCAAAAGGGAGGAGTCGGAAAAACGACGACCGCCCTATCCCTCGCCTCGGGCCTCGCCCGGGAGGGACGTCGGGTCCTGATTATCGACCTCGACGCCCAAGCGAACACGACGACCACGCTCAGGGCGAAACAGAAACAGGGCTCGACCTACGAGCTCTTGACGGGACTCGCCTCGCTCGACCAGATTATCCAGACCACGAAAGAGCCGGGGCTCTCTATCGCTCCCGCCTCGGGTCGTCTCGCAACGGCTGACATTGACATAAAGGGAGCCGGGAGAGAGTCAAAGCTGAGAGGGGCCCTCTCCAAAGTGAGGGGGGAATTTGAGGACGTCGTAATCGACACGCCCCCGACCCTCGGAATCCTGACTATTAACGCTCTTGTGGCGTCCGATTCCCTGATTATCCCGACGACGCTCTCCCCTTTCGCTTTCGACGGGATTAAACAGACTATCGAGAATTTCAAGGCCGTAAAATTCGGAGCCCCGAGCAAGAAACAGGGACCGCTAAATCCCTCCCTTTCCCTCGGTGGATTCCTGATTACTCTCTACGCTCCCAAGACGAACCTCTCCCGGGAACTCGCCCTCAAGCTCGAGGAAATGGCCCAGAAATTCGACTCGAAAATATTTAAGACTAGGATTAGGAACTCGGTCAAGGTAGGGGAGGCCCAGACTTTCGGGGAGCTCCTCTCCGATTTCGCTCCCAAATCGACGACTAATCTCGACTACACTAATTTTATAAAAGAGGTGCTAAACAATGGCTAAGAAACGCTCACTCCTCGACGCTATGAACGAGAGGGAACAGGAACAGACAATCGAGAACGAACTCCCGACGGAACAGACCTCCGACCAGATTCCGAACAAGAACCGGGGCCGGGGACCCGTCGAGGGCTTTATAGATATTCAGGAGGCAAAGCTGAAATTAGGAGTCTCCGACCGAACCCTAGCGGAATATCTCAGGGCGGGAAAAATCAAGGCCCAGAAATTCGGGGGTAAATGGAGAATCCGTCCCGAGGCTATTGTCGCCTTTATGAACGGGGAGGGCTAGACAATGGCTAAGAAAGCGACTCCCTCCCGGGAGCTCACTCTCGACGCCCTGAGGGGATTCCACTCGGGGACAAAGATAGAGCTCTCGAATTTGGAACAAATGAAAGACTATATAGAGGACGTTCTCGCCTCTATCGACTATATCGAGAGTCAATTCCCGAAAGGAGCTCTAAAGACGTTTAAAGAGGTCAAGGCTCAGGCCCTGAAAGTGAGGGAGGCTCTCCCCTGTCTTATCGCTTTCCAAAAGGCATTTGTCAAATGTTGCGGGAGCGTAATCGAGGACGCCTCCAGAGAACAGACGGGGAGGAGCCCGAGCTCCAGAGCGTCAAGGGCGACGACACCCAAGAAAGCCCCGGCAAAGAAACAAGCTCCGAAAAAAGGGAGGGTTAAATAATGGCATTGAGAGAGGAAAAATATAAACCCGATATTCCCGTCGTGGGCGGGATAAACATCACGAACCCGCACAAAAAAAAGACGGGAATCAAGTTTACCGAGACGGAGATTTTAATCCTCTCGGAGAATGGGTCGGTAATCGGGATTCTCGATAGAAAGTATTTCTCGACCGGGAAAGACGACGAGGGCGACGACGCTCCCGGAGCGAAATCCGTCAAGGGAAAGAAAGCAAAGACGACCGCAAAGAAAGCGACCACGAAACCCACGACAAAGAAAGCGACCACGAAACCCACGACAAAGAAAGCGGGGAAAAAATGATTTTGTTTGTATTTCAATCGAGCGGGAATCCTCCCAAAGTTTACACCGACCACACTAAAGCATACGACAGAGCCCGGGCCTTTATCGACGACGAGAACAGGAAAGCCCAAGAGCTGAACCCGACGGGAAAGGCTCCCGACGAATTTATCGGAGCTTTCGAGCTCGACAATTTCCAGACGCTCCCCTCCTATGACCTCGGGCGACTTATGGAAAAGACCGGGGAGAATTTCGTCAAGCTCTACACCGTCAAGCGTTCGGAGAAAGTCCTCGGGACAGAGACGGAGGTCGGGTCCGTCTGGGCGACTCCCTGTAAATTCCCGGGGGAGACGATAGAGGAGGCTTTCTAGTATGCTCACGATTTACACCCTCATAGAACAGAAGAAAGGGAGCCTCCCGACCGTCGGAGCTTTCCTAGACCTCGAGGACGCTAAGAAAGCCCTCCTCGACAGACAGGAGCAACTCTCGACGGATTACAGACGGAGCGAACCGATAGACGACCCGAGGCTCTATTCTAACTATATCCTCGAGAACGTCCGAGGCTCAGGGGAGGAGATTCTCCTCCGACTCGACCAGACGAAACTAAACGAACCGACCGGGAGACGCCTCCTCTCCGTCGAGCTGACCGACAGGGAGTCCTCCCTGATTCATACCTTTATTAGACGCTCTATTTTCGAGCAATACCTCCGAAATATGCAAGAGGCAAGCGACACAGAGGAACAGGCGAAAAACAGGGCTTACGAAACTATAAACGCATTTTTGGGAATCCGGGACGCTATCGAGGAGGGCTCCAGATGAGCGAACAGACCGAGAAAGAAATCGAACAGGAAAAAACGAGACAGAAACTCGGAATCCTGATAGACGTAGAGAAAGGGACAGCGGAGGCGGTCTTTTTCCAGAGCAACAGACATTTTTATTACAAGCTCCTCCGAGTCGATTTAATCGACATACGGGAATTTGAACTCGAGGGGAAATTCTTTGACGCAATTTGCGACGACGAGGGTCTCCTGAAAGAGAAACCCCTCCCCTCTATGTTCGATGAGAACGGAGAGCCCGTCCTCGTCGGTAATCTCCTAATTTGCCGAAACGACCCCGAGACGGGATTCGAGAAAGAGCTCACAAACGAGGACGCTCAACTCATTATGAGACACGTCGTCGGGGTCTCGAACCCGAAAGACGGTAAAAAATGGAAAGGGATTCACGTCGGGAATTTTAACGACCGCCCGAAAGGAGAAATCCTCTAAATCCTAAGTCCGTTAATCGGGATTAGCGGACATTAAAACCCCTAAACATTTGAACACTATAAATTTAGACCTATGGAACAGACCCAAGACCAGAACGCCAGAAAGCAAGAGCGGTTTATTTTGCTCCGGGCCGAGGGGGACTCCTATCGGACCATAGCGAAAAAGCTCAGGATTTCGAGGAACACCCTCGCCAAATGGGAGGGGGAACTCGGGGACCGTATCTCCGAGGCAAAAAGGGACCGTCTGGAGGCCGTTTATAAAGAATACGGTATGTTGAAAGAGTCGAGGATTAGGGGCCTCGGGGAACGCCTTAAACGCATAGAGAGCGAACTCGACAAGAGGGACCTCTCGGACGTCTCCTCCGACAAGCTCCTCGACCTAGCTCTCAAATACCGGGCGACCCTGAGGGAGGAATATTCCCCGCTCAACGTCGGGGGACAGGGGAGCCTCTCGGAATCCATAAAGGAGACCGTCGAAATCCTGACGAGCCGGGTCAATTCCGGGGAGCTCGAGACGACCGCCCTCAAGACCGAGACCGCCTCCCTCCTGACTCTCATTAAGGCAAAAGAGAACCTCCCGAAAGAGAGGGAGCTCGACGATATTAGAATCCGATTCCACACTATCGACGAGGTGGACGTCGGACTCGAAAAGATTAGGACCGAGGCCGGGCTCCTAGCGACCCCGGAGAAAGATAGGGTCCTCCAGATGATAGACGAACTAAAGGAAATGAAAAACACACTCGACGACCACAACCCGGAGAAATGCCACGACGTAATTATCAAGAGGGGAGGGGCTCAACAATGACGGAACAGACGCCCACGACGACGGAGCCCCTAAAGAATCCCTATATAGCGATTCTCGAGGAAAGACGAAAGAAACGACGGGGAAAGCGGGACCCCGATAATATGGTCCGCTATGCTTTCGCCCTCTTTAGTGCTAAGCTCTGGGAGAAAAGGCTCCCGGTCCGTTTCGGAATAGAGACCGAGAAAAACGACTTTAGTAAATACGAGAATTACGCTCCCCTCGGTGGACCGATTACAGAGGAGGAATTAGCTCGGGACGTCTCCCTCTTTCCTCAACGAACAAAGTTTTTACTCGAGGAACGGGTCGAAAATTGGCTCATAAACCTAGAGCAACACACGACTATAAAATCCTCGGAAATCCTCTCCAAAGATTACGACCGGGAGCTCCTCTTTCGGTGCATAGCTGACACCAAAGTAAAGAACGGGAACGAGCCCGAGACGATAGTCTATATCGACGCTGACAAGATAGAGAAACTAAAGCCCCTCCTCAGTCGGTGGAACCAACTAAAGGGGACGTCTGTCGTCGATATTCGGGCCTCCGACCTGATAGCTAAAGTTATTTGCGATTTCTACGGGGCTCCAGACGACGCCTTTAGAACATTGACCCCGGCAAATGCGAAACGCCTCCGGGGACTACAATCGACCCCGGAAATAGACGCTTGTTTTTTCTGTCGTTTCGATAGAAAGACGGTTAAGAAATTCCGCTCTATTATGTCTTGCGGAGGATTCTATTCGGCAACGGATTTATATATCATAACTAAACTATCCTCCGAGGCAATAATAGACCCAAAAGAAATTTACGAGAAACTCCAGAGGCTCAAAGCAAATAAAGAGCTCGATTTCTTTAAATACCTCGACGAATACTCCGGGAAAAACGGGACCTATGCTCTCGATAATCCGACCCTCGAGGATTTCTTTTATTAGGAGGCCCTGACAATGGCAATAAAAACGGACAGACTAGAAATCAAGCTGACGGGAGAGGACTCCACTAAAAAAGACTCTCAAAAGGAGACCGATAATTTCGGAACTCTTACCAACTCCGACGGATTAAACGACGGGGGCCTAGTCGAATTTTGGGAGAATAAAATATCTAATGCGGTCGTCGGTGTTCCGACAAACCCGACAAAGCTAAAGCTCGATAAATACAACGTCAAGGAAAAAGAGACCGGGGAAATATTCGAGTTTTCGGTCCGTTGTATTCGACGGGGAAAGGCTCAGGTCTCGCTATTCCCGGAGCTCGACGAAATCAAGCTGACGGACAGGAGCAAGAGGATTTTTGTCTCTCTCCTGAGACAGACTTACGGCTATTTTAGAATCTACGGGAACGACATAGAGAACCTAGTCCTCAGGATTACCCCCGAGACCGTCGCCCCGTTTCTACAAATAACTTTTGACAAAGACCCCAAGAAAGCAAAGAACCAAAAGAAAGAACTCCGTCGAGACATTAAGACTTTTTTCGAGGAGATAGACCAAATCCGTATTATAGCGGACTACACCTATCCAGAGAAGAAAGACGGAAAGAGGACCGGGAGAATCTTAACTGACCGATTCGACGGGGGAGTCTTTATCACTAATACCAAAGTCGAGCGACGAGACGACAAGGGGAATATTATCCAAGAGGGACGGAGAATAAATCCCGACTTTTACTATTCCCTCGCCCGGTGTTATAGCATAATGCAAATACCGTTTACCGCTTTTGCGGTCCGGGGCAAAAATGCGTTTTCCCTGATTTTCGACCTCTACAAATATTCAAGGATTCGAGGGGAGAATAAAATCTCGACCCGTCAAATCCTCGATAATCTCGGATTCTTAGGGAAAGAGAAAGAGAGCATAAATTACGCTCAAAAGATAAAGGGCCAAATTATAAATATCCTCGACGACGCTCTCGGACAGGCTCTCACGTCCTATAAATTTGTCAATGAGTCCGGGAGGGAGCTCGACCCGGTAAAATGCACCAACAGGGAATTTATAGAGTCGTTCCTAGTATGGGAACAGATTTCCCACTCCGAGACGGACGCTCTCCTAGAATCAAGACAGGAGCTCCAGAAAAAACTCGATTACAGGAGGCCCAGAGCCTCAAAGCGTCGGGCCTCTCAAAGATGAACCTCCGACCGAGACGGGGCTCCCGGACCCGGAATCCATAAAAGGGGGGGGGGTAAAAAGTCTAAATTTGGGAGCCCGATTCCCAGAAATAGGGGGGGGGTAAATACCCGAAAAAGGGGGGGTATTTACCTTAAATTTTCTCTCTATTTTCGGAAAGACTAGGAGCAAATAGGAAAGAGTAGGAACAAAAAGAAGCGGACGGAGCGGGAATCCTGTTCCTCTTGTCGGGGAATTTCTACACTCTTGTCGGGGAATTTCTACAATATTTCGAGGGGTATTTCTGGAGCCCGATATAATGTTTCTACACCCCTCAGGGGGGGGTAAAAAGTCTAGAAAGGGGGGGTAAAAAGTCTAGAAAGGGGGGGTAAAAAGTCTAGAAAGGGGGGGTAAAAAGTCTAAAATTAGAACAAAGTAAAAAACGCCCGAACCCGCATAAATAAAGGGCTAGAGACGATTTCTCCGAGGTGTAAAAAATCTCCAATAGTATAACTGTCTAACAGTTCAATCTAGGCCCCGGGCTCATTTGGAAAGCCCGGAGCCCTGTTTTATATTTTCGATATGAAAGAAAGAATCCTACCTCGGGGAATGAGACATATTAGCTTTTATGTGGAGCTAGTCCTCGAGGACGTCCTCTCGAGGGCGACGGAATCCAGAATAGAAAGGAGCGGACTCAATGACCGAGAGCGAAAAACAGGAACTAAACGGACTCCTCAAAGAAAGGATAGAGGCCGGGGAAATCCTCGGAGCCGACAGACAGGGCCGGGGCTTTATTTGCCCCAAATGCGGGAACGGAACAGGACGGAGCGGGAACGGTCTCCACTTTAAAGCCGGGGAGAATCTCCTAAAGTGTTTCTCTTGCGGGGAGGCTTTCGACCCCCTCGGAGCTCTCCAAGCCTCGGAGGGCCTCCCGGATTTCGCCTCGACTCTGGAGCGGGCCTGTCAAATTACGGGATTTAGGCCCTCGGGAACCTCTCCCGCCCCCAAATCGAACGGAAAGGGCTCCCAGAGCCCGGAAAGCGTCGGGAGCCATAGAGAGCCACCTAGAGCCACGACAGAGCCACAGAAAGCCCCGGAGGTGGACTATTCGGGATATTTCGAGGAATGTTTCTCCCGGAACGACGGGAGCTATCTCCTCTCGAGGGGAATCTCGGAGGAGGTCCAGATAAAGCACAGAATCGGGTATGACCCGAAATGGGAGAACCCGACGAGCCCGAGGGACCCGAGAATCCCCCGGCTCATTATCCCGACCTCCCCGACGTCATACGTCGCCCGGAAAGCGGGACCCGTCTCCCCCAATTTCGACGACAGAATCCGAAAGGCCGGGGCGGTCCACCTCCTGAACGAGGAGACCCTGAACGACCCCGAGGACCTCCGTCCCTGTTTCGTCGTCGAGGGGGAAATCGACGCCCTATCTCTGGAGACTATCGGGGAGAGAGCGGTCGCTCTCGGTGGAACGTCTGGAAAGGACCGACTCCTCGAGCTCCTGAGGGGAGCCACGACTCCCCCCGTCCTGATTCTCGCCCTCGACAATGACGGACCCGGTAGGGACGCCCAAGACGGAAAGCGGGACCCCCAGACGGGATATTTAGACCCGAACGACAAGGGGCTCTATATGGAACTACTCTCCCGGGGGCTCTCCGTTTTCGAGGCTGACTATTCGGGGGAACGGTGGACCCGGAAAGAGGACAAAGAGAGGGGAATCCCGAAACCCCTAAAGGACGTGAACGACTTTCTAATCGAGAGCCGGGACGCTTTCGAGGAATGGGCCTCCCAACAGGTCGAGCGGACGCTCTCGAAATTTCAGGAGGAGCGGGAGTCCTAT
>Ga0326512_10003964_pt1 | contig 10803 bp, 9 predicted proteins | sample 1_2617_0518_D_FD_203652 | JGI IMG/M metagenome (GOLD analysis project Ga0326512, IMG submission 203652) | Bovine rumen microbial communities from UC Davis, California, United States - 1_2617_0518 | ecosystem: Host-associated > Mammals > Digestive system > Stomach > Rumen | place: USA: California...
AGACACGATATAACAAAGAGTGAATCTGATGGCGGCTCAGACTCTAAAACCACATCCCAAACAATATCTAATACTGGGACAGATACAACTGTTGTAGATGGCACTAGGATAGATAGCGGAACGGACAGACACGATATAACAAAGAGTGAATCTGATGGTGGCTCAGAATCTAAAACCATAGAGCAAACAATATCTAATACTGGGACAGATACAACTGTTGTAGATGGAACTAAGATAGACACCGGAACGGACAGGCACGACATAACAAAGAGTGAATCTGATGGTGGCTCAGAATCTAAAACCATAGAGCAAACAATATCTAATACTGGGACAGATACAACTGTTGTAGATGGCACCAAGACAGATACTGTAACGGTTGCAACGTCTGAAAGCACAGATATTGAGCGAGGTATATATGGGTTTAATTCAGCAACAGATAGTGGCTCAGACACAGAGTCTCAAACACATTCAGGAACAGAGAATAGAAATGTTCAAAGTGACAATGATGAGACTACCACCGAAACAAAGAACCTACAAACAAGTGATAGCTCAACAGAAACCACACAGAGGAATCTCACCCACTCAGCAACAAACTCTGATTTGCAGACTAGAAATCTTCAAAGTGACAATGATGAGACTACTACCGAAACAAAGAACCTACAAACAACCGACGACTCAACAGAAACCACACAGAGGAATCTAACCCACACAGCAACAAATTCTGATTTACAGACTAGAAATCTTCAAAGTGACAATGACGAGACTACAACCGAAACAAAGAACCTACAAACAACCGATGACTCAACAGAAACCACACAGAGGAATCTAACCCACACAGCAACAAATTCTGATTTACAGACTAGAAATCTTCAAAGTGACAATGACGAGACTACCACCGAAACAAAGAACCTACAAACAACCGACAACTCAACAGAAACCAGACAGAGGAATCTTACCCACACAGCAACAAATTCTGATTTACAGACTAGAAATCTAAGCGATGATATGTCTGAATCACACAACAGCACTCGTGAGCTCACTAAAAGCGGAAACATTGGTTTCAACAAGCCACAAGAAATGCTCACAGCCGAATTGGAATTTTGGCAATGGAACTTTTTCAAGTCTGTATTCGAGGATATAGACACAATTTTAACTATTAGCATATATTGATTCCGAACGTTCGGAATGGAGGACAAAATGGAAGTTGCACAGATTTATAATATCGTAAACGACATTACCAAGGAAGCTCTAGGAGAAACTGCCGTTATCAACGAGGACTTGTCGAACGTGGTTGAGATTGGCGAGTCTGTAGCCAACCTCGGAAGTGCAGCATTCGAGAACTACACGCGCTCTCTGATTGACCGGATTGGCAAAGTGGTGTTTGTCAACCGCCCATATTCTGGAAGCGCGCCCAGCGTTCTAATGGACTCGTGGGAGTTCGGCTCGATTCTGGAGAAGATTCAAGCAGAGATGCCAGAAGCTCAACAGAACGATTCTTGGGACTTGCAGGACGGCCACGTATACGAGCAGGACAGATTCACGAAGCCGAGCGTTTCCGCCAAGTTCTTTAACAGCAAAACCACCTTCGAAACCCCCATGTCCTTTGCAGAGAGGCAGGTCAAGTCAGCATTCGACAGCGTGGGACAGCTGAATGCGTTCTTCAGTATGATTGATACCGCAATCTATAACGGGCAAACCGTAAAGACAGACGGCCTGATTATGCGTGTAATCAACAACGCAATCGCCAACACCATCAACGACGAGTTCACAGCAGGTACGGGATACGCCGCAGGTTCGGGAGTTAAAGCTGTTAATCTACTTTACCTCTACAATCAGGCTCATTCGGGTGCGACAATTTCATCTCTTGATAGGGCAATGTCCAATCCCGAGTTCATTCGCTTTGCCGCATACACCATGTCCCTTTATGAGGGGCGCATGCGCAAGCTATCCAAGCTGTTCAACATTGGCCAGAAGGCTAGATTCACTCCTTCGGACAGGCTGCACTTCATAATGCTTGACGTGTTTGCAAAAGCTGCTGATGTGTACAATCAGTCTGATACGTTCCACGAGCAGTTCACTCGCCTTCCCAATGCCGAAACCGTGCCCTATTGGCAGGGTTCGGGCGTTGATTATGCGCTTAACAGCATTTCGTCAATCAACGTCAAAGTCAACACTGACGCAGGAACAGAAGCTAACGTTAACGTTGGTGGCATCATTGGCGTTATGTTCGACCGCGACGCGCTTGGTGTGTGTAATCAGGATAGGCGCGTAACCACCCACTATAACGCACGAGCCGAGTTCTTCAACAACTGGTACAAGGTTGACGCACAATACTTCAACGACTTCAACGAGAACTGTGTTGTGTTCTACGCTGCCGCTCAGTAAGTTTTGATTGTTCGGAATGGGCTGGATTTTCAGCTCATTCCGAACGTTCGGAATGGATTGAAAATGCAAATAACACTTTATAAAACAGGCTCGGAGCGCCACGCGTTGCGCAAGGAATTGACAAGTGGGGTTGTATTAGGCGGTGCTTTACGAGAGGAAAGCAATGTTATAAACCCAACCTTTACAATTAGGCACGAAAACCCAACAGAATTCAATTACTTGTACGTCACAGATTTCGGTCGCTACTATTTCATAACAGAAATGAAAAGCGTAAGGACTAATATCTGGTCAATATCATGTTCTGTTGATGTTTTAATGAGCTTTCAGCAGGAAATTCTAAATCTCAATGTTACGGTTTCAGATTTATCTTATGGTGAACCTAACGCTAGCACCTATATGGATGGTGAACAGTGGAAATCGACTGTTAAAACTAAAACAGATGTTATACAATTCCCACAAGGTTTATTAGATAGCGGGGAGTACATTCTAATTACTTCAGGTGGAGTCGTTTCATAGGGAGGTGATTTTATGGGACTAAATCCAAATTATATATATGACAATGCCGATGTTATATGGTATGGCACTAACACATATGCAGATGCTTTAAGCGCGTTAATGAAAGTAACTGGTAAAAGTGAAGAGGCTGTAACATATATGCTTAATGGGCAGTATGGTGCAGCTGATTACTACGCAGCCATAGATGCTCTTAGGGATAATGGGGTTATAACCGCTAAAAACACAAATGGATATAATTGTTTTGCGTATGCTGATAAAGTTACTGAAACATATCCAACAGGGCCAATGTATCAAATGAACAGTAACGCAACAGCAACAACCACAGTTAGCGCAGCCCCAGCATACGATACAGTTATTGATGATGTGGCTGGTTCGGCAACAGAGGGTAAAGTTCTAACCAATCCTATGGGTAGCCTTTTAACTCCACAGCACGGGTTTTATGGTTGGGAATTCTTTACCGCTGAATGTTTACAAGCTATAAATTGTGCTGCTGCTGGTATCACATTAGGTAAAACTATTGATAGCGCATTATACAACCTAAATCCAGATTTTTTTGATGCTAATGGCATGAAGTCTCTAGACCCCAACACTTGGAATAGTATAACAAATGGTGATGATAGTTTCGCCGCTGGTTTGTTCAATACGATTTTAGGACTAGACCCAAACACCGGCAACGGACAAATGTTCATGGATGAAAACGCTATGGCATATTTAGCCATGTGGATGTTTGAACAGGGATTTTTCAATAGCGGTGATAGTGGCTATGTAGTTGAAGATACGACAGGATTAAGTGCTCTATTAAACGGTGCTTGGAATATGCCAGTGGCCGCTATAAATTCTAACGTTATAGAACTTACAAGAATTGGGAGAAGTTCAACAACTAATTATAGGTGTGTTGCTAGTGGTGATGGAAATTTTAGAGTTGTTGCAGACCGTTCAATTACTGGAAATACTACATCCGTAACTATAATATCAGATTCTAATTTTACGTTACAGCAAACTAGCCCAACCACAACTAGATTAGATGTATTTAACACTATGATTAATGGTAGAAGAATTTATTATGGCGCTGCTATGAATAGTGGTGGATACCAAACTCAAAGCGATAGCCCGAATGACTATTTCACTTTTCCTTATGTAGCTAACTACTATAATTCTAATGCTTCTTATGGCGTAAATTCCCCTAGGGAAATGAAATATGTGGCATTATTTGGTGATTATAGTGAAAGTTCACCTATTGAAGGTGTAGGGGACCAAGAAGGCGCAACACTGCCAGACACATCATCATGGAATGATGTTCCATCTACGCTTCAATCACTACAAAACCAATATCCTTCTTTATGGGATAACGCTGTACCTAACACTATAGTACAACCTGATGGCTCCACGAAAACAATAACATATGTTCCTGTTGCAATGCCTAATGCTAACGGACAATGGGACGCGCAGCCAACTTCTAGCACATCCACGCAAGCTAATCCGCAAGTGCAACCGCAACCAAACCCAACGCCAGAAAATAACGACCTATTGAAATTGTTGCTTCAATTGATAACAATGCCAGAACCAAATCCCGAGGCACAGCCAGAACCGCAACCACAACCACAGCCACAGCCACAGCCACCAATTCCAGATACTCCAACAACTGGAGATGGTAGCTCGCCAACTCCAATACCGCCAACAGGTAGCGCAAGCGCTTTATGGGCTGTATACCACCCAACTCAAGCGCAAGTTAATGCTTTTGGTGCTTGGCTTTGGTCTAGTAATTTTGTAGACCAATTACTAAAGGTGTTTCAAAATCCTATGGAAGCCATAATCTCTTTGCATAAAGTTTTTATTATGCCGATAGATGCTGGCAACACAACAATACACGCGGGATATCTTGATAGTGGTGTCAGTAGCGCATATGTGACGCAACAGTATGTTTACGCTGATTGTGGCTCAGTTAATTGCATGGAATATTTCGGTAATGTATTTGATTATGTTGGAACTAGCGCATCATTGTATTTGCCGTTCATAGGTATCGTTCCTCTAAATATCAATGAAGTTATGCGTTCCACCATAAGTGTTAAATACGGATGCGATTTATTCACTGGCGCAATTCTAGTCGAAGTTAACATTTCACGAGATGGTAATAACGTTATCATGTACCAATACGGCGGAGACGGTGGTGTGCAATACCCCGTTAGTGGTTCTCGTTCAGGTGGGTTTTTGACTGGATTGGCTGCAACTATCGGAGCTGCTGCCAGTGTCGCAACAGGTGGCGCAGCATTACCAGCCTTTGCCGCAGCTTTTGGTGGTAGTGTAATGAGCGCGCAAAAGCAAGTGCAACATAGTGGAGGGTTTTCTGGAAATTCTGGAGCTATGGGGTGCAAGATTCCATATCTCATAATAGAACGACCTCAAACTAAGGTTGCCAGTCTAATGACATCTCTTGACGGCTACCCAACAAATTACTCTGTTAAGTTGTCGGATTGTAGCGGTCAGGTAGTTGTTTCATCCGCACACATAGAAGGGATTAATGCCACTGAAAATGAATTAAAAGAAATCGAGAGACTGCTGAAAGCTGGAATCATAGTGTGATTCCGAACGTTCGGAATGGAGGGTAAGTTGGAAGCGCAGGAAGTCATTAACGCTATAGGTAGTGTTGGCTTTCCGATAGTTGCGTCTATTGGGCTTTTCTACCTATACGATAAGACGATTAAGGAAATCGTCGGAGCTTTAACTAAGGTCATTGATACGCTAGACCACGTTAACCAGACTCTTGCAAAGATTGACGAAAGATTGGATGATGTTTCATGAACTCTAGTCTAATTGATGGTGTTTTGCTCACTAACAACTGCTCAAAGCCTCGAAATCACGAGATTGACACAATAACTCCACATTATATGTCGTGGTACATAGACGCTGAAACCTGCTGCGAGTCTTTTGTACCTAGCATCAGGCAGGCTAGTGCAAACTATTGTATTGGAAAGGATGGTGAGATTTGGCTAAATGTCGAAGAGGAAAATCGTGCGTGGACTAGTGGTAGTTATAGTAATGATAATCGTGCTATCACTATTGAATGCGCAAATTATATGGATGGTGCGCGTTATGGCGAGCTTCCTGCTCCTACTTGGGATTCTCTCGTTGCCCTATGTGTAGACATATGCCAAAGGTATGGCAAGAAGCGCTTGATGTATGTTGGCTCAGCCGATTACTCATTACTTGACGATGGATGTATGCTTCTTACCAAACACAAATGGTTCCAAAATACTGATTGCCCCGGCCCGTGGTTAGATTACAAGTTTGGAAACCTTGCCGCCGAGGTCAACCAAATACTTGGTTCGGAGTTTCCAGTACCAAACCCACCATTTGTTTTCGGTGGATTATACAAGTGCAACGTAGCCTGCTTGAATGTTAGGGATGCCCCATCATTGAGCGGTGAAGTTGTCGCTCAATATTCCAGAGGTCAAACTGTTACACTTGACGATTGGTACAACAGCACCGACGGATATATCTGGGGGCGATACACTGGCGCATCTTCTGGAAAGAAACGCTACGTTGCCGTTGGGCGTGATACTGGGAAAGAAGAATCCGACGACTTCCTAATCAGAGTTAAGTAAATAACCCGCGACTCATTCCGAACGTTCGGAATGGGTCGCGGGCTTATTTATCTACCACACCAAGCTAGATAATTACGAACTATCTCACCGACTTCATTATCCTGATAGAACACTTTCTCTGTTATGAAGTATTCATAAATCTTCTTTTCAATATCGAGATTCGTCACTGTTATTCTACGTCGCCAATTAGGTCTGGCATCAAATTTTGTGCTGTATATTAAATCGTTATCCTCATCTTTTATTGGTGTGGTCTTTCTGTGTATGAATGTGAAAGTCATTCCGTCAATGAAAACTATTTCACACTGTAGTAAATTGGCATCGAATTCTATAAAGTACATGAACACAATGTCCTTTGGCTTATACTTATACGGGCAATGTGGGTATAGGTCAATCTCCCATATACCGCCAGTAATCATCTCTAGCTTTTGATTGTCAAAAGCGAAATAGAAGTCGGACTTTTTACCCTTCTCAAACGGCTTGCAATATTCAACGGCAACTCGAAGAACTTTTCCAGATTTGTGTTTGAGACGGTAAACGTCTATCTCACCCTGCTTCATATCCCTAACGTGACGCAGCCCCATCTCGTCAAAGTATGGGCAATACTTGTTTACAGTGTTGCCCAACATGAAAATCTGAACATCATCACGTGAGCGTATGATTGTCGAGAGAACGTTCATGAACAAAACGAACTCGTCGCGTAGGTATGCAGTTCTCGTTATGAACTCGTCGAATATGATATTCTTTACATTAGGGTATCCAGTCCCCTTCTCATGCTCCATTTGCGAAATTGCGAAACCATACATGAATGGGTTGCTGTCAACTATCCTCTCCAGTCCCTTCTTACCCTCTTCATATTTACAAAGCCACCATCTGGATGCGTAATAATAAATATCAGTCCATTTACCATCTGTTAACTTTGAAACTACACCATCTTTTATAAGTGGCTTAAAAAGTCCCGCACCGCGCTTCCCAACAAAATCCTCTTGCATCCTTCTTATGTATGCGGCCTCATGGCCGTGTTCGGCATATCTCTTAATGCACTCATAAAGTGTTGCGTAAGTTTTACCATTTGAGCGTTCGCCTATTATAAGATTGTAGTGAGCCTTCTCTTTGAGTATAGGAACTAAAGTGTAGTATTCCGAATATTCGGAATCGCTCATAATATCACCTCTTTAACCTCCATCAGATATTGAGCATATGAAGCTGCCATGCTCATTTTGTAAGCTGCTGGCTCTAAATACACGCTACTCAACTCGTTGAAATATGCGTAGTTTCCTTGGTAATCCTCAACTAATCCGTAGCATGGTGTGTCAATGTAGGTGTGGGTCATCTTTCCAGCATTTCCAGCTGGAATTTCCATGTTAATTTTGAATTGCTCGAATGGGTCGCCTTTTGATTGTAGGTACCTTAGAGCGTCCTTCTTACCCAAGCCTGCAACTGTTAGCTCTTGCCGTCCATCTTCATCCTCCCAAATATACCTTTTAGCACCTAATGTTTTAAATCTCTTGTAGTGTCCTTCAAAATCCCATACACCTATTGGCTTTGGAACACCTTCTATGGTTTTGGGTGACGTTCTCTCGGCTGGAATTCCATGCCAATTCATAGCCCTCTTAATTTTTAGAGTAATTTCTCTATTGTAAGATTCTATGTAATCCATGTGCGATTGAGCGTTAACCATTTTTAGCGAATCTGTGTCTGAATATACGTAATCGTTACCAGCTTCAATTATTCCAGTCCATAGGTTGTGCCTAGCATATGCAGTAATCCAAACTCCCCAAGGGTAGAATAGGAATCTCGAACCGCCGTTATTGTACCTATCAATCATATCATTCAAATCTGGCTTGTTTGAAACCCATTCCGAACGTTCGGAATCGTATCCTATTTCATCCCTTATTATATCTGTAACTGCCATACCAAACAATGAGTTTAGATTTGCTTTGGCCTTCATGTACTCGACTTCTTTACCCTTAACACCCTTTAACTTTGTCTTATCTTCATACAGTTTGACAATTGCAGATACGAATTCTGTTGGTAGATATCCCTTATCGTAACAAACCATTTTCGATATGTTGACTGAATCCCAGTTGTACATCCTTTGAATTATGTCAAAGTCTAATTCAGTTATTACTGTTGTTAAGCTATCACACCTAACAACTCTACCATTGTTCAACTGAAGATTTTCACCCACATTCTTACAGTGTGAGTATGAGATGTAATCGTCGAATAATTCCTTGCATATTATGTTAGTGAAAGTTGCTTCAAACATACAACAGAAATTTCTCAAATACCAATAAAACTCTTTCGAGTTTTTTGGCTTAACCTTAAAGCCTTTACTCATTGGAAACTTTTCACTAAGCATAACTGCTGGATATGAGGATGTGTAATCGAATGCGTCAACATCTGTTACTAATTCATTTGAGTATATAGGCGACGCGTGAGTGTACCCACCTGCAAAGCATTCTCTAAGTTCCAAATATTCATCTGGTTCAAGAGTCAACTTCTTAATAATCGACATGTATTTCTTGTTTTTTCTTCTACCTTTTCCTATCGTAGCATGTTTAACATACCTTCTAACATATCCCGTTTTAGTTAGTGGTATGTTGCACACCCACCCCTCTTCTTCTATACACTCTTGAATGTAGGCCATCACAACTAAAACGTCGTGAACGCAATATGATATTTCAGCATCCGTCAATTTTGTTTTATGGTTACGCACCTTGGAATAATCCAAGTCACCAACCATCTTCTTTACTTTGTATTTACGTAACCCCTCACCAACCTTCGATAGACTGTAACCAGACAATTTGTATGAGCACCTGAATTCAAGCCCACAAGTTGCGCGACAATAAATAGGTTGCCGTTCACTTAAAGCTAATATTTCAGACCATTTGAACCTATCCTTTATGAACTGCATTTCATATGATAGGTTGTGTACGTAAATCGGCAAAAGCGTTTTAGAATTCAAATTCAAATACTTTATTAAAGTCTTAACGCATTTGCCGAATTCGTCCCAAGTTCTACCTAATATGCAATACCCATCTAAGCCAAGCATCCAACAATACATGAATGCAACCTTCTTACCATCTATAACAGTTGAAGTAACTTCAATGTCAAAAGCGCATGCTTTATTATAATATTTCAGATTCTTTCGACTGTTATACATTCCTTTAGGTTTCTCATTGCGAAACACTCTGTGCATTATTGATTCTAACTGTTCTGGTGGATATGCTTTATCGTGTAATTCCATTCCGAACGTTCGGAATCTATCGACGCTCGCGCCTGCGTCGAATCTTTGTCTGGACATCCATTTCCTCTACCTGTCCATATAGCATGGAGGCCATTTCATCCATAGTAAGTTCTCCCCAGTATCTAGATGTAATAGATTCGGCAGCTTCTAATACTCTGTCGGAATCAAACCTTGTTGATATATTAAAACCATAATTCCTTCGCATGTAGTTGTATAAATGCTTACCTCTGAACATGCCGTAAAAGTCATATTCAGGTTCTGGTTCTGGTTCTGGTTCTGGTTCTGGTTCCGAACGTTCGGAATCGTATTCATCGCCTATTCCATATTTCACATATTCAAAGGTTGGCTGATTATCTTTCTCTTCAGCTTGTAGCTTTCTGTAGCTTCGTATCCGCTCGACCTCAATACCAACCTCTTTAGCGAATTTGCGCATTTGGGTTAGAGAGCCGACTTCAGAAGATGAAAATGCTTTCATCCTTTTGAATTCAGCGTATAGCTCCTCTTGAGATTTACCTTTAGCTCCAAACTTCCTAACTCCTGCTATTGAATCAGGGCCGTAATAGGGTTCTGATTCCGTGCCCTGATATTGATAACCTGCTGATGCTATTCTTCTTAATCTCTTGTTAAATGCGCTTGCTATAGTAGATACGGCTTTGGATAGGTTTTCTAGTGTGACTTTTATATCACCTGATAGGTAATCCTTGTAACTTGCCATTACAACTCTGCACCCCATCCATTCCAAGTCTCTATTGGTTTCCACTCAAAAATTCCGTGAGCGACATACCATAAAAACACAAATGCACTTTGTGTTGTTCCACGTTCAAACTTGGAAATAGTAGACCTATCAATACCCAATTCCTCAGCTACGTCCTCTTGCGAAAACTCTGTGTGGCAACGCCTGAACGCACCGCACACGGTTCCTATATAAGACTTTGTGATGCCCTTCAATCCGCTCATTTCTTCCCCATTTCGTCAAGTTTATGCCACTCTTCCTCAATTACTTTAGCGAAAAGATAGTAAAAACCTATTGACGTGAGGACAATGATAATCAGA
>Ga0326512_10003966_pt1 | contig 10799 bp, 17 predicted proteins | sample 1_2617_0518_D_FD_203652 | JGI IMG/M metagenome (GOLD analysis project Ga0326512, IMG submission 203652) | Bovine rumen microbial communities from UC Davis, California, United States - 1_2617_0518 | ecosystem: Host-associated > Mammals > Digestive system > Stomach > Rumen | place: USA...
CACCAAATAATAATTCAGTAACTTTCATATTATGATTAATTAAATCTCCTACATATTCATATTCATCCATTTGTTGGTCAAAAGCATCTTGAGCAGCATCAATAGTATCAAAGATAGATTCTTTTATATCATCAGCTAATGATTTAAAATCTTCCATTTGCCCTTGTAAGTCATCCATTACCTTTTTAATCTATTCAAGTCTAGCTTGACGGTCAGTAACGGTCATATTCTTAAGAGTTTCATTTAAATAATCAGCTGAAAAAATACCACTACCATCTGGAGTACCAGTTAGTTCTTTGAGGCGGTTGGTCAGATACTGAATTGACCCAGTTCCTATATTGTTGAAATATGAAGATATATCTGCAAATCTATACTTGTTTAAACCTAAAATATCATCATCTCGAACTTCATCAATTAAATCTCGTCTAAACTTATTCCAATCTCGCTTAGCTTCGGATAAATCAAGCTCCGCTTTAATTTTAAGTTCAAACTATTTAGCTTTTAAATCAATCTGCTCTTGAGCGTTATCAATCTGCTATTGAATAGATTTAGCAATTTCTTGTTGAAGTTTATCATAACGCTCTAAATCTTTTAAAGCATTATCCATCTATGTTTTAGCATTATTAAGATATTCTTTATTTTTCTATTGCTAATCAGCAGACATCTTGTTCCATTTAGCAACGGCATCATTATATTTTTTCATTATATTAGCATGAACTTTAAAATAATTATTTAATGTACCGTCTTTATCAAATGTTGCACCAGATTTTTTTAAATTGTTTGCTAACTATTTTTGTTCATCTCTTTGAAGTCCAATACGTTCACGGATAGTTTCATTTTGTTTCTTTAAAATCTATAATTGTTTCTATAGATTTTTAAGAGAATCTTTTCCAGTTAATCTTTCTTGCTATTTCTGAAGTTTTGTCATTGAATTAGCAAGTTTATTAGCTTTGATAGTATTATTACGATAACGGTCAGCTTTGTTAGTAGCGCCTTTGGCTTTATTAGGTTCTTTGGCTTTACCGCTACCACTTCCGCCTCCTTTTTTACCGCCTCCGCCTTTACCACTACCTTTATTAGAAGGAGCACCCGCAGTTTTACGAGAAATTTTTCCTCCACTGCCTTTACCATTTTTAGTGATAGTATTTATAGCATATGTACCAGGTTCATAATCCTATTTTTTACCTGAATCAGCGGAAACGTATTCTCCTTTTTTCTTTAAAACGGGTACAGTAACAGGCAATGAAAGTCCTGCAAATCCTAAAGAAGCATTTCCAATTTCTTGTATTTCATACTCAGGAGGACTGTAATACTAAGTATTTTCTGAATGCTCATGAATTTGTCCAGGCTTTTCTTTAAATTCTACGTCATATCCCATTGCATCAAATATTGCAGCCATTTGATCACTAGCCATACCTGATGCATCAATCATATTATTTAAACCAGCTATTAAATTAGTATCATCAACATTAGTACCAACTTCAATAGTAGCATCATCACTTATTGCTTGTAATTGATCGAATAATCCTTGAGAAGAAGCTAAAACAGAATCATAATCAATCGTAATACCTTCTCCTAAATCAATATCATTAGCCTGTTTATGAGATTCAATCGAATTTTCTAGTCTCCCCCAAAGTTCATCTTCAATTAAACCTTCTAAATCTTCATAAGCTCCAGGAATACCATCTTTAACTGCTTCAATTTTATCAAGATTATCTGCTACAAAATCAGGACCTAATAAATCAAAAGATTCAGCATCCATATCAAAAAGATTGGCGAGAGTATCTTTAAACTATCCCCATTTTTCTGCTAAAACACTTACATCTTTATCAGATGCTAAATAATCTTGAAATACTTTATTCCAATCTTTCCAATTGTCTATTAAATCTTGAGTACCTTGAGAAATTCTCATATTAGCATTAGCAACTTGTCTTGCTAAATATTCATTCTCAGCATATTCTTTATTAGTAGCTTGTAATAAATCAACATAATTTTCATAGACCTCTGGATCAAAACCTAAATCTTCCATTTCACGTTTTGAAACAGTCTATAATGCAGCTCCAAATTGCTATCCACTAATTCCTGCTTTACCCTATGGATCTTTTTCTCTCTCCATAAGCATAGAATTTAATTCAGATAAACTTTTTGCATTTAAAGCTGCGGCAGAACGTAATTCTTCTGTAGAACGATGTATTGTATCAGGAAGTTGTTGAGCATTACTAACAAATTCTTTTAAAATAGCAATTCTTTTATCATATTCAGCTTGCCATTTTTCATCTCTTTCATCTGTTTCAACTGCCATTAAGTCATCTAATTCTTTTTTTGCCGTTTGAATATATTCCTAATTAGTGCCTAAAGCAGCATAAGCTTCTTTATTACCTCCAAGATTATCCATTAAAAGAGAAGAATAATTTTGTAATTCAGTATCTTTTAAATCTTCAGTATTAAGATTTTCTCCAACTATATTCTGTAATTCTTCTGCCTTAGTAATTAAAGAATCTAAATTATTAGCGGCTTCTAAATAATCAGGGGTTGAACCTGCTAAAAGTTTTAACAAGCTTCCTTTATTTCCTATTAACTCATATCCTTCAGCAGTTCTTTTAAAGAAATCTCTAACACCACTATCTAAAGCCGCTAACGTTTCTAAATCTTCTTCACTAATAACACTACCTTTTTTTAAATCTCCAGTAATATTATTAATAGACGCTTGTTGATCAAAAATCGTATCTACAGGATTTACAAATTGGCTATCTTGAATTTCCCCTTTAAATTTTATCCAATCTTCACTAGCTAAAATAGTCTAAGCACCTAATTGTCTTAAAGATTCTTCTAACTCATTTAATCCTTCTGGAGTAGATAAATCTGCATTAGCAAATAAAGATAAAATAGATTCTTTTTCTTCCTATGATAAATCTTTTGTTTCCATTAAAACATCTTTTATATTTTCAAAAGATTCCATAGCATCTGAACCACTTTGTTCAAATATATTTGAAAAGATAGCTTCTAAATTTTTTTGAGTATTTAATAAATAATCTCCATCAGATAAACTTTCTTCTAATTGCTATTTAACAGGACTAAAAACATTTTCTCCAATAGAAGCAAATTCTTCCCTTGCATAATTTACATCTTCTTCAAAAGCCTATTTAAAAGCTTCTGCGCTTTTGTATCCAGCATCTTTTGCAACTTGAGTTATATTTTCTCCAAATATATTCTGTAGAGTTTCTCCATTTAAACCTTCTAGTTCACTTTCTCTTAAATTAATATTATCACCTGCTAAAAACTGTTGAACTCCAGTTTTTGCTCCCTCAGACTCATTAGATTTATTAATAGCAGATAAAATATTAGAAGCATTTTCTGCAGATGTACCTAATTTTTCAAGAGCCTATGCTGTAGCTATCATTTGTGCTACATTCTTAGCATTTAATGAAATCTATTCACTTCCATTTAAGAAATGAAAAGTTCTACCTTCTCCTCCTCCTTGAACAGCATTAGAATCTAAAGTCCACTAAGTTCCCTGAATCTAATTTAATTTATCTAATATATCTGTTACAACAACATTATTATTATCCCAACGAGCTATTCCTCGATACTGTTGCAATAATCCATCTGCTCTTGTTTTTATTTCAGAATTTAAAGCCTATCCACCTAAGTTATTTGCAATCTATTTTCCTAAATCGCTCATACCTTTATAAGTTAAATTATCTTCTAACTTACTTTGAGCCATAGTCTAATACATTAATTTATCAGCAGTAGTATTTTCTTGTAATTGAACTCTTAACTAATTTAATGCAGTTTCATTAGAAAGAATAGCAGAAACTTGTTGCTAAGTCATATGGGTCTATTCAGCAATAATCCCACTTAAACTGTTTAATCCGCCAGAAATATCTTTCCCTTCTCCAACAAATTTATCTATCGCTAAAGCTACATTTTTCACATCTTCTGCAGTAGAAAAACCACCACCTTGGCCAGCTGTTCCATTTCCATAAGAACTCTAATGTCCTATTGCGGCGGCCGCGGCATTAATATTAGCTTCTCTAGATCTACTATTTGCCACATAATTAGCATTTCGTGCAATTTGAACACCTTCTTGAAGATTTTTTAAATATTCTTCTTCTCCTTTTTTAGAAATTGATAATTGACCATTATTATTTTCAACATACTTAGTTAATTCAGGATATTCAGCAATTAAATCTAAAACTTGATTATTTACCTATTGAAGAGCATCTCGCCATTCTTGAGTTCCTTTTGTTAAATTATTTAAATTATCTTCGGCAGTATGAAGATTATCTAAAGCGGTTTTTACATTATCTAAAGATGTTTTTAAATCATCATAATGTTTTTTAGCTTCAGCGGCATTTTTACTAGCTTGTTCTGCTGCTTCTGCTTCTTTATTCCAGTTTTTATATGCTGCATAAATAGCAAGACCCAGGGCTCCTACTATTGCAATATAAGGTAATAACGGAATTATTGCTTTACTAGCTGCAATAGCGACTTGTTCTAATGTTACTGCATGCATTTGTTCTGCTACAGCTGCCTTGCCAGCTTCTATAGCCTATTCTTCTGTTACTCCCATATAACGAGCATTTGCTATTGCCATTTCCCTTATTATGGCAATATTTTCTTTTCCTCCTAAAGTAAAAATTTTTAATCCCTAAGAAAAATTTTTAAAACCTTCATTAACTTTATTAAAACCATTAATTAGCATGGGTAATGTCATAGTTAAATTAGTAATAGTTTGTAATAATTTTTCTCCGGCAGAAAGATTTTCATTTTTCCAAACCTTTGTTAAATTAATAATTCCTTTTAATCCCGCAGTAAATTGGCCTATTCCAGAAACTAATTGAGTAAAACTACGAACAGTAGCAAGTTGTTCTATTTGATTTCTAAACTTTTTAGCACTATCTTCACTTGCCTATAATTTAGCTTTTGTTAAATCTAATTTAGAATTTGTTTCATCAAGTACTGCAACATTGCCTGTCTAAATAGTTAATTCTTTTGTAAAATTTCTCCAAGTTATAAAAAGATTTTCTAATTGTTCTTGAGTGGGTTGTATACCAGAATCTAAAAACATTATATCATCATAAGCTTTTCTAAATACTTTAAATGAATCCATATTCTAAAAAGCTTGAGTCCCACCAAAGCCTTTATTTAAATCATCAAAAGCTTTTTTCATACTTTGAATAAAACCAGCTGAATCCTAACTTATTTTATTAAATCTCCAATTCTAAGTTATAACTTGTCCAGCTTCCTCAGCTTTCATTTTAAGTGTTTCAGCAGTTTCACCTAAATCTTTCTATAAATTTTTTGCTATTCCAGGAATCTATTCTAAATAAGATTTAAATTTTTCTCCAGCTTCTTTAGATTTCTACAAAGCTACAGTCTATTGTTCTTGCGCGGCAACTGTTTTTATGATATTATTATAAGCATTTATTTCTCCCTAATTCATAATATCATAATAACCTTGTATAGCTTCTTTATTATCAATGAGATGAGTTATAACATTCTTCTCATAGCCTTCACTTTCACCATAGCGTCTCGTTTCTTCAATATCAGCTTTTAATATCTCTTTATTATTTTTCTTATCTTGAATATTAGTAATAACATTATTAATCTATCTTGCAATTGTATCTTGAAAAACTTGAGTAGCCAAAGAACCAAAAGCTAATAAAGCAGTACTTCCACCACCAATGCTTTCAATAAAATTACCCATTAAATTAACAAGATTAGTTAAAGCCTATACTCCACCTTTTAATTCATTCTCATTAATAAGAGCGTCTTTAACTCTTTCTCCTGCTGCTCCTAATTGTTCCATTTTTGCACCAAGAGATTCCATATAACGAGCATTTTTTTCAGCAAGAGTACCTTCAGAATCTAATGAAGTATTTAACAATTCACTATAAGTAGTCCAGTTATCAAATAAAGCCATTAATTGGTTGACTTGTCTTTGACCACCCATTGTTTGAGCAAGATAGACCTGTTGCTATCTTGTTAAATTCTACCAGCGGCCGCCTATTTCATCCATAACCTAGCCGGTATCTCTAAGATGACCCGTCGCATCTAATACATTAAAGCCAAGTTCTGCCATTTTACCTGAATATCTACCAAGGCTAATTTCAGCATCTTCAGTACCAGCTTTAATATCATTCATACGAGTATAAATAGTTTTAAATGCAGTACCAACTGATTCAGGAGCCTGTCTAGTAGTAGCAACAACGGTAGCGATTTGAGCATTTAATCGGTCAACATTAACTCCCATTGAATTAGCTGTAGATGCAACTTTAGACATAGCAATAGCTAACTAACTCATGTCAGATGCACTAGAGTCAGCAACAGCCGCAAGTTTATCAACATATAACTCAGCTTCTTCATTTGCTACTTTATAACCATTCCATACAGAAGTTAAATAATCTGCCATCTAACTTCCAGCGCCAGTAATATTTTGCGCTTTTAAAGTAGCTTCTGTTCTAGCTTGAACATCCTCATCACTTAAACCCTGTTGATAGTATGTTAATGATGCCTTTGTATAATCTAATGTACTACGACCAAGTGCTTGAGCAGATCTATTTGCCTGTTCTGCAAATTGAGCCATTTTTTCTGTAGAATCACCTGTAACAATTCTAATATTTGTTAAAGATTTTTCTAAACTTTGTACATATTGGAAAGCACCTTGTACACTCTGAGTAAAAGTATTCATAACACTTGAAGCAATTCCCCACTTCACAGTATTAACCATAGTTTTACCCATACTGTCTATTAAACTATTAGTCTATTTTAATTTTAAATTAGTTGTAAGAATTTCTGTTGCCATTTGATGAAAAGCAACTTCACCTTGAGGACCCGCTAATTTTAATTTATTATAAACTTGGTCCACACTTCCAACCGTTTTTTGTAACTCAGATTGAAAAGTTTTTATATTAGTAGTATTTAAAGTTGGATTAAAAGCTTTTTCAAGAGCAATTTGAACTTTCTTTGCAGTCTATTGCATCTAATCAAAATCTTTCGCATTCCCCTTAAAATCACTTAATTTAATTTTCTGTAAATCCTAAAGAGATTTTTTTAATTTATTTAAACTATTTTCAACATCTTTAGTATCACTTCTAAATTTTATTCCCACATTAACTTGAGAATTTTGTGCCATATCTATCCCTCCTTTTTAAATTAAAATAGGATAAAAAAATAATGTCTTCTTTATATATTATTATAAAGAAGACATTATAAATTAATCATTTTGGTCCGAATTTTTAATTTTCAACAAGAGTAGGAACAGGACTACCACCATTCGCAGATTCAACAAAATTTTTAGTCTAGGTATATTTATCTAAATCTATATCTTTTAAAATCTGCGCGGCCTCCGTTGCATTCTTCGGAAGGTCCTAGATAAACATCTTAATAACACCAGTCGCACTATTCTCATAAACATCTTGAGCTTCTCTCATTTTATCTAAATAATCTAAAAGATTATTATATTCATTCTCATCCATTGCACCAAGAATTCTAGTTAAAATACCACTACTCTAGAGTTCATCGTATAATTGATCAGGGTTCGCCTTTTCCTCTTCTTCAAAGAATAAATCAGTATAGAAATAAACAATGTACATATTAAAATATACTTCTAATTTTACTTCATTAATAACACCATTTTCTCTTGAGTTTTGTAATGCAATTTGAACTAAATCATTTTTATCACGAGCAGGAAGATATTGGAGTACATTAATATCTTGTCCTTGAATTGAAATAGTTCGTGTCTAATCTTTTGTTTTTAAATTTAAATCTTTGTATAACATATGTCATACCTCCCTTTTTAACTCTTATTTTATTATAATAAAAATTTTAAATTTTGTCAATTTAAATTATTTAAATTTAAATGAGCCGTTATTTTAGCTTTTTGAATAGCTCTATTTACACTATAAATTCTTTCTTCTATTGTTCTTCTATAATTTTGAGCCGCTTTTTGTATATCTTCTTTACCTGAGATAGATAATGTAACAGGTTGTGATTGCTATCCTCTTGCAGAAGATAAAGAAATATTTTCCATTGTAGACATAATAATATCCCAAATAGGTACTATTTGACCGTTTACAAACATAAATTGAGCAAAATCTTCATTACCTCCTCTACTAGAAAATAAGCGAATAATTTGTCTAGTTAAAATAACTTCATTCAATGCTCCTTGTGCTTCATTCCATCCTATTCTATTACTGTGGCTTAAAGTGTTATAAGCATAATATAAATATTTTAAATTTGAACCAAAAGAACTCCATAAGGCCTATACCAATGGTCCTCCTGCCCCAGCAGAATATAAATTTTTATTTTCATTACCTCTTAATCCAGGAAAATTATTAGTTTTATAAAATTTATCAGATATACCTATATTAAGAGTAATCTAATCGTTAGAACTATTTATCTTCATTTGCACATTTTTAAAAATAGCATCTGCTTTTCCAGCAGCAGCCTCTCCTTCACTTTTAGCAATAGCATTACCAAACTAATTATTATATTCAATCTAGACTTCTTTACTACCTGTTAAAGTCGCCTAAAAGGCCTACCCTAAAGAAACAAATGCAGTATTTTTTAATATTGCAGAAATACTTTCTGCAAAACCAGTATTAAAAATACTTTCTATCATTCTTCGTACTGCTGCCTTCCCTAACGTATCTCCTTTTCCTTTTTTTATCTTTCCTGTCTATAAAGCTTTTGCTAAAGATTTTATGGTCCCCGCAATTTGATCTGCTTGTTGAATTTCTAATTCAGTCATTAATACTTTTTGATTTTCTTTTTCAAAATCAGATAATGCTTTAGATAAAAAACGACCTAACTAAATTCTATTATTGATATTATGCTAATGACTTAATAAAACTGCTAGTCGAGCACCAGATTTTGTATCTAATAGAGAAGCTGCTTGTGCTAAACTATCTAATAATATATCAAAATTTTTTATAGATTCTTCAGACTGCTCTAAAATAGTCTACGCAAAATTATCTGTTGTTATTCCAGATCTCTAAATAGTCATTAATGCTTGCATTTTATCTACAGATAAAGCTTTTTGTAATTTTTCCCCTATCTATTTCTGTAATTCTGTCATTAAATCATCATTATTAAAAACCTAATTTAATAATTCTATACTATTCATATCTAAACTATTTTTAAATAATGTTCTAAATTGTTTTTTTGTTGCGTTTAAAGCTTGATTTTTACGTTCTTTAAAAATACTAGCTACCTACGAAGGGGCAACAGAAGATCCATTCATAGCTCTACCAATATTTTGAACATGCAAATGAACGTAAATATTTCCTCCATTATTATAATCATATGAACCTGAATAATAATTTGAGGCTGCACTCATTTTCAACCACCTCCATAAACACAAAAAATGGGAAGGAAATTTCATTTCCTTCCCATTTTATTCATTTTATTCATCAAATACCAGTAGGTTGATTAATATCACTATCTCCCTTTAACGGATCAGCATGTTCTCTAGCATCATTGCTTAACATTACGCTATGTCCTTCAGAAGTAGCCGCATTACTATCTTCAACAACCTGAATTACACAAAGAACTTCCTTAGACTTATCAAAATAAGTATATCCAGGGAAAGCATCCATTGTGAAATCAAATGTAGAAGGATCGCCAGTACCAGACATTGAAATTGTAAATCCAGACTGAACTTTAACATTAGGGAATGTTAAGTTAGCAGGCATATCAATACCAGTAGCCTGTGCTCTGAATAATGTATCAGCTTCAACATAGTAATAACCGGCAAAATCAGCAGCTGTAATCTGGATTTCAGAAACAGTCTCCGCCTTCTTGATTACATAATAATCAACCATTACGTTCATGCTCTTGTTAAGACCCTGTCCTTCATTATTCATCTTAGGAGTAGGAATTGTTAAAAGTCCTCTTCCCTTTGTATCATAAGTAAAGGTCATATCGCCATCTGTTGTAACAATATCACCAGTAATAGAACCATCATCTTCTGTTACGATAATAAAGATAGGAGCATCTGTACCAGCATCAACAGTAATTTGATTAGCACCTGTAACAGGACCAAAAGTTCTTAAAGCATCTGTTAAATCAATAACACCACTACCACTGCCATCAATAGTCATAGTTGCTCTAGTTGTAGCATGAACATGAACATTCTTTCCAGCTTCTTTAACAAGTCCAGCACCAGAAAGCATAGCAAGAGAAACAGGAGAAATAAGAGCATCAGTTAAAGTGAAAGTAAGAGTCTTATCACCTTCCCATGCTATTAATCTAGCATTACCTCTACCACCTTGCGCATACACTGTGCTAGAAGCCTGTTCCATTGAAGATGCTGTTGCTGTATCAATATAAAGGACTGGTTGACCAACGTGGAATTTATTTGTACCAATTGTAGTTTCCTGTTTTGCACGGAACACAATATTCGCACATTCTCTTACACCAAATTTCATTGTGTGTATCCTCCTTATAGTTTTTCATCTAAATCACCCATCCAGCTCGGGACGGATTCAACATCTTTAGCTCCAGCTAATTTTAAACGGAAAACTGTTTCGAAGTCCTCTTGCATTTTAAAACGCCGAAACTAATCTACCAATTGATATAAAGAATAATTCATTAACTAATTCATATCTTTTTGTAAGCCAACTGCTAAAATAGAAGTATAACGATACAGAACTTCAATTGAAGTTTTATCACTTTTACCTTTTAATTTAGCTAATTTAGCTTGTCTTTCTTGAAACTTCTTTACTAAAGCTCTCGCTTGAGGACCACCAGGATTATAACCACCTTGTCCATCCTCCCCTTGTATATACTTCAAA
>Ga0326512_10003969_pt1 | contig 10794 bp, 8 predicted proteins | sample 1_2617_0518_D_FD_203652 | JGI IMG/M metagenome (GOLD analysis project Ga0326512, IMG submission 203652) | Bovine rumen microbial communities from UC Davis, California, United States - 1_2617_0518 | ecosystem: Host-associated > Mammals > Digestive system > Stomach > Rumen | place: USA: California...
AAAGTAGCATATTGCCTTCTTACCCGATACGGCAGCAACACTCTGGAGAGCAGCTACCAACGCCTTGTCTCTATGACAGTCGAAGCCCTGTGCAGCTTCATTTATGAATGCAACAATCTCTGGCCTAATGCCATCAATAGGCAAATGCCAACGACCAAGCCCAAGACGAGCACTTTCCTCACTGTCCTTTACCGATGCACGAAGATCCCGCAGAACGTTCAGCCCTGCTACACTATCTCCATCTGTTTTGCCCTGACCATTATTATGGCCTACAGGCGGGACTTGCGCCCCACGTTCTTTTTCTTCCATTACTTGAATATTTTACTCTTTACATGCCTCCTGTCCTGCCACAGACATTCAACATGACACCCCAACTATTGGTTTGCGAGGGCAAAGGTACAATATATTTTTGATATAACAAAATTTTTTGGTAAAAATTTCACTTTTGGGTATCAAAAAAGCCGCGAAAAGTGGCAGTGCGGCTCTTTTGGATGGTGGAATGAGTAAAATATTCCGGCGGTATATAATAAATACCTTATTTTCTGGGTGCAAAGATACATATTTTATATGACATTGCCAAATTTTGTGGCGGTAAAATGCGATTTTGGAGGCTGAAAAGTGCTATTTTTAACATTTCAGAAGGTTATACCCCTGTTTGTGATATCAGAAATTGAACGAAACCTTACATATACGCACTATATAATAGGTTTACGCTTACATAAACTTCGTTTCTGAATACATAAATTCAGAGGGTATAACTATAACTCCAGTACCACCTTTCTTATAATACGCGCGTATATACATGTATACAAGTATACCAACAACTTCGCTATAACTATAACAAATGGATCTTAATACTCAATGGAGGGTACCAGTATCAAATCTCTTCACCTCTTCAATGCCTCGCCCTGGAGGCCGACCTGACATGAAACCGATAATATTCTTATCATAACTATAACTTTTCAGGTATTAACTCGGGAAAAAGTTAAATCCATCAGATATTATACATTAAAAAATTATAGTTATATATTGCATTATTTTCTTTAAATTGCCGATAAATAAAGGGATTTGCAACTATATAACAATATAACAACCTATAACAAAGCAAATTTTGTAATAGTTCAATAACTATACCGTTTTATAGACGTAATTTGAAATGGTGTTGTTATAGGCTTATAGATAGTTATACCCTTACGAACCATGTTTAATATTCGCAAGAATTTCACAATACTTTGGACTATAATACAATATTATGTATTATTAACACAATAAATTGTATTATTACAAATAATTGTTGTATCTTTGCACTATAATTTTAAAGTTAGTGCATTATGGAGAATAGTTCAAAAGCAACAGAGGCCATCAAGGCCCTCGCCAAGACAACATCATCTATGTCTGAGGCATCCCACTTCCTGAGTCTGGCCATCGACTGGCTGGCTCATGATGAAAATCTCGTTGAGAACATCAAGCCTAATCTTGACTACCTCTACACTGTCAGCAGAGCAGTCAGAAACCGTGCCGAGGGAGTTTTTGAAAATGTCCGGGGAAAGGTGGCCATCGAACAGATGAACAACAAGACCGAAGATGAATTTTCAGAAAGCATATCCTATGATGTCTATTCAAAAGCTCACTCCGTTACAGAACACCTTCACAAGATGAAGGATGCCATCGATAAGGCGAAGGCCGACGGCGAGGATATAAACGAATGGATGCTGAAGAATACCAACATCGGGGATGTTCTGACAGGCAAGGCAAAGCGCCCATGGAAGCCGGAGCCAAGCAGCATCGGTAAGATCCTGAAAGAATGGCGAGGTGATAGATACAGCCTGTATGCCATTGCCAAGGAATGTGGGTGCCGGGCAGAAGGTCTGCAGAGGATTGAGGAAGGAAAGGATGTGACTACAACAAACCTCATGCACTACCTTCACTTCATTAAGGTACATGAGCCGGAATCCCCTGTAATAGCTGATATATGGGCGGCACTATAATTATATCTGCTGAAACTGTCTGCATAATGGTGACTTTGCGCAGACTTGGCAGCTGTCGCTTTCACAGTCCACTTCTTTAGTAATGTACTGCCCGGTCTTACGGCTACCTTCGCGCTCTATAAGTCCTGCAGCCGTCAAAGCTGATATACTGCGCTTAATGGTGGCCAGACTCGGCTTCTCTATGCCTTCCTGTTCTGGCAGTAGTTCAGCAACAGCCTGTGCCTGAACTCCACCATTACGTCTGATGGCGTGATAAACACGCTGGTCTCCAAGTGAAAGACCTTCAAGGATTGAAACTATAATCGGTGACACGTCCTTGTTCATGGAGGCAACCTCTTGTTGTAAGACGGCCACCTTCGCATTATGCTTCTCCCTTCGTGCCTGCTCCTTCTCACGCATCTGTTCCCTGTATGCTGCATCGGCATCATCAGGTTCCTCTGGTGATATATGATATGTGTCATCGTAAGGGGTGGGGGAGCTGCCATCTACTGGTTCTGTTCCCGTTTGCTGCATCTGAGCACCATCAGGAACTTCTACATTTGTGGGTGTCGTAGCGGAGTCAGTCTGAACCACTCCGCTAACAATGTTATCCCTGAAAGAAGGAGGCACAACCTCGATATCATCCAGCTTGAATGATACACTGCCCTTGAAGTCCTCGCCAAACATACGACTGTACATGATCTGCTCCAGGAGGTCACGCTTATATTCTGCGGATGGTTCCATTCTTGCCGGCATCAAGTGTATTTTACCGTCATCGACTGAAAAGACACCTATCTTACCGTCAAACTTATCGAGAACCTTATTGATGGCATCGGTAACAAGCTCAGACGGCACACCAATGAAGAAGAAGTCAGTATAATCAAGATAGTGCTCTATCTTATTATCGCCTATCAGGTCGTCCTTATCACCCTTAAGCTCAATACCGACTGTATAGACCTGTCGTTGGTTAAGTGCACGATAACCTGGCTCTATAAAAAATACACAGTCGAAACGGTAGTGAGGACGGTAATCAAGGTCAAGGCGAGTCTTGCCAGTAGCATCCTCGCGAATACTCACTTCCTCAAATATCCGGTAGTTAAAATAATTATCCGAAATCTTGACAGACCACGAATATACATTGTGGGTCAAATTGGCGACGAATGACTTGCCTGGTTTCCCGATTAAGTGTACCTTCAGATTCTCATGTGCCATACTATATCCTCCTGCTATAAGTTTAACGCATCACAATTATGAGCTGTTATTATCGACGGCAAAGGTACGATAATTATTTAATGTATCAAAATTATGATACATAATAATTGTTAACGAACTGGATATATAACAGAAGAAAAGAGTAGGGGAGTGTCAAACTCATGAACGACACATAACCAGACACTGAACTAATGTATCAGAATTATGATACGTTATGTAAGCGCATAAGGGCGGGCTTTCCACTCTCCACTTGTTCCGAGTGACGGCACGATGTGCAGCCCTCTAACCAGTCGTTATAACTCCTTCTAAGGTGCTGGACGCTATGAGACTCAATCGCCGTCTCATACTCTTGCTAAAATGCCTGCAATGTTAAATATCAGCAAGAAAGTGCAGAAATCCCGAAGAAAATTTGCACGTATCAGAAAGATATCGTAACTTTGCAGGCAGGAGGTAACGCAATTACCTCAGAGCATATTAGGGGTTTGATGTCGATGCCGCCACAATTCCCCAATATGCCACGGGGCAAGCCCCTTTGGATTCCCCCGTCAGAAGGCTTTACCTCCTGCCGCCCAAGGCTCTGCCCTGGGAACCCGCGAAGGGCGTTCAGCCCTTTCGAAACCTTGACAGGGAGTGACCCTCTCCCTTGACCCTCCGCTCAGGGCCAGCCCTAAGAACCCGCCCGAGCGTTCCCCTCTGGACTCCCCTCAACGGGATGGATAACAAATCAAAATTTTGATACATTAAAATTTTTCTTCGTTATGCCACAATATCAAGCTCCACAAATAGATGCCTCTCCCAGTTTCGATGCAAACAGGGGAAACGAGGCAGAACGTCGTCATTGGACTAAAGAATCCTATGACCGAAAGAATCTTGATCCGGTGAACTTCTATGACTTCACCAGGAAGAAATTGAATTTCGAGATAAAGAGAGGTGAGCCGTTAAGGGATAAGGACGGCAATGTCAGGAAAGACAAAAAAGGTCATATCTTGTATAACAAACCAAGCATCATTCCATGTGGTACGCAACTTGTATCTTTGAAGAAAAGATATGACAACAGACTGGAAGAGATAGGTCATAAGCCGTGGGAGAATGCTAACGGTAATCAACCCAATACAAATGTAAGCATCGTGCTCAACGGTGACCATGATCGCATGACAGAGATTGCCTTCGGTAAGCCTATTGACTTTGTAATAGGTGAGGACAATAGCAACGTACAGCTTGTCACCGTTGAAAAGGAAGAGCTGGAAGCTATGGCTGAAAAATATGGCGTGAAGGATTATGTAGATACTAATCAGAGTTATTCTCAGATATCTATCTATGCACTCTGCTTCTACAAGTTCCTTTGTGAGAAATTCGGTGAAGAGAATGTGATTGGCTTGGAGTGTCACCTCGATGAGACTACACCTCATTTTCATTCTCTGATTATTCCTGTAGCAGAGAAACAGAAGAGTGGAAGAGCTGGCGGCTATACACTCGTTGATGACAAGAAAAACCCTATTCTCGATGCTGATGGTAATGAAACACACATCACCACCAGAGCCTACGAGCGTATGCCGGAAGAGAAGAGAGTGAATTACATTCCAACTAAATCAACAACAGTAGGTGTCAGTTTTGCCAGTTACTTCGGCAAGACTCCTGGTCAAACCAGTCGCTCATACGAGAAGTGGCACGACATGATTCATGAGGAGGTAACCAAACAATGGGGCTTTGACAGAGGTGTCCGGCTGCGGGATCTGCCTCCTGGAGAGCGTAATGACCACCGTCGTAAGACCAAAAAGCAGCTTGAACGTGAACGTTTGGAAGCTGCGAAACGCACGAAAGAGCAGGAAGAGAAAGAAAAACTTGCCAAGGAACGTGCCGAAGAACAGGAGAAAAAGGAACAGGACGCGAAGAATAGAGCTAAGAATGCTGATGATAAGGCTGCAGCAGCGGAAACAAAAGCTAAAGAACAAGAAGCTGTCGTTGATGCTAATGCAAAGGTGATAGAACAGCAAAAAACGGCTATTGAAACGCAGAGCCAGTCTCTTGCTGCAGCCAAGCGCCAAGAGCAGGAGGCGTTGACGGCAGCTGCTGCCGCTAATGCAGAAGTCGCAGAAGCGCACAAAGAGAAGACAGATCTTGATGAAAAAATCAAAACGTCAACGGCTACGCTGGCAACCGTCAACACTGAGCTTGAAAAATGGGGTGCAATGGTCTTTGATGAGAAGTCCATTAAGTACCCAAGTCTCACAGAAATGGAAACTATTGACGGGCAAACGTTCAGACAGTTGCTTGAAAGTAAAATAAAGGCACTTGTAGATGTTCTCGACAAGCCCATTGGACTGACTGAATCACATAAGAATTGGAAGAAAGCCAGACAGGTTGAAGCCCAGGCTATAGTCACTGAACTGGAGGATGCACTGTTTGGTTTTGATGGTATAGATACCATTCACAAGCAAGCCATCTTACAACTTGGCAAGGATCTCTATTCTGATGCTAAATCCAAGATAGCTAATATCTATAAGGAGAATGAGCGTCTAAAGAAGGAGAATCAGGAGTTGAAATCTGATAACAATACACTTCGAGGCAATTACAATACTATTAAGAACCGTAACGAAGTTCTTGAAAAGGATATTGATCAAGAACGGACGGCGAACACCCTTCTTAGCCAGGAACTGCAGAGGGAGAAAATGGCCACAACTAAAGATGGCCATCCTATTACATGGTCTACTGGCTCCAAGAAAGGAAAGCAGCTTACCAATAAAGAATATCAAAACTGGTTGGAGGAACAGTTTGAGAAAAAGAAGAAGGAACTGAAGGATGAAAAGATTGCCAGAGAACAAGAGCGACAAGAGAATAAGAATGAATGGATAGCTCACAAAAGGCATATGCGAGAACTCAAAGGTTTGGTTCTTGCCATATTTTCTGGTAATGCCAAGAAATTTATAGATATCATCATCCAGCACTGGAAGGCAGAGCTTAAAGACTTTGCCCGTGATGCGATGAACGATATCAAAAGCATTCTGTTCGGTGCAGAGTCGACGGTGGATGGGCGAAAGACATATGTTAGTGATGCTTTCGTCTGGGCAAATGTGTTCGCAGAACTCGACATGAACGAAGATTGGAAGCCAGACAGTTCAAAACTTGAAACGCTCAAAACCGATGCTATGCGTATCGCTGACGGTACTTGGGAAGAGTACCATAAAAAACAAGAAATACCAGATGCTGTCGTCGAAGCCGTCGCCAATCTCGCCAATACTCCGAACAGAAAACACTGGGAAGATGACGACATTGATACTGTTAATGAATATCTTGACACCATTCCTGATGACGAACGTAGCGAGACCGTTGCGGAACTGAAACAGCGAGTCAAGGCCGAATACAACATTAGGAATACAGACTGGCTTAATGATGTCATAGAGAGGTTAGAAGACAATACGCTTGGCTATGGTGGTATTTCTCGCTGATGTGTAGCGGACTGCGCCCTACTTCGTGACGGTAACAATACCTGCTGCCGCATGCGTCAGTATGCTATTCGTTTCCGTTTACATTTCTGAGATGGTATGAAATTATACGCAAAAAACGCTCACCATTAGATGAGCGCTTTTTTGTGTATGACTGATGGAGAATTATAGATGCTGGTCTATATTTATAGACGGTCATCTATAAAGAGTTGCCATCGTCGAACTGCCGAACATGGACTGAATCATTATTATATGTTCTGTCCATGGTCGTGGAACCAGGCAGGGCCATCATCGTAGTTCTTATCTCTCTTGCTTTTCTTGGAAGAGCCGAAGAAACCCTTTAGTACAGCTTTAAGCAACCAGTAGCCAATAACAAGCATTAAGATGTTTTCCAGAATGCCATCCAGCCCACCGCCACTTGAATTCGACTTGTCAGTCTCTTGGCTGCCTTGTTGCTGAGACAGTCCACTGCTTGACGGCTGCAGGACTCCAGATATAGTATTATCAGTGTTGCCTGTCCTGCTATTAGCATGACTGCCCTCGTTCTTCTTTGAATAATATTTAGCTAATTCTTCATTGGAAAGGCCTTGCTCCAGCAGTTCTTTATCGACAGGCTGCACTTCTATTTCAAGGTTGGCAAGCGGATCAATAAGTTTTTCATCCACTCCTGGTTGTATATGCTGCTGTACTGTTGCGTTAGCCGGAAGGTTTCTCAACGACTCTTCTATGAACTCATTGAATATTGCCTGACGGTACTCCATAACGTCGTTTCCGTTCAGTACAAGCAAAGCACCTGAACGTTGTGGCTCTCCTACCCAGAAGTTTACATCTTTGTCTCCTGTAAGGACATAGACAAAAAGTCTGTCATCAGTCAGAGCTACCTTGCATTGGTTGACACTCGGAGCAAAGTTGCTGACATCATACCACTGGATCTGTTGCTGGCCATAAGCTGATAGAACCGCTATAAAAAGCGACATCAGCGCAACTGTCCTTTTCATATGAAATAGCGTTATATTATCACTTTACGCTGAATGTGCCTACAGGGATACTGGTAGCCGTAATAATGCTCATGTAGAAGATTCCGTACTCACCCTTTTCCAGCTCTGAAGCAGGGATGGTGAGAAGGTATGACTGTTCGCCGTACTTGTGGCCAGTGAAGTCCACGTAGCCTGCTTTCTTCGTATCATCAGTACCAAGCAAGGATGATTCGAACTCCATCCATTGGATGCGACGTTCCTTTTTGCTGGCGTTGAAGCGGACGATACGGTAGCAATCCTTGGGATCAACGTCATTCTTCTCTCCCTTGATAAGCAGGCGCACGTCCTGACCAGACTTTACAGAATAGGTTGAATTACCACCCTTGAAGATGACATCCATTCCGGCTGATCCTGCGAGACTGCTGACGGTTCCTGCAGCACTTCCCACTCCGCTGGCCGTCGTCATAACCCTGGCACCGGTAACAACACCACTCATGGAGCCAGCCGTTCCGATGCCAATCATACCGGCAGCACCTGCTATATTGGCAGCACCACCTATCAGCTTCGACCATTTTTTTACCTTGTTCTGGTGCTTGCCGATGGTGCCTGACTCTTTAGGTAGCTGGTCATACGTGGCATCGCTCGTCAAGATGCAGTAACTGTTTATGAACTCCGGCTCAGGAGCCGTTACCTCTTGTGCCGTAGCACTGTTGAATGCTGCAAAAAGCAGCCCGAGAAAAACACACTTTCTCATAATGGCGAATTTTCAAGTCGTCCCTGACAGCCAAAGCGGACGGTGTTATTGGTTAAAGAAGTGGGCCGCCTCCGTGTCGACTTGAAGGCTTCGCCAGAGGCCCTTATCCAACCACAGAGAGCAGCCCACCATAGTGAGTTGCTTACTCTGTGCCTGTCGGATGTTGTTTGATCTGGCGAATCTACAAGTCGTAGGCACTTCTTTTCAATTCTGCTGCAAAGTTACGAAAAATAAATGATATATAAAAGGTGTTTTTCATTTTTCCATGTTTTGACTATGATTTTTGTGTCTGTGTTTTGTAAGAACCAAAAGCCACATCCTTTCGGGTGTGGCTCCTTCAGAAAGATTACAGACTGTCAAACAAATACTTTTGTCATGAGGTCTATAATCAGTAGCACCATGTCCCAGAGGTCTGGGCCATTCTCAATCCACCATTTAATGGCTCTGTCGTTCCTTATGAAAAAGAACTGCATTCGAGTTATAAAAGACTTCCTGTCCATATAACCCGTGCAAAAACCTGTTTGAGGTTTACTGAATAGAAACTCTAATGCATTTGTCATTCCCCTTTTGTGTTGGTTCGCTGTACGAAGGTACGGCAAAGCTCAAAACGAAAGCGGACAATGAAAATCTATGAGAAGCATAAAACCTTGTAAACAAAAGGAGTACGGATAATTGAATTTGTTGAAAAAGGCCAAATATAAAACGGTCAACTTGCACCTGACAATTATATTTTGGTATAGTCCAACTTAAAAAAACCTTAAGAAACGACTTTATATCAATTTTTCTTCGTACCTTTGCAGCAGAAATAGAGTCCATGAGGTGCGGGGATAGGTTATGACCTGTCATGAGACCACTCTGAACTCTGTTTTCTATCGGCTGCTGCTGTTGGCTCGCGCTATTAAGTTAAGTGTTCTGCGACTCGACGGTGGCAGTAATTCTTTTAAAAAGTCTGTGCCATTTGGATAGACGTTGGCGATATCAACAAGGGGTGCTGCTTGATAGGCGGCACCCTTGTTTATTTGAATCTAATTGATAGTAATGTTGCTGCCAGTCCTAATATGGCCAACGGAATAGCTAATCCCGTTTCCCATAGTATTGTTAGGACAACAACCATGACAAACAATATAATTAGAATAAATAGAGCGGTGTGCTTATCGGCAAACCTATCTAATTTTTCTTTTATCTTTTTAAAATGTGTCTTTACGCTCATTTTGATTTTAAAAACTTTAGAAGAATAAGAACTGCGATGATAAAGATAAAGGAGAAATACAGGAGCACCAGTGCAATAGCAGAAAATAATATCATTTTTATTAATTCTATCCAAGGATCTTTTCCCGCTTCCAATGTTTCCCTCATTTGATCTCCCCAAATGATTACTCCAATTGTAGGAACCATCGGTAACAGAGCATACATGAAATCAAAATGATATTTACCAGCTAAAAATGCGATAATAAAAAACAGAACAACCAAAGCAACACAAATTCCAACAGCACGCCAATGCCACAGGGATAGTTCTTGTTCCTTTTGTTCTTCCTGTTCTTTCTCCTGTTCTCGACGAAGACGAGTTTGTTCTTTGTTCTTACGGAGAACAGGATCCCGTTCTATCTCCTTGCGCCAGTGTTCACGCCGACTGTTCAGGTAGCTTTCTCCTGTGAGCTGTCCCTTGGAGTCAGCATTAGTTGTCGGCAACTTGCGTTTTCTCTCTTGTGGTATGCGTACGTCCTTGCGCTCCTGCTGTGCTGTCAGCTCAGCCATCTGCGCCTTCAATTGATCGTTCTCTGCCTGTAAACGAGCGAGCTCGTCAGCCTGGTCGTATGTATCTTGTTTCATCTTCTTGTTTTTTGTTGTTCGTATAGGATATCCCGTGCCTCCCAATTGATGGTTAGGTGGTTTAGACTGTAGCCCTTCTCGATGCATGACAGTACTCCAGCAATCGACCATTCCCGTTCAGCCTCCGGCCATGACAGTACGTAATCAAGGGCTGTTGTACCATCCTGAAGCCTGATGGCCATAAGCTGCTGTTTCTGCTCTTCACTCATATGGATAAATGTCCCATTCTTGGAGTGCTTCATCCGGGTTACATCCGTGCTCCATGGCAGTGACAACCTCATGCTCCAATTTATACTTTCGAGCAATCTCTAAAGCTTCCGCTCTGGTGAACTTTGATGGCTCTGGGTGGTGTCTGTACCACCATCGCCAAAATAATGCAATTAACCTTTTCATTGTTCTCTCTCCTTCTTTAGTAACGGGCTATAGAACCGAAATACTTTGTCGAACACTGACTGTCTGACTTCTTCGTCAGCATAGCCATAGATAACCTGTTCCTCGCGGTTGTAGATGGCTATCTCATCGAGGGCATCCTGCCGTTCCTGGTCATTGGTGGCCGACAGCCTGCGCCTGATGGCATCTGTCCGCATTTGGCCAATGATTTCGATGGCTCG
>Ga0326512_10003972_pt1 | contig 10791 bp, 13 predicted proteins | sample 1_2617_0518_D_FD_203652 | JGI IMG/M metagenome (GOLD analysis project Ga0326512, IMG submission 203652) | Bovine rumen microbial communities from UC Davis, California, United States - 1_2617_0518 | ecosystem: Host-associated > Mammals > Digestive system > Stomach > Rumen | place: USA...
ATTAGTTGTTAATAAGAAAATTTTACGATGACTTGAATTGTAAACACCATCCATTATCTGTAAAACAGTGGAATCTTTGTCTGAGAAATTCTTCTCAAACTCATCAAAGAATAGTACACAATCAAAATTAAACTTTCCAACAAATTCTATCATACCTTGATTTTGATCTCCCATATCCTTCATAATAATTATAGGAAGATTTAAATCATTAGCAAGTGTCTTTGCTGTAACAGTTTTACCAGTTCCTTTGGTACCTGTAAGCATAATACCAAAATTACCAGTAGTATTATTATAAGTTTTAAGTACGTGATCGCAGAAATCCTTCTGTAATCCATACATCTTATAATCAAATACAAATTTATCTGCATACTTTTCTAAATACCATCCTGTCATTGATAAACCAATGTTGTAAATACCAACAGGAATAGAATCCATTGTACTGAAATTACCTTCAACTCTTCTGAAGACACTTTCATTTTTTAACCAGCTTATTTTATTCATGTTCTATTTAGTAGAAATTAAAATGATTATTTGCTGTAATAATTTTTAATAAGTTCTTGTAACATATCCTGAGCATCTTCTGTAAAATTATCAAGATAATACTTTTTACCAGTATTTTCATTAACAATCATTTGACGAAGTTCAGGATTTGTAGTGAGAGATTCAATAAGTTCAGCAGCTTCTTTAATAGCAGCATCCTTATTTTCAATGTCCTTTTTGTATTCAGCTTGTTTTTCATTCATACGTTTAAGTTCAGAAGTCTGTCTATCTAATTTCTTCTTATACTCTGATTCTTTACCACTATTAGCAAGATTCTTATTCAAAGTTTGAAGTTGATTGTTTAGTTTAGACAATTTCTCATTCTCTTCATTCAATTCTGAAACTTTAGTCTTTAGACTATTAATAACTTCAGATTGATTAGAGATACGAGAACTTTCTCTCTGAGCTACTCCGTGTTCAATTCTAAAATAGCTTATTACAAAATCAATAGTTTTTCTAAAAGATGTTTCAATATAAGTATCATATCCACAAACAACTATAAAATATTTAGGTGTTCTAGGTACAATGATATTAATATCGATGTTATCTTTAGCGTGTCCAAAATGATCTGATACTCTTACCGATTTGATAGAATCTATTATTTGAAACTTAATATATTTACTATCTGTACTTTGAGAATTTATTACTTCTTTAATCGGTAGTTTTAAACTTAAAGCTTCAATAATCTTGTTAATCATATAAATAGGTTTTTGTGGCGAAAGAAGGACTCGAACCTCCATCTCGACGTTATGAGTGTCGCGCTTCAACCATCTAAGCTATTTCGCCAAGTGAGCACCGCTGTGCTCAAAGATAAAAAGATTTTGTTATCGTCTAATTTGTCCCAATGACAAATGAATGTACTCTCACGAGCACTTTTCCCCTAATAATAATGGTAAAATTGAAAGCGTTGCGGTCACAGGAGTCGAACCTGTTATTCCTAGCTTATGAGACTAGTGTGATTTATAGATATCCAGTTTCACTCGACCGCTATATTAAAAAAGGATACTAAAACTAGTATCCTATATAATCTATTCTCACGAACTGATTATTTAAAAACAAATAACTAAAAACCTTAAATCTCAGCAACGTGGGGCAGCGTGGAGTTGAACCACGATCTCCAGATTTTCAGTCTGGTGCGAACTGACCACCTGCGCTACTGCCCCATAGAGCAAACTATCTTCACAGACAATTCGCTCAATGTAACTTAAAACTATAAAATAAATGAAAAAAACACTCCTTTGTGAAGGGGGAGAGACTCGAACTCTCAATAACCATCAGTAACTAGAATGTGATAGTGTAAAAAATCGATTTTACTAGGATATGTTCCATAATACATACGTGTCTACCATTCCACCACCCCTTCATTAAATAGGAGCACCATTTAACTGAAAATTCAGAATATATATAGATTAATATTTATTTTAGATGCTCCTTTTTGCAGGGGCTAGAGGACTTGAACCTCTAACCTCACGCTTATGCAGTCGTGTGCTCTAACCAATTGAGCTAAACCCCTCAGACTCTCAATCAAATATCCTAGCAATGAGAGCCTGACGATTTTCTTCCACCGTTCAACGCATTTAAGCTAATAATTCCATTTGCCTTAATCCACTTGGCGAACGCCCCATTTGATAATGCTTGTCTTTCCAAGCTGCCACCAAGTCTATGCTATTTATGGTTCAATTGGTTATGAACTCGATGACACACAGCATAGTTGCGCTACTCATTTTAGCAGGTTGATAAGTAGATGTACCATTCCTGTTAAGGATATGTCCTGCGTACAACATAGAGGGGCGTACGAGATTCGAACTCGCGAAATAAATGGGTAAAAATATACGTTGGGTTTCAGAGATAACAATATAATCTAAAGCTTCGACATCAAATCTCATGCTCAATATCTAGTATCAAGTAAAGCTGATGAATAAAGCTAAAGCTATATGTCGAAAAATCGTTTTATTCTATATCTTTATCACCGTAGTGAATGAAATTAATAAGAGTATCTACATTAAGATTAGACTCCTTAAAGTCTACATCATTTACTTCTTTTAAAGCAACTTCAATAGCTCCAATAATAGCACTCTTACGACGTAAAAGTTCTGCACGTTTACGTTGTGTCCACTCTCCAGTAAATTCCTGATGAGTAGTTAATGCCATCGTAACAGTTTTATTCTTAATAGTAGTTTTAGCATTATAATTAGAAGGAAGATGGTCTGGAGTAAGATTTGGATCTTTTAAGATAACCTCTTCTTTCTCTGTTGTTCTCTCTTCTGATTTAAGTACAGGAGTTTGAGCAACATCTCTTCCCTCATATTCTGGATCTGTACAATCCTCATAAATCTTTGAATCACTGCGAACAGGAATAGATCCATACATCGTGTCTAACTCTTTTGATGTAATAATACTCTTTAATCTCATTAGTTCTACAGCACTAAGTTCTCCAAAACTAATTCCATTTACTATAAGAGGAACACGTTTTACATCATCTCCAGAATTAGTTGCTTCAATTCTAAATACATCCCTTAAATAAGGAATATATCTATCTTCGAACCAATCAAGTTTCTCTTGTACAGTTGTTTGAACTTTGGTTTGATTGTTTCTTGTTGCAAGAGTATCATAACCATTTACACCTTCATAGGTATTTTTCTCACCACGAAAAGCACCTTGCTTATTCTTAAAGAACAAGGTGTAATCCCTTAACATTGCTAAAAAACTCTCTTTGTCATGCTTGTTTTTAGCCAATAAAACATTAGTCTTCATAATCATTCTCAAATTTAAATTAAACAATCTAATAACACAATAGTGGGAGCTGAGTGAGTCGAACACCCCGAGACCGAAGCCAGCAGATTTACAGTCTGCCCCGCTACCACTTACGGAATAAACTCCCTAACAAATAGAGCCTCCACTGTGATTCGAACACAGGTCTGAGGATTACAAATCGACTATTCTAACCAACTAAACTATAGAGGCAAATACGGGACCTTTAGTAGCACCCCAGGGCATACGTCTATGCCGGTTAGCTCCCGCTAGGGTTGATTTCACAACTTATAGCCGGACGTAAGGGGTTCGAACCCTTTGTTTTACTAGAGTGACAGTCTAGTTCCCCTACCAATGGGGCTCAACGCCCGAAAAATCAAGTGTATTCTTCATTTCCGCAATGATTACAAGTAATACGATCTGTCATTAACCCTGATTTTATACTTATGTCATAACTTCCACAAAGTTTACACTTTATTTTGTTCTCTTCCATTTCAAAATCTTTCATAATTACAAATATAATCAATATATTAAAAAATTCCAAATCTTTTTAATAAAATTAACTTGACTTACATCAAGTTAAAGAGATAGCACATACATAAAGAGTTTATAACCTCCTACTATTACTATCATTGTCTCCCAAAACAAAACTGCTACAAAAAAGCAACCTAAACAACCAGTTTCATCTTTAATTCTAATGTTTCCCATTTTCTTTTGGTTTAATGTCGTCTGATTTATCTATAGCTGCTGCTCCTAAATAAGGATAATCAAGATACGTGTCAAAAAATTTATGTTTCATAATTTTTAGTTATTAATTAAATGAGAGTAATACGTGGGGTTGGTTACCCACGCGTCTTCCACGGCTTCAGGCGGTTTTATCCTTACTTTATAAGACTAGTTAAATCCGGAATACTTCGTCTTATCCCGGTATCAGCATCGTACTCTCCTGGATAGTCTAATTATTGTGGGCCTGGCAGGAATTGAACCCGCGACCTTCTGATTATGAGTCAGCTGCTCTAACCGACTGAGCTACAGGCCCTTTTGGGAGACATGGAGTCTCCCTCAATCATACTTTATCTGTTAATAAATTTACTTCGGTTCCTCGAAATTAACTTCGTTTAAATCTGTAGGAGTCTCTGGTAATTCAGAAGACTTCTTAAATAAATCTTTAAACTGACCTTTTACACCTTTGTTAATCATGTCAAGTGCTGGAGCGAAGTTCTCAATGAAACTCTTAGCAACTTGTGCACCAGTATTACTATCACCATAGACAGTAACATTACCAAGATGTACATGCTCAAGAACCTTAGACTGAGCCTCAGCAATACCCTTATACTGGTCAACCATCTTATACTGAACAAGCAAATCAGGATTACCACCAAATGAGTTGACCATTTTCTCTAGAGCAAGTGCTGGAGCCATTTCTCTCTTCTGAAGAGCCTCTGCTTCTGCAAACAGAAGAGCCTTCTGACCTTCAGCTTCAGCTAATCTCTTAGCCTTATCACCTTCAGCCTCAGCATTTAACTTCATCTTAATAGCTTCTGCTTGCGCTTCTGCTTCTTTAAGAATACGTTGCTTCTCTGCTTCAGCTTCAAGAATTGCTTGCTCTTTAACTGCTTCTGCTTCAATAATGGTCTTCTTCTTAGCTTGCTCTGCAGGAACAACTTGCTCAGCATTTAACTTAGCCTCAGTAGCTTTAGCCTCAGCCTGATTAACTTCTAACTGACGTTCTTGCTTAGTTTTAGCAGCTTGCATATCTGCTTCAATCTTAGCAACCTGTACAGTCTTGTCTGCATCAGCTTCAGCCTGACCTGCCTTTGCACGTGCTTGAGCAACCAGAATCTTTGCATTCTGTTCTGCTACACCTGCATCTTGATCAGCTTTAGCCTTACGAATCTGCTTTTGTGACTCGAACTCAGCTTGTTTAGCTTCCTTTTCCTGAGTTGCCTTAATAATGTCAGCTTCCTTCTTCTGATTAGCTTCTGCAATACGAGTTTGCTTCAAAGCTTCTTTCTCATTCTCAGTTGCTTCAGCATCTGCCTTAGCAGTAGCAATAGCCTTACGCTGTGAAGCTTCAGACTCTGCTCTAGATGATTCAGCCTTTGCCTTTTGTTCTGCTATAGCAGCAACTTTACGTGCTTCTGCTTCTGCTTTCTTAGATTCTGCATCTGCATTAGCATTTGCTACGGCTGCAACCTCAAGAGCCTTCTGATTAGCAATACCAGTTTGCTTCTCCTTCTCAATTTCGGAGAGCTGTACTTCCTTTGCCTTCTGAGTTTCAGCAATCTGAGTTTCCTGTTCTTTCTCAATTTCTGCTACTCGAACAGCCTGCTCCTGCTTGGTCTGAGAAACCGTAGTCTCTCTTTCCTTATCAGCAGTTGCTACCTGAATCTCCTGGTCTCTCTGGATGTTTGCCTTTCTAATTGCTCCGTCTTTCTCCTTGTCAGCAATATCAGCCTCTGCATTTGCACGAGCCTCAGTCTCCTTCTTCTTACTAAGATTCTTAATATAATCTTGTTCATCAGTGATTTCCTGAATATTAATATTAGTTATGTCATAACCAATTTTATTTAATTCAGTACCAAGACTATCTTTCACCTTAGTTTTGAAAGCATCTCGATTTGAGTTAATTTCCTCAATGGACAATGAAGCAATAATCAATCTTACCTCACCCTCAAGAATAGTCTTGATTTGTCCAATGATTTCATTAGCATTAGCACTCAAGAAACGAGCAGCTGCATTTTGCTGAATAGTAGGATCCTGAGAAATGGCAGTAGTTAAAGCAACCTTGACATGAGTTTGAATCATACCACTGTCAGGACCAATTACTTCAGAATTAATCTGATAAGGTCTTAACGACATCACCTTATAATCCTGAATAACAGGCCAAACAAATACACCTCCGCCTGGGTAAATCTTAGCAGCAGACTTACCACTAACCTTACCAAACACTACGAGGAGTTGATCACTAGGACACTTGCGATAACGCGACAAGAGTCCAATAATTGTTAAAATTACGAGCAGTACAATAACGCCCGCAATAATCATTGTTGTTAGTGTCATGTTTAAATAATGTAATAAGCGTTTCTATAATCTTTAATAGTAACCTTTTCTCCAACAGAATAACTGTTAACTGATTCAGCTGATACTTCTATAGTTCCAACGTTGTTCTCAACAGTAATAATATATCTCTTATCACTGTTATCTGAATCAACAACTAAATAGATAGTAGCATCCTTACCAATTAATTGTCTTCCATTTAAGACTTGAGGTTTAGATTCTAAACTTGTTAATAATTTATAAACAAAATAAAGTATGATTACAAACGCAATTCCCACTGCAAAAGCAATGAGATAATCCCACCATTGAACATTGTGGGTAATTAAACTTTTAACAGATAACCACCCAGACACTCCCATTAAGAAATGAGTAACACCTTTAAAAGATACAACATCACTCAAATCTAGATCAGAATCGACATCCATATCGACATCGAAATCTCCACCAATCCAACTAAGGATAAATCTGACAATAAATAAACTGTATACAAATACAGCTACGCCATAATAAATCTGTTCCATAATTTTAATGTTAAAGTTGAGGCCCCTGTGAGGATCGAACTCACGACCAATAGATTAACAGTCTATTGCTCTACCACTGAGCTAAAGAGCCAAGTAAGACAATACTATATAATTATATTCTCACTCAAAAAATATAATATTGTCTCATTCACCGTTCATTTGTGTGCCTCCTGTAACGGCTCTGCTAGTTTTTCTATACTAGTCAAATATCTATTTCATTATTCTTATTTAGAAATAGAAAGACTTCAGTACTCATAACGCTAGTACCAGGTTCTATGCGCGCTAGAAAATCCTGTGAAACGACTACATTTCTCGATCTGTAGTCAACGGAGAAGCGGGGAGAGAGGGATTCGAACCCACCACCTTCGGATTAACAGTCCGCAGCTCTACGCCTCGCGAGCTATCTCCCCAAAATTCCGAACTTTGTACAACGCAGTAAAATTAATATAGGATGGAGCCCTTTATACCATCATTTACAGTTTGGATCATGTTACATACGATTAACACGATGAATCTGCTAGCCGCTAATTAAATAAACCACTAGTTCGGAATATAATTTTAAAGAAAATACGCTCCACCTTCTCTTATACCAAAGATACGTTTTTCTAACATATCTCTTACTTCGTTTTCTGTTAGATTACGAAGCATAAAAGAAGTAAGTGAACCTTCTCTCATAGACATCGCATAGTCTAATACTGCTTTCTTTGATACTTCTGTATCTTTAGAGCAAGCTGCAATTATACTACCGATCTTAAATACTTGAAGTCCTTCTTTATTAGAGACTTCCACCATCTTAAAAAGTGTTCCTTTAAAAACGTGTTCTTTTAAGAAACCTCTTAGTCTTCTTTTATCCATAAATTTAGAGTAAAAGAGCTGACTTTCACAAGCCAGCCCCTGAGCAAGATGAATTTTAATAATAAAAAATGAATCTAAAAAGAGTTGCACACAGAGAAGGAATCGAACCCACGCTTTCTAGATTTGGAGTCTAGTCACACTGCCAATTATGCTATCTGTGCGTATAAATTTATTCGTGGAGCTGGAGGGACTCGAACCCTAAATTCTTCCTTGCAAGGGAAGTATGTTAGCCAATTACATCACCAACCCCAAATAAGAACTCTATATCTTCACAGACGAGAGTTCTACGAGCTTTACTATTATGTTAATTACCATCAATTGGTCTTAAAAATGTCCACCTAACAGCACTCCTATGGAATTACCCAATGGTCTGTCGCCAAAATCGAATATTGCGCAATTGCATTTCTCAGTATAGGCTCAGGGTTTCTGGTTTGTGGACGCTACTATAAACCCTTTTTCACTGCACAACCTTGCCAGAGTCGGGATAGCCAGACTCGAACTGACTCGACATGCTCCCAAAGCACGCAGGCTACCATTAAACCTCATATCCCGTTAAGTAGGAGAACTTTCACAAGCTCTCCTCCTGAAAATCTAAAAGGACAAACACGGCGTCTCACGACGAATCCATTGTTTAACATAAATGATTTTTAATAATTAATACTTAAGACTAAATAGCCTTTACGCATACAATGTTCCTATTTCTATACCATTTTATTGTTCTGTAAATAGTATAATTTATTGTCATTATAATAATGAACAATACTACATAAATGTAGATATTCAATGCCTCATATGTTACACCAGTTTGTCTGGCAATCATTTGCAGATCTAACATACAATTATTGAACGAATTTACATTACTTATATTATATCTATCTATTACTAGATTTGTATAAAATAAATAGTACATTGAATATACTACAGAAAGTAATGTTAACACTATTCCAGAAATTTTATGTTTCACTATACAAGATAGGGAGACAAAAATTATTGGCACAGTTGATAAACAACATAAAATAGGCCACAAGTAAATACAAATGTAAATGGACGTTTCTTGATAAGTCCACCCAAATGGATACCCTACCAGGTAAAGTAATCCACATAAAAGTTGAAATAGTTCTGTCATAATCTTTTAAAATTTTAAGTTACATCTAATTATTATTTATTAAAGCTTTTATAAATCCCATAATATCAGTAGGAGTTCTATCGTTATTTTGTGCAAATGCTCTTCCTCTTCTTGCATTAGCTGGAATCGTATCAGCAATATATATATTTTCTCCAGGTACTCCTAATAAATCCCATTTTTCACGATAATATCCAGAACCATCGTTTCCATTAGATGTTGTTGTAAATCTATTAAACAATGTTCCTTGATTATCTGATACCTAATGATGTCCTGCTCCATGAGCTAAATTATAACTACGTCCAGCTGACTAATACTGTGCACGTAATTTTGGATCAGTAAATGTATACGTTGGTACACCAAGAGCTTTTGCTTCAGGTAATTCAAAATCTGGATTTACCATAAAACTATTATATTTCTAAGGCATACCTGTATATAATCTATTAGCATCTTCTCTTAATCTTGCTGAGGCTTGTATTTGTCTAATGTCACTATTTTTGAAATTATCAAAATATGAACGATGCTTCATTGCTTCTTTATATTGCTCTGGATCATTTAAATCTAAATCCATTATAGCATCAAGATGTTCTTTTCTCTCAGATGGTCCAGTAAAGCCTCCAAATATTTTACTTACTACTCCTCCAAATGTGTCTTTCTATCCACCATTATCAGAATAACCATATGGATATAGATTCTTTACATATGAATAACTAAGTGTTTCTCCATTATGTTGTGGCTATTCTTGCTATTCAAATGTTTGTGCTGCTTTTGCAAAAGCTCGTTCATCTTGAGGAAATGTACTAGTTCTTCTTACAGATGTTCTTGTAGATAATGGAGCAGGAGCATTTTTAACCATATCTCCAGTTAAATCAGACATTTTAGTAAGACTTCCATCTTTATTGATAATATATCCAGCAGCTTTTGCAGCTTCTATAGCCTAATTAGTCATACTACCTTTAAGACCATCAACAGCTGTTTCATAAGTAACATCACGACCTCTTCTATCTTTTAAGCCTTTAAAGAATCCATTATTCCATAATGCTAATTGTAAAGCAGATGTCTACTTATTACGTTTTTGTGCTTTTGTGTATTGATCTACAATTGGTTTTGTTACTGAATGAGCCTATTGTACAGCAGGCTCTGCTACATTTCTTTTAAATCTCTCTCCTGTACTTGATTCCATTGCAGTTCCCCAGTCCTAAGTTAATTTATATGGCTCTGGTCTCAATGGAGCAAATGGTGTCTAAAAACGTTTTATTAATTTTGTTCCCATAGTTTTAATTAATTAATTAAATTTGATATATCAGTTAAATATACACAAATAAATCAATTAACCAAAACTATGAGTTACAAAACACTTTAAGCATTACTTTAAATTCCATATGAAATCATCATACTTACTTCTAATATTACCTGCATCAGGAAAAGGTTTTCCAGACTCAGTTTTATATCCAACATCTTTTAAATGACATTGTTTAAGTAAATAAGCTAATGACTCAATTGGAGTTCCACCTTCTGCACTAATGTAATCATCCTTCTTAATGATTTTAATAACATTTCCTTTTTCATCAAGTACTTTATGTTTTAAATCATAATAGAAAATATAAAATGGAGCATCCTTAAAATAAGATAATCCTCCAGAATATTGTTTTCCTTCTATAGTAGGATAAATCCATTCATGCAATTTAAAATGGAGTTGAGAGACTGTGTATGTTGGAAGACACCAATTAGCTAAAGAAGCATTAATACATTCTTTTCCATTAGAATCTTTTGTGATATTTCCATCAGAATCTCTTAAATAGGGTAATTCTGATTTTAATGCTACTTGAATATTTTCTCCTCCATCTATACTACCATTAGTAAGAGAAACAAGATAATATTCAGCATCAGACATATCAACTCCAACATCAAGTAATTCCTGAACCATCTTATGATTCAAGA
>Ga0326512_10003973_pt1 | contig 10788 bp, 10 predicted proteins | sample 1_2617_0518_D_FD_203652 | JGI IMG/M metagenome (GOLD analysis project Ga0326512, IMG submission 203652) | Bovine rumen microbial communities from UC Davis, California, United States - 1_2617_0518 | ecosystem: Host-associated > Mammals > Digestive system > Stomach > Rumen | place: USA...
TCTTGTCAACGTTGTAGCGTGTTGCATCGCTAAAATAGTTGGAAAGATAGTCCATACCGAACACCTTATCACTAATTATCTCAGTGCGTTGTTATTTCCAAGAAGTTTCCGAGGCTTTTGGCTGAACGCGAAATAATAGCGAATGCTTTATAATTTTACCCACAAAAGTCACACCGGCACTGTCAGCCGAAACTGGCGCCTGTGATCGACTGCAAAGGTAGAGAATAATTGGGAAATATGCAAGAAATTGGGAGAAAAAAATGGGGGGTGGTACATGTTTTTTCGCTATATCGGGCCTAATTAATAAAATAATCGTCGATTATTTTGCGAGAGCAAATGGATACTCGTACCTTTGTGGAAAAGAATTAAAAACATCATACACAAATGAACATCCAACAACTAAGCCTGATAGGTTGGGCGGCATTTCTTAGAATTGCCGCCTTGAGACCCAAACCACCCACAAAAAGAACAACGACTTAACAAGGATTATAGGCGTAACCACGTTACGTAGAGAGCAAATTAAGATCGTATTTCTAATGACCGCCATTAGCAAATAGTTTATTTTCAAGATATTATGGGCTTGACCACGGATTATTGTACTTCTAATGACCAATTTGGGTTAAAATAAGGAATAACCTATTCTGTTTTCGACTTGTAATACTGGCTGGGGGACACACCGTAGAACTTCTTGAAAAGGGCGGAGAACTATCCGACATCAAACCTTGCCGACGTGCTATGAACTTCAAGAAGGATTACGACGGCGAGACCACCTTCCAGTTCTTCGACGAGCGAAGCGACAAAGTCGATTATCGCACACCCAGCGAGGGCGGCGTGGAACTTTAAAACGCAGAAACTCAATACACATTTTAGCTTATGCTACGCAGAGAGACGTTAAATAATCATAACACAGCGAAAAGAATGGCCACAGAATTTGTTCATTCCGATAATTTTTACCCTCTCAAGTTGCGATTTCTTGCATTTTCTATGGCATAATGCGTTACAATTCATAAAAAAGTTGTACCTTTGCATCCGAAATTAAGATAAATGGCACGCAAGCAGCAACATAGCAACAAGAGCAAGGGTAGGAAGACCGCTAAGGCCGTCGTCCAGACCTCGCGTCCCCAGGCATCTGCCAGCAGTCACAAGCACGACTTCTGGACGGCTGCCCTCACGGTGCTGAGCCTTGTTATCGTCCAAGTTACGCTCGTCCTGCATGCCGACAATGCCGACCCCGTAAACGCCTACCTCTCGTCGCAGGCCAGTGCGGGCAGTTTCTACATCAACACGCTCGCCGTTCTCTCCACCGCTTACGGCAAGGCCACGGCCAATTTCCACGTCAACGGCCACACCTATCTGCTCAGTATGCTGGGCTACGTCCTCGTGGCTCACATCTTCGCCCAGGCCGTATTCATGGTCTATCCCGACGTTCCTCTTTATGCCGAGTTCATGCGCTCCGAATGGTTCTCCATCGCCGGACACCTGCTGCTCTTCGGCATCATCTTTGCCATCGCCTGCACCAAGGGCGTACCCGATTTCACCAAAGAAACCATCAAACGACAATAACAATATGGCAACACTGATTTCCGTACTGCTCGCCACCCTGATATTCGGCGGGCGCATACTATACCTCTACCTGCGCCGCAGAAGGACGGTGGAACTGATGCCTGTAGAGGCTGGTCCCACTGCCGATGCCGACGAAGACTTCACGACACCCGTTCCCGTCCGCGTGGGTGACATGCAGATGGACGCATCGCTCCAGTACTTCATTGTGCGCAACGAGTGCATGAAGCCGCTCCATATCAGTTCCGGCGACATCATTGGCGTGCAGCTCTTCGACGGCGACTTCACCATTGCTGACGTCAAGCAAGGCGACATTCTCCTGATTCACCTCGACGACGACAAGTTCCACGGCCACAAGATTCGTGTCATGGATCATGCGCAGGGCGATTCCTTCCACACCTACTATTTCGTAGGCCGTCAGCCACAGGACTCTTTCGAGCCTCATGCCTTCAGCACCATCCGTGGCGTGGTCAGGGAAATCAACCATCCTTATCATTCAGCGGCTTAAATTCCCCTTCCCCCATGCCCCCGCTCACCCTCACATATTGCCCCATGTCGCTGCGCTGCCTGACGCTTGTCAGCGGGGCGGTGGACGCTATGCAAAAAGTGTGTGAGACGATAGGATTATTTAACGCGGAATAAAGAGTATCCCCCATGCAGATAAGAAGAATCACATACTTTGTTTCCCTGATTTTATTCACCGTGCTGGCCTTTGCGGCCTGCACGAAGCCTGACCGCAGTGAGGAGGCGAAGAAGCTGAAACTGGAGTTGCAGGAAATGTTGTACAAGAACCCCGAACAGGCTTTGGCGCGGGTGGATAGTGCTGAACATGCAGGATTGTTCTCGGCAGCAACGGCCAACCTCATCAGGGTCAATCTGTACGGAAGTATGGGACAGATGCGATTGGCTTTATTCTACGGCGAGCAGATATTGAACGTTCCCGAACTGAAGCGCGAGGGCGATACCTACTATTCGGCTCTTCTTTTATTGAACGGATTGCTACAGAGAAATGGAGAATACGGAAGGGTTATCCGTCTGAGTGACGAGATTATTGCCGACGTGGATAATGAGAGGAAACTTGGAGGCATCAGCGAGCAGGTGGCATTGCGGGTGAAGAGTCGTGCGCTGACCTCTAAGGGCGATTGCGAGAAGAATTTAGGGCATCCCGACGAGGCCGAGCGTTATTATCTTGAGGCCATCGACCTGATGATGGACGGCGTGAAGCATTCCGACGATTACTGGGTGATAGATGCCCTGTTCATGGCCGTTTTAGAGGCAACGGAATTCTACCTGGAGGTTGACAGACCGGAGAAGACCCTGGCTCTTGTAGCGAAAGGCGACACTGCTCTGGCCCGTCTGGACCGATGCCACGACGTGCCCGACCAAGTTCACCATTTACGCCATAACAACACCACCATCAGTCAGACCATGATTTATGCCGTAAACGGCCAGCGCGACAAGGCCGAGATACTCTACCTGCAGCATCGGCAGGCGGGCAATCTTTCTGTATACGACCTCGTCGCCGAAGCCCGCTATATGGCTATGACAGGGCGCTACGACGAAGCCATTCGTTTGTTCCATCAGTCCGACTCTCTCCATATTGCCAGGGGAGGTGCCATCACCACCTCTTACGTCAATCACTACTTGATGGCCCAGTATAAGGCTTTGCAGGAGGCAGGGCGAAAGGACGAACTCCTGGCGCTGGCCGACCGTATGCGCCAGCTGACCGACTCCATCCACTTGCAGGAACGGAAAATTGACGTGGAGCAGCAAGAGGAAATCCGCCAGAAGGAACAGGAAATCGTCAGTCGTCGCCAGTCGCTCGTCATCCATCGCATCATCCTCGTGGCCGCTGTCCTCATCTGCTTACTTATCGCCTATTTCTTGTGGCGCTCCCATAAATATAATAAGATGCTGCTTGAGAAGAACCGCCGACTCTTGGCTGAGATAGAACAGCGCGAGCGCGAAGAGCAGCATGTCATCGAGCAGTTGAAGGCCGAGCCGGAAGAATCTCTCACCGCCGACCAGCAACTCTTCCGCCGCATCTGCGACCTCATGGACTCGCCTGACCACATCTACACCGATGCCGACCTTGACCGCAACCGCTTGGCGCAGTTCCTCGGCACCAACGAGCACTACGTCACCGATGCCATCAGTGCCTGTACCGACGGCAAGAGCGTAAACAGCTTCCTCAATGAGTATCGTCTGCGCTATGCCGCCCACCTGTTGGCCACCACGAAAGACTCCGTAGCACTCATTGCCGAACTCTCCGGCTTCTCGCGCAGTTCCTTCTTCCGCATCTTCAGTGATGCCTACGGCATGTCGCCCTCAGATTACCGCAAGGTGGCGCGGAAATAGCAGAAATCGCCCATTTCATCGACACATCATAGCCTGGCAGTCTCATGTCAGGCTTCTTTTTTTCTCGTTTTGAGACGGCAGGAAATGCAAGTTTTCTCGAAATGAGACTATTTTTTCCTACCGTGGGACTATTGTTTTGTGAAGTCGCCGTAATTTTGCGCCCAGAAATTGCATTCAAACAATAAATCGCATGGATACAACACTCATCATTACCGTTGCTCTGGCTGCCGCCATCGTTGTGGTGCTCTTGGTGCTTATTGGCATCATCATCTACCAGCGGTGGCGCATTGGCGACCAGAACGTCTTCATCGAGCGCTTCATCCACCAGAACGAGGAGCAGCGCCAGAAGATGCGGAAAGCTGGAATCCTATAATGTATAATAATGTATTACTATAAATTCAACAACAATGAAAAATCTTTTCATGGCGACAGCGGCCATAACGCTGATGATGACAACGACGGTGCTGACATCATGCACCAGTGACAACGAAGACAACCCAAGCACTTCCAATCAGGAAGCCATTATGGTGAACACCGCCGCCCTCTACGACGAGCTTGGCATCCGCAGCGAGATGGCGCAGGTCCTCGCCAGTGGCGACTACGTTCTCACCGACACGCTACTTGTTTACGATGCTTCGGGCACTCTGGTGACGAAACTTGGCACAGAAAGCAGCAATCTGGAACCGCTGGCCTTCAACGTCGAAGGGCTTACCGATGGCAGCTACACCCTCGTTCTGTGGCAAAGCGCCCGCACTGCTTCGGGCGACAAGGCATGGCAGCTCATCGGTGAGGAGCAGCTCTCCACCGCCATCTTGGGCGAGACACGCGCCCCGATAGGCTATGCATTCTCCGCTGGCTACGCCTCGACTACCGTCAACGCTGCTACTACCAGGGCCGCCAGTCTGGTGCCCACCCTCACGCCCATGGCCATCGGCGGCATCGTCGATATGCGGGTGGATAACCTCGACGCGATGGCCGACGCCACGGCGCTCTCGCTGTGGGGTACCAACGTCGGCTACTGTACGGGCATCCGTCTCGCCCCCGCCATGGACGAAGAAGGGCGCTGGTACACAGACCCTGACGCGAAACTCCCGGGGCGCGTGGCACAACTGCCCGTGGGACAGACCAGCGGCAAGTTCTTCACCCTCTACCACGGGCCGAGCAACGCCTTCCAGCTGTGGGCCGACAAGGGCGACGACGAGGCGTATGTCACCCACCTCGGCTATGTGCCGCTGCCTGTCGGCCAGCAGTCCGTCTGCTACTTCGACATGGGTCGCCAGAGCTGGCAACCGCCCTTCTTCGGCTGCCCCGACGACTTCGCCACGTGGAAAGCTGACCGCGACGCCAACATCCCCGTCACCGACCCGCTGCTCCGCTGGGGCTGCAGCATCGATGACATTTATGACCATGTATTCAGCAAGACGTGGTACCAGTCAGGCAACTACGACCTCGAATACTGGGCCGACCCGTTCGAGAGCTGGCATCAGTGGTACTATGTCTCGCCCAGCGCCCTCACCGAGCAATACCTCTTCGAGACCGAGGACGGCCAGAACCTGCGCTATGTGGTGTGCATCTGCTGGGACAACACTGTACCCGTCGAAGTGTGCTACAACCTGCTTGCACGTCAGGGCTTCCACGCCACCGGCAATACCATCCTGTTCGACGGTGCAAACAACTACAATCAGTACCTCTCCGCCGACGGACAGACTGAGGCTTTAGCACTTGCTGACAGCAACGGCTGGTACATCACATATCGCCCCTTTAACAATCAGCAATAATGAAAAGAATTTTATTACTTATTGCCATTCTTGCGATGGCAACAATGGGCACACAGGCGCAAGATACCGTTTTCAGCTACACCCACCAAGGCTCTACATTATATTATATCATCGGCTCGACGGGCGATGCCATGCTGGTGGCCCCGATGTGGCCGGAGTATGACGAGGAGAATGACGAGTCGTGGCTCGGCTACACCAAACCGACGGGCGACGTGGTGGTGCCCGACTCGGTGCCCTTCGGCGGCACGATGCATGCCGTTACCCAGGTGGGCCACGACGCATTCTACAAATGCACCGAGGTCACCTCCGTTGCGCTGCCCAACGCCGTCACCGAGCTGGGCTACTACGCCTTCGGCAAGTGTGCCAGCCTGACATCGTTCAACATTCCCGAGGGCGTTACCGACATTCCTTTAGGTTGTTTCTACATTGACACGTTGCTTACCTCAGTCACCATCCCCGAGGGCGTGGGTAGCATTGGCTACAGAGCGTTCTATAAGTGCTACAACCTCCACAGCGTGTACATCCCCGGCAGCGTGAGCACCGTGGGCGACCGGGCCTTCGACCAGTGCCGCAACCTCGAATTTGCGTTCCTCGACGAAGGCGTTGACACCATTGGCTCATGCGCTTTCCGCGAATGTGCCAGCCTTCGCTACATCGAGATTCCTTCCACGCTGAAGGTGATAGGCGACTTCGCTTTCCAGTACGATAGTGCGCTGGCCCGGAACCTCGTCCTGCCCGAGGGCCTCACCTCTTTGGGAGTGGTGGCCTTCGGCGACTGCGCCAGCCTGACCGGCATCAGTCTGCCGGGAACGATGAAGGAGATTCCTGCCCAGGTGTTCTGGGGATGCTCGTCGCTTGCCGACGTCAACATTGGCGAGGGTGTCAAATCCATAGGTGAGTCGGCCTTTGTCTATTGCCCAGAGCTGCATAAGGTGGTGATTCCCTCCACTCTGGACAGCATCGGTGACTACGCTTTCTATGGCGGCGTGCCCGATACGCTGGTGTTGCGCTGCACCGTGCCGCCAGCCCTCGGCGACAGCGTCTTCACAGACTACCACTCGGTGCTCCTCGCTCCCAACGGTGCCGCCAGCGCATACCGTCAGCATCCCGTCTGGAGCCTCTTCCAGAACATCATCGAGGTATTCCCCTACACCAATGAGGGTACGACGCTCTACTATGTCCTCGACACGACGGGCAACGCCGCTGTGGTGCCGCCGATGTACCCCGTCAGCGACAGCAACACCAACGCCTGGGCCGACTTCGACAAACCTACAGGCGAGGTAGTGGTGCCCGAGTCGGTAGGCTACCAGGGCGCGATACACGCTGTCACCGCCGTCGCCGACTATGCTTTCTACGAGTGCAAAGAGATGACCGCAGTGACACTGCCGGTCTCGGTGGTCAGCATGGGCCGGAATGCCTTTGCCGGATGCCGTGCCATGCAGTCAGTCAACATCCCCGACGGCGTGACCAGTCTCAGCTACGGCTGCTTCCAGGTTTGCCGTGCTTTGCAGACCATAGACATTCCCGCCAGCGTGAGCCACATAGACATGGGAGCCTTCTACAACTGTCGCGGGCTGCAGTCGGTGACCTTCCACGAAGGGCTCGACAGCATCGGACGCTTGGCTTTCTGCTGGTGTACCTCGCTCGAAAACCTCACGCTGCCCGAAGGCTTGCGCTACATCGACTACGAAGCCTTCATGCGCAACTACAGCCTGCGCCATGTCGATTTGCCATCGACGCTTGAGGTGCTCTCCGACAACGTCTTCCGCGAAGACACGCTGCTCGAGAGCATCTCCATCCCCGACAACCTAAGTTATCTCGGTGGCGGCATCGTGATGGAATGTCCCAACCTCACCTACGTGCATCTGCCCGAGAATCTGGAGGTGATGTATCCGTTCCTCCTCTACGGCACTGGCATCGAAACCTTTGTCGTTCCGTCGAATGTGAAGACCATCCATTATCAGGTCTTTGCTGAATGTCCGCACCTGCACAAAGTCACCCTCCCTGCCAGCGTCACCGACCTCTACTGGGGCATGTTTGACAACACTCCGCTCGACACTTTGGTGCTGGAATGTACCACTCCCCCCACGCTGCACGACCTGCATAACAGCGCTGTCGATGCCGACGTATTCCAGGAGTACACAGCCACCCTCATCGTTCCCGCCGGTACCGCTGAGGCCTATCGCCAGCATCCCGTCTGGGGACTCTTCCAGAACATCGTAGAAGAGGAAACGACCGCCATCAAGACCATGCAGCACGACTCGCCAGCCGCAGTCTACTACGACTTGCAGGGCCGTCGCCTCGTCAGCCGTCCGCAAGGCAAGGGCATCTACATCAGGAATGGGAAGAAAACGCTGGTTAATGGCAGCAGATAGAAATCGATAAAAGGAAACGACAATGAGACGAATACTATTCTTTATAGTCCTCCTGCTGACGGCAGCGACTGGCGCAAGGGCCGAGAGCGTGACGTTCTACCCTGCTGAGGTTTATGAGTTTTATCCGCTGAACACAACGTTTACTACGGAGAAACAAGGTGTCTGGCTGACGAGCCAGTTAGGTCAGTGGCATGGTAGTGAGGAGCCCTGTTTTTATCTTAATTTAATAACCAGTGAGACTCGGCTCTTCCCCATGATAGTTGAAGCACCGGAGGGTTACGCATTAACCTCGGTGGTTTTGCAAACATCTACGGGATTATACGGTACACCAGGAGGCGTTTGGTCGAATTGGCGGGACGAATTGAATAATAATCATGGTGATAACGTCATTCATTCCGGAACCACTCCCGGTTCCACTATTACTGTTGCTCTCACAAGAGCTCGAAGTTCTGTAGAGATATACGCCAACTCTTTTATTGAATTAAGCTCGATAACGGTGAACTACGCCCCGGCTTATACCATAACCTACGATGCAAACGGCGGCATCGACCCGCCTGACAGCCAGTTGAAGCTACCCGATGTCGCGCTGACGCTACGCGGGACGGGCAGCTACTTGACCCGCACAGGCTACACCTGCGACGGCTGGGCAACGTCCCCGGACGGTGACAAGGTTTACGACCTCGGCGGCACCTATACGGCCAATGCCGACGCCACGCTCTACGCCCACTGGAACATCGTAGACTACAGCATCACCTACCACCTCAATGGTGGCACCTTGGACACGCCCAACCCGACGACGTACAACATCGAGAGCGCGGCCATCACGCTGAACAACCCCACTAAGGAGGGCTACGTCTTCGTGGGGTGGACGGGCAGCAACGGCACGACGCCGCAGACCTCGGTGACCATTCCAACTGGCTCGGCGGACAATAGGTACTACACTGCTAACTGGTGGATGGAAGAGATGGAGTTGGCCAACGCCGCCGACAACAGCAGCGCAATCATTACGGCGGAAGCAAGCGGCATGCATAACAACGTCACCCTCACCGATCGTACGCTCTACCGCGACGGTGACTGGAACACGCTCTGCCTGCCCTTCGACCTCGCCACCCTCATAGGCACGCCCTTGGAGGGATTCACCGTGAAGACCCTCACATCTTCAGACTTTGACAACGGCACGCTGACGATGAACTTCAGTGACGACCTCACCAGCATCGAGGCCGGCGTGCCCTACATCGTGAAAAATACTCCCGTCATTATCAGTTCTACTGCCGACTGGGACACCTTCGCGCAGAACGTCACCAACGGCACCGACAGCTATAAAGGCAAGGTTGTGAAGCTCGCCGCCGACATCAGCGTCTCGACGATGGCTGGTGCGGCAGACTATCCCTTCAAAGGCTCTTTCGACGGTTGCGGCCATACGCTGACCGTGAACCTCACAGCGACGTCTAAAAAATTCTGCGCACCATTCCGCTACCTCGACGGAGCCACTATCGTGAACCTCATTGTGGCGGGTAACATCAGCACGGGATCGTGTATTTACTGCGGCAGCATAGTCGGCGATGCAAAGGGGGTCTCGACCATCAAGAACTGTCGCTCCTCAGTTGTCATCAGCAACGGCACCCCCAACAACAACAACCGCAACGGCGGACTTGTGGGCTTTGTGGCTTCGGGCAGCAGAGTCAACATATCGAACTGCCTGTTCGTTGGAAAGATGCTCACCACCTCCACTGCCAAGGGTTGCGGTGGCATCGTGGGAGCCGGTTACTATAGCCTCACCATCACTAATAGCCTCTATGCCCCCGCCGCTGCAACGGGCAGCGAGACTTGGGTGAGCAGTGAAAATAGCTCCACCTTCTGCTGCGAAGGCGGCACGGTCAGCAACTGCTACTACACCCAGACCCTCGGCACGGCGCAGGGCACCAGCGCCAACGGCATGAGCAACGACCAGCTCCTCGCAGCCCTCGGCAGCGGATGGCAGATAAGCGGTGGCAAAGTCGTCCCGAAGATGGACGAGAGCGCGGATATTCATAACCCCGTGTTCACCGATGTCCTCGTCAGCACCGTCACCGCCAGCGTCTCAACCGACTATGTGGACTTCATCGGTACCTATAGTCCTGAGGTCATCTATGAGAGCGGAGACAAGCATAGCCTCTACCTTGGCAGCGGCAACACCCTCTACTATCCCACACGCGAAGGCTTCGAGGTGAACTCCTGTCGCGCCTACTTCCAACTGAAGAACGGCCTCACGGCGGGCGAGCCCACCAGCCCGAGCGCCAACTTCCGTGCCTTCGTCCTCAACTTCGGCGAGGGTGAAGAGACCGCCATCAGAACGCTCTCCGCCGACTCCAATGACTCAGCGCATGGCACCGGCTGGTACACCACGAGCGGCGTGAAGTTGCAGGGCAAGCCCACCGCAAAGGGCCTCTACATCGTGAACGGAAAAAAGGTAATCATAAAATAACATAAGGAGGACACAACAATGAAGAAGAACTATCAGAAACCCGCCATGCGCGTCGTGCTATTACAGCAACAGCAGCACCTTCTCAGCGGCAGCAATGAAGTGCAATCCCTTCGCGGCGGCTACTTCGACTACGTCGGCAGTGATGAGGACTACGACGGAGATGCGAGATAAATAATGTAGAACTCCACTAATACTTTCCGACTATGAGTAACCATCAGCAGAGAGAGAAGGGAAGACCTCCGCCGGAACGAGC
>Ga0326512_10003974_pt1 | contig 10788 bp, 11 predicted proteins | sample 1_2617_0518_D_FD_203652 | JGI IMG/M metagenome (GOLD analysis project Ga0326512, IMG submission 203652) | Bovine rumen microbial communities from UC Davis, California, United States - 1_2617_0518 | ecosystem: Host-associated > Mammals > Digestive system > Stomach > Rumen | place: USA...
ATACTTTAGGTAATTATGAGTATTTTTATGATATTGATGGTAACTTTGTGTTTCAAGAAATAAAGAATTATTTAAATACAAGTTATAATCCTACTGAGGAAGTAAATGGCACACAAAAATTTTATTTGGATAACAATAGAAACAGTAATGTTGCTATTGAAAGTAATAGTTTGCGGATTTTGGGGCAAGACAATTATAGAGCTGATTTTTGTGGCGATCAGGAGAGTATTTATACTTTTGAAGAAGGAACTGGACTTATTACATCTTATTCTAATAGTCCTTCATATGCTAATTTGAAAAATGATTATCACATATGGGGGAAAAATAGTGATGGATATGCTATTCATTATCATTTGGTAATTAAAGATATGCCAACAGAAATGCAGACAAGAAAAATTGTATTCTTGAAAAAAGATAATGATGAAGTATATAATGGTAGAATTAGACTTGCCAAAGAAGGAGAATCTGGTGTAGATTATACTCCTAATGATTGGCGAGCTGAATTATATTTACAAGGTCTTGAAGTAGCTGCGGGCGGAGGCAGACCAGATATATATCAGCAAGAATTACTTGATTTATTTGATAGTATATATGAATGGGGATATTATAATAATACTGGTGTTTGGGTGCCGGAAGGTCGCTTTAAAGCAGATGTAGTTCATAGACCCAATGATTTGCAATATTTTATAGATTATCTTGAACCAACTGATAAATTGTATGGAATTGCAGTTGATGATATTGATACTAAAATTTATTCTCACCAGCAAGATAAAATTGTAAGATTATATGACAATGAAGTACCTGATTATATTTTAATTGATGAAGATATGGATAATGATTATGAATTAGAGTTGATGGCTAAATGTGATGAGCAAGGTCAACCGCATAGTGTTATTGATGCAGATTTGTATAAAAAATTTGTAATTGGAACTATTGGTTATTCCGCTCAAGAAACACTTAGAGGATTTTTATATCAATATACTACTTATAATGAATCTATATCAATTCAAAGTATTCCTATTTATTATTTAGATGTAAATAGAAGAATTACAGTTAGAGATAAAAAATCAGGTATTAATGGTGATTATATTATACAAACTATTACTCTGCCGCTGGCACCGAGTTCTACAATGAGCATATCGGCTTCCCGCGCGTTAGATAGGATATAAAAGGAGGTAATAAATTTGAGTTATATTGTAGGTCAATATAATCATAATAAGGACTCTGGAGATGATAGTAGTTTTATTGATTTAATAACTGCGGGAACCGCCGACCGCCGCCAGAATAAAAGCGACTCCGGAATAATTGGTTCTTCTCTTGATCCTTTTAAAGATGAATGTGTACGAGTTGGCACTTTATCTGCATCTAAATATTATTATTTTAGAGGCCAGATAAAACGATTAAAAAGTGAGCAAATTATTTATATTAAACTTGTAAACTATGAAACTAGTGCAGGTGAAGCAGTAGAACAATACATTAAGACAATAACTATTCAAGGTGGTAATCCTGGTGAATGGGTAAGTGTTGAATTTATTTTTCATCCTATTGTTCAATTTGATTGTATTTTATTTCAATTGCAAAGAACCATAGATGATTATAGAATTATGGCTCGTTATCCAAAAATAGCTTATCAAGAACTGGGAGTTGTAAAAAATATTGTTTCTGCTAAAATAGGAACTGATATTAATTTATTAAAAATTGGAGTGCAAAGCCATCCAAGTTTAATGATGTGTATTAACGGAGAAGAAATTAGGACACCAAGGTCTGGCATTTATGAAATCAAAAATGGCATTTTGCCTATAAATTTCTTTTCTGTTGTTAATGCTGCTATTGAAAATACAACTAGTTTAGAAACATGGATGACAAGTATTGGTAGTCAAAGTTTAGCGATAGAAGAAGCTTTAGAAGCGGGGACTATGACTGTAGATACTGCAATTCAAAAATATGAAGCTATGCAAAGTAAATGTTTCTTTGATACATCTAAAACGATTTCACTAGATCCATTTACTTTAGATTATATGTACGAGGGATAAGGAGGATATAAAATGAGTGTAATGGAATCATTTTATGGCGGAAGACAAGGTGCGTCCTTCGTCATAGTTAAAAGATTTGATGGTTTAGATATACCTGAGAATACTTATTATAGATGCAGATGGTTTGCTCAAGATGAAGAAGGTTATTTTTATGTGCCTTTAATTGAGCGGAATGCATCTAATTATAAGGATTATCCACATTGGGGAATTATCAAATGTGATGGTAGTACAACTGTTACTTCTAAAGATGGAGAAGTTTCTAGTCCTCTTGACAAAGAATATCAAGAAGGTATGCGCCAATGTTTCGCAAAAGGCGGTGCTACTACTTCTGAAGTTAATTATGGTGAATATGTAATTATTGATACTATTGCGGGACTGGGTGAATATAGTAATCCAGACAATGGTAAAGTTTACCGCCGCGGTATGAATTATGATTATAATGCTATTACCAATCCTTTATGCGGCGCAGAATATATTGGACAAGTTTTAGGTCCTCAAGGAGCTACTCCAGAATTAGAAATGGATACTGTACAAACTGTATTAGAGCATCCTGAAAGTTCTTTTAGAGAATATACTCCTCAAGAGGGAGATAGTGAAGATGGTATTGTACCTGGTAGATATTTTGATAATAATGTTGAAAAATATAATGATACTATTGATTATGCTTGGGCTACTGTTAGAGATAATAATGGGAATATAACAGGTGCAATGATTGGTTTTACTTTTCCTTATTTAATTCCCGAGGTTAGCGGAAGTTGGAGAAAACCTTATTATACACAAGAGGATTATGATTTAGGAAGAATTACTGATAGTAGTTTAATTGGTAAAATAATTCCATATACAGATGATTTTGATTTGTTTATTGATAATGGATTAAATACATCTGACAGAGACCCAAACCATGGAGATACAGGTCATCCTTTTTATAGGAAATGGAAGCTTAATATTCCTAAAGGTATAAAAGGTGATACACAAACTGATTTAGAAATATATCCTACAAAAATTACTGATGGAGCAATTATTTATAATAATGTTTCTAGTTCAGGTACATTATCTGAACCTAGAGCCGTTCCCGCAGAAAATCTTCAAGTTGATTTAACTAATTATGAAACAACAAAAGAAAAAGGATATGTTGAAGTTGCAGGAGGCGGGTATGCTTATTTAACTGATACTCGTGGACTTCGTATGAGATATTTGGAAACTCGATATGATAATCTTGAAGCTGGTGAAAATGAGTGGATTGATATTGGAGAATATAATACTATTACTAGAGTTTCTTTAAGCGAAGATGGATGGCTTACAGTTTTTTATACTTGGGATGATCCACAGACTTTAGAAGAGGTTATTCGTTGGATCAAATATAGCGGAGATACTGAAGCTGATGGAATTCAGTTTGATGATGATGGAACTGTTACTGTTATATATAATACTTTAGATGAATTTGGACAAAATCAAAAACAAATTCATCCAAATTTAATTTCATGGGTTAATTCTACAACTTTAGCTAAAGATGGACATTACAAAGTTATTTATAATAATGATAATAATCATATAAATAAAACTGGAACTGAAGATGGAAAGGCGGTTTATGAGACTGATTTAACGTGGCCTACTCAAGTTAGTCTAGATGCTGAAGGTGTATTAAAATTCTTATACAATAATAATTTACTTGATGATATTTATCCGGATCCTTGGAGTGGAGAAGGCACTATAGATCGAACTGAAGGAAGCTATAAATTTATTATTCCTTGGTTAGAAAAAGTTAAATTATTAGAGGATGGACATTTTAATTTCAAATTTAATAACAATAAGCTTTATGATGATTCAGATCCAGACTGGAATAGTGATGAAGTAACTTACGAGCCACGTATTACCTGGGTTACCCGCGTAACTTTAACAGATAATGGAGATTTAAAAATTTATTTTAATAATGATATGAATAAATCTTCTACTCTTGACTCTGGTGATAGATGGATCTCTGATGCTACAGGAGAGTATTACACAAAACACTTAGTATGGGTTCAAAGAGTACAGATTGATGATGATGGTACTGTCCATTTTTATTACAATGATGGTACAGAAATGACTCCATTGACTGTTAATAAAATTAAATATATTAATCATGTTTATATAGATACTGACGGTAATGATGGAGCAATTCCCGCAGATTATGCAACTGAGGGTAAGGGAGACCAGAAATTACATATTATATATAATACTAAAGATGCAAGTGGCAATAATGAGGAAGCTATTATCGGTAGACCAATTAACTATATAGTTGAGTCTGTTGTTACTGCTTGGAATAGTATGACTTCTAATACTGAAGCTAATCATCTTTTAGTTTACTATAGCGACCCTGAATATCGAGCTTGGTTAGCTACTAACTATCCAGATAAGATTAAAACATATCAAGGCACTAAAGACAGTGCTCCTAAAGATGGATGGTTTGATTTAGGTTATGTTCGTGGTGAGCCAGGTGGATTGCATATTATTGGCAATACTTCTGATGCTTCTACTCTTGTTGGATTAAAACCTGAAGATGTTATGCATAATCCAGAACATGCTGGATGGGCAATGACAGTAGGGGATCCAAGTGGGGCATATGATATTTATGTTTATGATTATACTGCTAATAATTGGTATTCTATTGGTACTATTGATGCAGAGATGATAGACCCTAGATTAATTATAGATAAAAATACTGAAGCAGATGGAGCGCCTGATTTATTAAATAAATATGGATATTGGCTAGTTACTGATACTCGCAAATTTGCTTTATAATAAAAAATTGATTGGCACTTTTAATTATTTTATAAGTGCCAATCTTTTTAGCTTTATGGTCAAAATACTATAATGTTATTATAATATTTTTTATATAAAATAGATGAAGATACAAAAAGGATTCGTTTCCTCTATTGTATCTGGTATTTTTATTGATTGAGTAAAAAGGAGGGTAAATAGATGTCAGCAGGAAATGAAGCTCAAATAATCTCTATGCTAAAACAAAAGTCTGATAATGGTGATTTTAATCCTCTTTATCTTGGACCTGAACAGCGATATATTGGAGCTTTAAGAAAATCTAATAATAATAATATTGAAGAACAATTATTATTAGGAGTCGATCAAATTATTACCTCTTGGAATGAAGATAATGTTGAACGAGAGCATATTGAATTTAGAGATAATGAAGATCCTGATGAAACTGGGTATTATATTTTAGATAGCTATACATATGAAGAAATATTTGGGACGGGAAATATTAATGAGGACACTTTTATTGAAGATAATGCATTAATGTTCAATACTGGTACAGTTCAGCAAAATGGTGATAAATTAGAAGGTTTAAAAGATGATGGATTTATGGTAATTGATAATGATGAAAATTCATTATTATTATCTTCTACTTTTGTTTTGCGAAAAGATATACTTAAATTTAAACAAAATAATGGAAATATTTTAGACGTTTCACAAAAAATTACAACTAAGAAATATGGTAATGATGGAAAAGATATTACTAAAGAAATCATTACTAATTTTTTATAAAGGATTGAAAGGAGTAAATAATAATGGCTATTAAACGAGTTGGTATAAAAAATAGCTCTGGTGTATATGAATATACTGATATTGCGGTTGATGGATCTAATGTAGAAATGGCTTCAGGCAATAATCTTGAAACTGATCTTTCAAGTATGAAAACTGATATTAATAATAAAGTTGCTAAAGTTGAAGGTAAAGGACTTTCTACTGAAGATTATACATCTGCTGAAAAAGATAAATTATCTGGTATTGAGGCGGGAGCGCAAGCTAATACTGTTACAGGTGTAAAAGGCGATGTAGAAACTGCTTATCGTCAAGGACAGGTTAATATTACACCTGCAAATATAGGTGCGGCACCTGTAAACCATGCGGCAAGTACTTTAACTTATGGCGGAGGCACCGCAGATAATTATGGTCACGTAATGCTTAGTGATAATTATGAAGGGACTGGTAGACCAGCTTCTTTGAGCATAGGAGCATCTGAAAGAGCTATTACAGATTTAAGAGAACATACAATGCCTGATACAAGAACAGTTGGTGCTCATAATAGTATTTGGCGCGGAGAACCACTTTTAAGCACTTACCATTTTGGACAGTATGAAAATGCTTTAGAGTCATTGGCGCAAGCTGTTAGCAGAGGTGACTTTAATGATATTTATGTAGGCGATTATATTAGAGTTACAATGGATTCTAATTCTATTGACAGTGATTCTCAGATTGTTGACTGGGTAGTTATGGGTATTAATATTTATAAAACAAATGGAGATACTCTTTTGAGAAAGAATCATCTTGTGCTTGTTCCAAAAAAAGCATTTAGGATTGGTTCAAGTATGAATTCTACTGATACAACTGGCAAGAGTGAAAATGGTTTTAATACCTCTAATTTGCAAGCATATGCTGGTTCTGATATGTTTAATATTACTCTTCCCCTTTATCAAACTGCAATTAAGAATTCTCTTGGAGGATATATTCTTACAGCTCAAGAATTATTGAGTAATACAATGGATGCCACTAAAATTTCTGGAGGCTTTAGTGGATGGACTGGAGCAAGTTCTAATTGGGACTGGTATAGTAGTGCAATTTCTCTTCTTAATGAAGTTGAAGTTTTTGGTACAAGAATAGTAAGTTCAAGTATGTATGATGTAGGCAGAGGATGTATACAACTTCCTGGTTTTAGTCTTAATCCTACACTTAAGATAAAAGGAATGTATCAGGGAAGCGACCGTTGCCCTTGGTGGCTTTCTGCTGTAGCAGATTCTACAAGTTTTGTTGTTGCTGGTCATGATGGTAGCGTTGGCCGCCGTCCTGCGAGTGACCCTCTAATTGGAGTTGTTCCAAAGATATTGTTTGGCTTTGCTTATAATATATAGAGGATTGGCTGCATGGAAAAGCAGCCTAAATACAAGGAGGATAAAATTCAATGAAGATTAAGTTTACTAATTCGGCTACAATCTATAAGATTGATTCTTTAGATATTGTAACTTATGGTAAGTTAATTCAAGTAAATGGAAATATTCCTCAAAACGAGAGTGGTTTTATTTTACTTGATGATAATGAAAATATAATTAATTCTTTTGAGGACTTTGTAGTGGTTTTTAATGCAGGAGATGGTTTTGTTCAATTTACAAATGACACAAAAGAATATAAGATATATTGGCAGTTTAATAAAGAAGGATATGTAACACACCAAATTATTTCTGCCGATGAGTATGATGGTATAATTAAAGACAGGGGGCAGGGAGCCCGCATTGTTAATGCAGCTTATCCTGAATTATTTGATGCAGACGGTTTCTATCTTTACAAAGTTGTAGATGGAAAAATTGTTGATGTTACAGCAGAAGATAAGGAACCTTGGATGGTAGAAAAAAATAAGAAAGAATTAGAAGAAGCTAAAGCTAATAAAAAGGCTGAAATTTCTTCTATTTGCCATGGCAATATCCTTAAAGGTGTAGAAATTAATGGTTCTCAGTATAGATATGATTTTGCTGACCAGAACAATATTTCTAATATGACAACACTTGCTATTCAAACTGGTCTTGGTGTTCCTTATCATGCGGATGGAGAAGATTGTCGTATTTTTACTAGAGATGAAATTGTCGAATTATATATAGCAGAGGAAACTAATGTTACTCATAATACTACTTATAATAATCAGATGAAAGCTTATATTGATAGTCTTAATGATGTTGATGCTGTTAAAGCAATTAAATATGGTGATGAACTTACAGGTTCTTATCTTGAAACATATAATACAATGATGGCACAAGCACAAGCTATTATTGAAGCTTTTGTTGGACATAATAACTAAGTAGAATGACGGGAGGTGGATATTTTATCCATCTCCCATTTTTTTATTTGCGGAAGGGGTAATTTTAAAATGAAAAAGATATTAAAAATTTTGGGAAAAGAAATTGCTCTTTTTATAATTGGTGCTTTAATTTATATGGGAATTGAAATTGTCTTTCGTGGTTTTACTCATTGGACAATGGGCGTAGTGGGAGGCTTATGTTTTATAATCATAGGACTTTTAAATGAAGGATATAATTGGGAAATGCCTTTTTGGAAACAATGTTTAATTGGCGCTTGTGTAATTACCGCATTAGAATTTACAGCAGGAGTTATATTAAATATGATATTAGGTTTACATATCTGGGATTATAGCACCATGCCTTTAAATATATTTGGACAAATATGTTTGCCATTTAGCTTAGCTTGGATGGGATTATCTGGCGTAGCAATTATTTTAGATGATTATATAAGATATTGGTTTTTTAATGAAGAAAAACCACATTATAAATGGATTTGACAAGATACGAAAATTTTGTTATACTAAAATTAAGAAAAATAGGAGGAAATTAAGAAATGATAACATTAGCTTTAGATATGAGCACTAAGAGTTCAGGATGGGCAATATTTGAAGATCAAAGTCTAAAAGAATATGGCTGCATTACTGCGGGAAGTGCTAATTTATATAACCGTATTCATAAAATGATTTCTGAATTAGAAGAAATTCTTAAAAAGTATAACATAGATAATGTAATTATAGAAGATGTAGTGCCTGAAGATGTAAAAGGTAACCAAACAGTTTTTAAAGCCTTAATGTATCTCCAAGGGTTTGTTATGGATTGTTTAGATAGAAACAATTTAAGAAATATTAAATTTTTTACTTCATCAGAATGGAGAAAGAAATGTGGAATCCATACCGGTCGAGGTGTAAAAAGAGATAGTCTTAAACCGAAAGATATTCAATTTTGTTATTCTCAATTTGGAATTAAAGCAAATGATGATATAGCGGATGCTATCTGTATTGGATTTGCTGCGGTTGGTGGGATAATCAAAGAGCCTCAAGATATAATTGAGGTTGATGAATATGGATTTGAATTTGGTTAAAAAATAAAGCGGAAGATGATTTTACTCATCTTCCGCATTTTTGTTTTATGTTATCAATTATTTACCTGTCGATCCAAAACCGCCGGCTCCGCGCTCTGTTTCATCAAGTTCATCTACTTCTTCAAACTCAACAGGAATAAAAGGCATAACAATTAGCTGAGCAATTCTTTCACCTGCTTCAATGGACATCATTTCATCAGTATCATTATGTAAAGGAACTATATATTCTCCCCTATAATCAGAATCACAAACACCTACACAATTAGCTGGACGAAGACCTTTCTTGGTTGCCAAACCGCTACGAGCAAAAATAGCACCAAAACTATTATCAGGTAAAGCAATACTAATGCCAGTTCCAACTTTTACAGTTGAATGAGGAGCAATATCATAATTCGCAGTTGCATATAAATCATATCCCGCAGCTTTCTCTGAACCTCTTGTAGGAATAACTGCTGTATCTCTTAATCTTTTAATTTGAATTTTAGAACTCAATACCTTCATCCTCCTCTTTATCTTCATTTTCATTTTCATCTTTTGTCACTGGCTCAGGGAAAAATCCAGCTTCTGTCTTATAAGTTACATCTACATAGGTATCAGGTTCTTTTTCAAGATTAAAATCCTTGGTTAAAATAACTCTGTACCATTCCTCGACAATCTCTCCCTTAGCTTTAGAGCATTTATACTCAGAGCTATATTTACTAAGGGTATAAGCCCTATCCGCCTTAGCTTCTTCAATCAATTTCTTAGCTTCAGCTTCGTTTGCCACTCTATATGTTTCAACAGATTTTACTAAATATTTCATAATCCTCTTATCTCCTATTATATATATTAAAAAAATGATATTTTAATACCATCATTAACATATTTATTTGCTGTAAATTCATCTTTAAGTTTTAATCCATAAAGTCGATTTCCACCAAGACCAATTTCTTTAATATTATTTTCTTTACAAAGCATATAAAGCGATTCTTGTAACGAGTTAAGAGGAACCTTAACCTGCTTTACACACTCTCCATTTTTATATACTGCAACTTTTTGATTTACTATAAAAGGATGTATACAACAAGTAATATAATTATCCATATTTACACCTCAATTATTGCATTATTATAATCAAATAAATAATAAGCTACATTTTCTTTAGTATCAAAATCTCTAATCCAGATTTCATAATTATTATCTGGTTGCTTAGTAATATCTAAGACTTTCCCTCTATTGTTAAAACAGTCAATTAGTGCAGATTTAAAATCACTAACACTATCTTCTAAAAGAAAAATTGTATAATCATTTCTTTCTCTGCAAAGCAACATCCAATAGCTAGGTAGTTTACCTGTATTCCATATTTCCTTTGCAATTTTTTTACATTCTTGATTTAAAATAAATGGATCATAAGGTTTAACTTGTTTCATAGCTTCCTTATTTATATCATATAAATTTCCTAAAATTACATCAGACATTTAGTTTCCTCCTTACTTCATTAATAATATTATATCAAAAATTTTTATAAAAATCAATTATTTATTATCATAAAAAGAAGTCTTGTTTTCCCATATCCCCATTTTATTTTTTTCCCAAATTCTTTGATTGCGGGAACCCCTTAAAGCTAAAGTTAAATCCCGCTGAGAAACTTCAAAACGCCCATCTATTAATACAGTAACAAAAGAAAGAATATCTTCTATCTCTTTGTCTTTTGTTGCTCTTTCTTTAAGTTCTTCTAGGGTGTATCCAGTCCATAGGAAAATTTTAATTTTTGGGTAGCGGGGAAAAACCGATTTTAAAATTTCCAAAACCAATTTTTGATTTGATGAACACAGTGGTTCACCGCCCA
>Ga0326512_10003976_pt1 | contig 10785 bp, 17 predicted proteins | sample 1_2617_0518_D_FD_203652 | JGI IMG/M metagenome (GOLD analysis project Ga0326512, IMG submission 203652) | Bovine rumen microbial communities from UC Davis, California, United States - 1_2617_0518 | ecosystem: Host-associated > Mammals > Digestive system > Stomach > Rumen | place: USA...
TGCTACCACATACACCACAAATTCGCATTAAGTATCAATAAGTTAGCTGCATGTTACCTCTATTATAATGTCACATACACCCTCATGCCAAAAGGTGTCGAATTCGACACCGCTGTATGTTTCCGCTGTATATTACCTTATTTGTATATCCACATACACCAGAAAGGCTTGATATTCTGTACGCAAGTGGGCTGTATATTACCTTATTTGTATATCCACATACACCTTATTCAGCATAAACTCTTGATGTTGTGATAATTAAGGCAACTTATCGAGTGGAAAAATCCCTCAATACAAGGCAGTACAGCCTGCCCGAATGCTATTTTATTGCATAATTTCCTTCATCAATTCACACACCTGTTCCATTTTTTCTCTCTTACCGTGACACCATGCGTCTGTACACCCCATCCAGCCTGCCTTGAAAGCATCGGCTATGGTTGCATCAGGATGTTCTCGCAACCATTCTTCCATCTTGTCATTCATTATTTATACATTATATATTTTATGACCTGCTCCAGCGGGACGGGCATCGTCGTAAGACCCGTCCCGCACACACATCTAAAAGTTTTATGGCCAATGAAAAGAAATCGTTTGAAAACCTCTCTGCCCTCGCGGGTGGAGAGGCGTAATAACAAAAAATGTTTTGAAAAAACCAGAAACCATGATCAATGCTTGTGGCAAGGAGGGAATCGGACCCTGCAATCTGGCGAAATGAAATGAAAGTAAGCGAAACCAGAACCACCATGCTTGCCGAATATGGAAACCTGCACTCAGACTGCTGGGTGCAGGCTATATGTCTACATTCATCATCGTACTCACATGTCACGGGAAGCCAAGACCGTGCCAACGCCAGCCGCACTATTGCCCATGTTTTCTTACGATGAACTGATGTTCTTTTCAAATGGACAGGTAAAAAACCTATCCGTTACCACCCAGACGTAGTTCAGATACAGTCACGGATTGTTAGTCTATGTATCCTATCACCGCCACGAGGTGGATTTATTTTTAAAATTCAACATGTCAAAGAACGTTTTGCCATTATCGCTTAAAGCTACTATGGCTGTGGACATCAACAGTCCGTATAATCATCCCTGCTTTACCTTACGGAGTACAGGAGTAATATCGATTTCGTCTGCCACCGGAGACTTGCGCTTTACCCAGCGGACCAATCCTCTATCGGTGAACACCAGACGTTTGCCGACTTTCTCATGCGGAATCTCATCTATCTTCTGATAGATAGTGTTGACAGGTATCCCGGTAAACTCAGATGCCTCCTGAATACTCATGAACCTTGGCGGATACATCAGGTCAAGCAGCTCATCATCCTCTTTCAAGGCTTTTACAAGGAACTCTGCCTGCATCTTTGCGATTTTCCTGCACTCGTAGTCAGTCATCGTTATTGGTTATTTAATAAACACTTTGGGAGTATATTTCTCGTAATACTTTTTAAGCATATACCCAATTAGTTCATCGTAGCTTTTTATAAATCCATCATTTATCAGTTCAGATAGCTTACGCTCCAACTCAAACAACTCAAACTGAAGTGTCTCTATACCTTTGTCATTTCTGATTGATGGATAATGCTCACCAAACACCAATACATTCATACCCTTTGAAACACGCGCCATAGCAGAAGACATGAACTCCTTCGAGACCAGAGTTGACACAGCGGCAGACAAATCTTTATAGGCATCACCAGCATCCTTCCTAAATTTAATCATCTGATCGGACACAAATTTCAATACATGATACTCAAACCTCGGACTAAGATACATAGCAAATTTTAGAAACAAGATAGGATTCATCCATGTACCACCATTATATTTTCCGCGTGACGTAACAGATAGGGCCTTTTTTAATTCAGTAAAATCTACGGATTTAAAACCTATCTCATTTTCAGCTATTTCCGACATCAACTCTGTAAGATTAGTCGACTTCCAAAAATTGTCCATGTCGCGCTTCTCATTTGGGTTTGTTTTATTCCAATCCTTCAGGAGAGCAGTAGCATTGAACATACCATCCTTGGTTCGTTGTTCAACGACAAACACGCCCATAGGCCGCTTGATAATCTGATTTGTCTTCATTCTTGCCTCCATTAAATTACTTCAATCTCTTGTATGCAATCGTAAATGGCTCGCCCGTGTCTACGCGTTCAAAGTCCATATTTTCCAGTCGCTTCATTGTAGCGAACTGAACACGTCCAACCTCAACGGCTTTCGCATTCGGCAGGGTAAAAATACCGATTTTCCCAACCTCAATGTTCCTGATGTCATCTCGCCCAACTTTATTGCAAATCATAAATTTACTTAATTAATTAATACTTTTTGTACGAGTTCGGAAAAATAGTCGTATATTTGCAGATACCACTCACGCAAAAGGCTTTTTAAAGTCTTACGGCTATTTTTGTACCCCGAACCGCACGTTAATTACTTACGGCTGCAAAGGTAAACAAAAATATCGAATACCCGACATTTTTGTCGGGATAATTTAGTGTTTTAAAGTTTTATTCACATTTGTAAACAGATTTGTCGTATGCAGAAATCAACAGGAACTATGATCGATTCACTACTTGAAGTATTGAATATCAGTCAGTTAGAGTTTGCAAACAAACTGGATGTTACATCCGGAGCAGTTACTAATTGGAAAAAGCGTAAGCTCGGAATAAATGTCATAAACAAAATTGTGAAGTCATACCCTCAAGTTAGCCGAGAATGGTTAATGACCGGGAAAGGGCAGCCATTAATGGCTAACCGAATAGTCGACGAACTGTTTTCAAAAGAAGAAAACAAAAAGGCAAAAGATATAATATTCAATCAACAAGGAAAGGAAAAACAGGGCATCCCGCTCATCCCCACGTCGGCCATGGCAGGAGTCTTAAGCGGAGAGTCGGTAACAATCAACGAATGGGAGATCGAAGACCGCTATCTTGTTCCCGTATTCAAGAAGTCCGACTTCTGTATCAGAGTCGAGGGAAAGTCAATGGAACCTCGCTATCAAACGGGTGACATCATCGCCTGTACTAACGTCCCTCTCACGGACATCTGGTTTCAGTGGGGAAAGGTATATGTCGTCAACACAAGGCAGGGAGTCCTGGTCAAGCATGTCGAGCAAGGTGCTGATAAAGAGCACATTAAGCTCATCAGCGACAATCCGGAATACAAGCCTTTCGAGATACCCACAACGGAGATTTTCGGCGTGGCAATAGTTAACGGACTTATAAGAATTGAATAAAAACGAAAGAGTAAAAGAAATGCTCAAAATAACGTAAATTACTGAATATCAAGGTGTTAAATATATTGGTCATTCTACCGATATTCTACCTTGAAGAAAACGAACCCTATTCAGAAACCATTTAAAATAAAGTATTAACACAGGTTTAAGGGTGGACACCAACCGAATCACAAAAGATGGAAAATTTGAGGATTGTAAATCGCTGAAAATCAGTACATTGCAGAAACCTCAAATAAAAAGAACGAAATGGCGGTAGAATAAACTTATGGATATTTGTGAATATTTATGGTTATTTATATACATTATTCTACCAGTATTTAACAGGTTATTCTACCGCCACATTCTACCGTTCTACCATTCTACCTTCCGTTGACAAAAGTGACGATGTACCGCTCCAGACCTTAAAAAGAAGAAAAAAAAATGAAGTACCCAACAACCAGATTTGTTTTTGACCGAAAGAACATGGCTACGGAGAAAAAAGATGCACTCATCCAGGTCGAGGTGCTGCTTTCCCCGAAGAAGAAGTACATTACAACAGGAGTGAAGGTTTACAAAAGGCAATGGTCTCCCAAGGCACGCATCACGGGCAGGGATGATATGCTGACACTTAACGAGCGTATAGATGCAGTAAAGGGAGCCATAGACAACTACATCAACTCCCTTATCAAGTCAGGAAAGCCTTTCGATTGGTACGAGTTCGACCGCTTTCTTAACCGTGAGGAGACAAAGAAGGAAACTTTTATTGATTTCCTGTACAGGCGCATAGGCGAACGTACCGATATAAGGGAGTCTACGAAGAAGAACCATAGGAAACTTATCAACTCACTGTCTGACTTTGGCAAGATCCTGACCTTCAGTGACCTCAACCGCCCGAACATAAAAGCATACTACGAATGGCTATTGGGACACGAGATCGTCAAGATAGGCAGCGATGGCAGGGAATACACGACCCGTCTGTCCAATCAGACAGCATCGTCTTACATGAAGACTCTAAGGACATACATCCATGATGCTATCGTGCAAGAGAGAATTGACCACGATCCGTCTATAGGCATAAGGGTCAAGCGCGGAGAGTACAATCAGACAAAATGGCTGACGGTTGAGGAGATAAGGAAGATAGAGGACGTACAGCTCTCAAGCGGTTCCCTCGTGCGCGTGCGCGACCTTTTTATATTATGCTGCTACAGCGGACTGGCATTTGCAGACCTTATGGATTTCACCCCTGAGAAAATCACGAAGGAGAAGAACGGCATGATGTTGCACGGCAAGCGTGTTAAGACTGGTAACGATTATTATGTGCTTATTCTCCCGAAGGCAAAGGAGATCCTTGAGAAATACGGATATAACCTCCCCAGGTACACCAATCAGCAGTTCAACCACAGGTTAAAGGATGTAGCGAAAGAGGCAGGCATCGACAAGCCTATATCATCTCATTGGGCAAGGCGTTCCGCTGGTATGATGTTCCTCAACAATGGTATAAGAATCGAAACAGTGGCTAAGATTCTTGGTCATTCATCTACGAAGATTACCGAACAGGTCTATGCATCAATCCTGAGCAAGACGGTCGCTGACGAGATGAGTCAGCTGATTAAATAAAGAGAAGAGCGAGGAGAAATCCCCGCTCTTTTCCGTTATGCTCCAGTATGTCCGAATCCGCCTCCCCTGTCGGTCTCCATATCGAGGCTTTCCGTTCCAATCATCTGTATCGTAGGGATTTTCACTATACGCATCTGCGCAATACGTGTACCTGCAGGTATTATTGCCCTACGGAGCCATGACTTGTAATTGGATTTTACGATTACTCCCACACTACCTCTATAGTCTTCATCTACAAGGCCTATGAGGACATCAGCATCTACACGTTGTTCTCGGCTGAAAAATCCAAGAACCGCGAGCCAAAAACTTTTCACCATTGCTTGTACCATCATACCCTTGCAGGAAAAACCGCTACGGGGCTGTATTATAGCGGCATAGCCATGAGGCAATTCAATCTGAAACATCAAGTCAATCACCTGCCTGCCATATCTCAACTCGACATTCTCCGGCACATACACATCGTAGGCAGCTGCATGTGAAGAACCTTTAGTTGGCATTATACCACCGTTAAGCTTGATTTTTACAAGCCCATCGATACTAATCAAAGTACTTTTTGTAATCTTTCCCATACAATTTACAAATTACTGAAAATTTTAATATACCTAATAGCAAAATCTATTGCCTTGCCGATTTCTACAGGAAGAGGCTTCTTGTATATCGCAGGATCATGTAAATCACGTCTGCACCTGTTCAACTGTGTAAGTACAGCCATATAGTGTCGCATATCCCTTTTGCTGACATACTTTACGGGAACGTCACACTTTTCATCACACTGTTTTACCTCAGCAAAGCGGTACGGACAACAGCCATATCCGTAGGTGTCTTCCGCATAGAACCAGCAGCACTCGCCGCAGAACTTCTCTCTTTTCTTTTCCTTATTCATGTTTCAAATCCTCAGCAAGACCGACAAGATAATTTGCCAGATCCTTCATTTCATTAATATCCTTAAAATACAATTTTACACTCTCAGACTTAATACCATCCTTTACCAAACATAAATTGCATGTAAAGGAATCTCCTTCCTGGTCAATGAACTCAGCCATGACATTTGACGCATTCATAGTCTTTTTGCCATTTGCCAATGTAAAATCCCTATCTTTCATAATCCTTTTCATTTGTTATTATCACCTTCCAAGGCTCCTGAGACACCGCTTCGGATTCAGGCAGCTCTGGACATTTCTCGAAATGGTTGCACTTGTATCTTTCGTAATACATATCCCTTGACCTGTTCCCATACACGCAGACGATAGGGAAATAGCCATACGGCTGCGCTCCATAGATACAATCAAGGCAGAGACAGGTTCTCTCGTTCTTATTCTTCATCCCACTCCTTCTTTATCTTTTTCACGTCTATACACTTGGCATATTCTTCTTTCCACATACCGAACTCCGTAAGAAGGGACACAACGGCACATACCGCCTCGACAAGAGAAGAGCCTGAGACACAGCCTTCATTACATACCCATTCCGTTATGTTATCCTTTATATACGTATCCCTTGGTTCACAATCATGTGACCAGATGGTAAAGGAGCAGTCTTCGGCTTCTTCTTTAAGAAGCTCATCGGCAGTATAGTTTTTCAGGCTTTCCTTGTCTGCTATCGGGATTTGCGACAGTGTTCCATCAACGGTCTCGATAACGGCAACGTAATGGTTACCGCATATCCATCGTCCATACTCGCCCTCATAAGCTTGTCTGGCGACAATATTATCTTCCTTGTAAACATTCAGGTATCGTGCCATACTAATCATTGTCTTTATCGTCGCCTCCGAACAGCCACAACAAAACGGCAAGCGCACACGTTACTAATATAAACTCCGTACTCATTTCTTTAAAAGCTCCTTGTTTGCCATGACCTTATGACTTAATGATGACATTATGTTTCCAATAACCTCGTATCTGTCTGTTTGCAACTCTTTCAAGGCATCAACGAATCCTCTTCCTCCGTATAGTCCGAATTGACACATAGACGTAGAATACCTGACATAGAAGACACCGACACCTTCAAGCAGAATCTTGTCGCCCTCGTATACCTCATTCCCTCTCTTGTCTTTCAGACCAGTGAACTGTCCGAGTGAATCAGGGTCTATCTCGTAGTCTTCCCACGATTTGCCGTTTGCGAACTCGTCGGGACAGACGAAATGCTCACCACGGTTCTGAAGGTAGAACCCATAAATCCATACGTTATTCTTATGGTTGAATCCCCTGAATTTTATCTCCCTCATACCTGTTTTCTTTTATTTTATCTATAAACTCGTCTACATTCTCACACCACACAGGGTCTTTCAGTTCAAAAAGGAATTGCGCACGCGTATCCTCCTTGGTCATACCTTCGTAAGGCGAACCGACACCATGAACAAATTCCGTTATTCCTGGATTATAGTCGAGCCAGTCGGAGTCAACGAACTCTGCGCACGTGCAAAGCTTGATGCCGGCATCGACTATCTTCCTGCGTATCTCAGAACTGTTATCTTTCAAGATTATCGTCATATCCTAATCCTTTCTTGTTAAATAATCAGCTATCACTCTCAGCTCCTGCTGCGTCCGCACCATCAGCGATTCCATCTGGTGCTGGGCATTGGCAACGGCGGTATCGTTCTTGTTTGTCCTTCCTCGCATCAAGTCCAGAATGCAATTGTCGATGTCTGCGTACAACTCGGCCATACCCTTCTTGATCTCATTACAAGACACATCGGTACGTCTCATGACCGCCAAAGGCTCCGTTCCAAGTTGTGTAGGCTTGTCGGAATCGACTCCGTGGAAAATTCTGTCACCATCAAGCCATATCTGATGCCTAATGACGGTATGCAAAGCAAACAGAATGTCTGCCGTGTCATCATAGTGGATGCCGTACATGGCGTTTGCCCCCAATCCCCAATACTTAGCCTTTATCTTATTGCACAACTCTTCCGTCTCGGCTCTCATGGCAGACCACCCGCCATTCCACTCCTTGTCCATCGAATTGCCTGTAGCCTCCTTGCAGCGTTTCTCCCATGCCTCCTCCATGAACTCCTGGTACGTCCAGTCCTGTCCGCAGATGATGCGGCTCAGTCTGTCGCAGGCATAACTCAGAAGCTTCGCCTGACGCTCGGTCAGCTCCAGCTGGTAGACGTGCTTATTCTCAGTTTTCTTCATACGTCCTTCTCTTCGGTTCAATCTTCTCGAAATGCTGGATTCTAACACGCTTGCGCTTCGGCTTCTCGGCAGCGGCCTTGCGGGCAAGCTTCTCCTGATGGCGACGCTCGTACTCCGCTGCTATCCTGCGGCCCTCCTCCTTCTTCGCCTCCTTCTCCAGCTTCTTCTGCTCCTTCATCATCCTGTCAACGATACAGTTCTGCATCTTCTCGATAACGAACTCCACAGTCTCGCTCTCACGGATGAAGAAAGGCGCATAGGTGCGCTTTATCCTGTGGAAGATTTTGTCATCCATTCCGCTGCTGATGCACACGGCGATAAGAGGTTTCTTTACTATGAGGTCAAAGGTGAATCCAGTTGACCTCGACTTGTGGTTCTCGTCAAAAGGAATGTTGTTGTCTTTCAACCATTCCTTCAATTTCTCAAGTTTCTCTCGGTTTGTCATGATCAATCTTGCTTTGTATATTTATTCAAATCGACTTTATACAACTCCACAAGCGACCATACACAAGACACAAGTAACGAAACAACCGAATCTGAGTCTTTCACTTCCTTGTGCATATAACAGCTCTTAGTCACCTTATGATTATCATCAAGCCACCAAATCAACCTCATCGTGTATCGGTCAACATAAACGACCAGACTCAACTTGTAATTTTCCAGGTCGTTTGTTACTAACTGAAAATGGTCATTTGTGAATACGTCACGATTGAACTCATTCTCACGCTCGTAGAAGAAATCCAAGTTCTTCAGTCCTTCACAAAGTTCTTCTCTCGTCATATTCTCATGTGCGTATTAATAATCGCGTGTATTGTTGTAGAGAAACCATGATAGTACAACCAACCACTATTAAGTTGGTGTGCAAAATAGAAATTTGACCGTATTTACTTAGTTGTGTTGCCATTTTCCATCAAGTTCACTACTACACGTTGCTTCAATCTCACTTCCATACCTGTAATTGTAAATTACGTGCTGGAACGCATCAGAGTCTTCACGCTTAATGATGGAATAGACGCTACCAAGCATAATCCAGCCTGACCAACCTCCGTATTTAGGATCGTGCCATGCCAGGAACCTCTGCTTTGGATGTTTTTCATACCATTCTCTTTCTGTAGCATCATTAAGTTCCGGGATGACACATTCAGCTACAATCTGAGTCTTGCTTACTCTTTTGTCATCAATTAGTTCTTTCATGTACCTACAAGCGGATGAACGGCTGAAACCCATTGTAAACGCCAACTTCCTTTGTGGAATCGCCATCTTAGCCTCTGGTTCCGTAACGAAAGATTTTTGGTTTGAACCAACTATTAAGTTGTCCTTTGTACGTTCGACGGCATCAATTTCACAAAGAGCGAGAATGTTTCTCAACTCTCGCACAACATCGCGTAACTTAATATCATCGTCAAGTTGCATCTTCCGACAATAGTCTTCAAATGCCTTGAACTTATTCTTTCTGTAACCGTACTCTACAGCGCACTTGCTCTTAAACGACTTGGCAAAGATACAATTCTTCTTCTCGTTATAAACAAAGAACTCAGAGTCCTTAAACGATTCTATCAGTTTCAACGCTTTCTTGTGTGAAACATGGAAGAACTTCATCACGTTCGTAACCCTGATGTCGTAAAGCACGGAGTTCTGGTAGACGCGCTTAATCATAATTGCACAGACAAGCATCTCAAGTGATTTCTTGTTCCACCTGATTCTTCTTATCAGCTCGACTGGTACATTTATAATCTTGTGCATAACTATATATAAACGATAATCCCTGCAACTGTAGCGGTTGTTGCAGGGATTTTAGCTCGTACTCTTGCGAGATTTCGTTATATCCTTTAGCACTCGCCGCTACTCGATTGCACTGCAAAATTACTATAACAAACGACACTTTACAAATCTTTTTGAAGAAAAATGCAGATTTTGGCAAAAGATTCTTCAAACCTTAAAATATGTATAAAATTTCCGTTTTCGTTACAAAATATTAATGTTTTTATTAATATAGGTTAAAAATATAAATAACCACAAATAACCGTAAATAACCACAGAAAAGAAAATTAAAGAGATTATTTTTAACAACAGATAAACGATAATAGCACTATCTTTGCAGCAGAAAACAATTCTGGTACGTGGAACTCCCAGATAGTTATAACGGAATATTGAGGGTTTTAGGAGAGACGGATGAGTTCCACACCAAGTTCGTTGAACCTATTACTCTCATTCTTTTATTTGTATGAATTATAAAGCCAAGAAAGAATTAGTAAGAAAGGTGGGACTTTTCGGTCTCAGCGATGTCAGAAGACTCGCTCCCATTGGCGACCTCGGATATGCTAACGGTTGGTACACCAACGGATTCTTCCCAAAGCAAGGAACGTTTATGGAGGGAGGACTTGAGCGTATGATCTATGATGCAGCCTGCGAGCAGGGCTACTCTTTCCAGCGTTTTATGTACAATGAGCGGGGTACTGACACGCACTACTGCTGCAAGGAATTGGGAATGCACTACCACGTTGATTCATCAGATTAATTATGTTCAGAAAAATCTCCTATGAGTTCATCCTTGACACGTCAAGGCGCAACCAGCAGCATGAGAGCGAGGTGATGCTGAAGGCATTCCAAAGGAGAGTGCAGCGACGGTGATCATGGAGAGAGCCTTTGCGGTGTCGGAGGCGATAATATCAGAGAAAGAGAAAAAAGAACAGAATTGACAACAATAAAAAGTAACGGTTATGACATACAGACAAGAGGTAGCTTTACAGAAAGCGGTAGAGATAATGAACGATGCGAGGACAATCCTCGATGATGTTATGTACAGGACGGACAGTCTTGAAGG
>Ga0326512_10003979_pt1 | contig 10783 bp, 14 predicted proteins | sample 1_2617_0518_D_FD_203652 | JGI IMG/M metagenome (GOLD analysis project Ga0326512, IMG submission 203652) | Bovine rumen microbial communities from UC Davis, California, United States - 1_2617_0518 | ecosystem: Host-associated > Mammals > Digestive system > Stomach > Rumen | place: USA...
CCTCTTTCCGGGGGTTTTAGGAGGCATACCCCCCATACTTTCCACGCTTTTATGATTCAGATCTGCTATCTAATTCGTCTTGATACATCGACACAAGGCAGGCTTGATCCGTTGCAAGTCGCTTTAAGCTATCTCGAGAGATATCCCCATCTGCGAGCATAGCTTCTGTTGAGTATGAGATCTGCAGATTTTTTGCCTTTTCAAGTTTGGCCTTGAGCTCATCTGTACTATAATTTTCAAGTTTTAAAAGGCCGGCTCGTTCTTTTTTGATAAGTACGCTTCCCTCGGTTATGTTAGCGCTTATCCTCGTCTCGTTATCTTGTAAAGACTTAGCTATCCCCGGGAGTAATAACCGGACGGAGCCCTCGGGTATACGCGCGTCCCACGCTTCCCACTTCTCCTTTTCTTCCTTTTTGCGCTGTTTCTCAGCTTGGAAGTTTGCTTGCATCTCTTCGTCCTTTTTACGCAGTTTCTTGGTTTTGCCCGCTGCGTCCTCGATCTGATCCCATACGCTTTTTTTGTGCAATTGGCTATCAAGTTCTTTTAAAAATGCTTTTGTTCCGTCATCCATTGTTTTTAAGCTCCTTTACTTTTTTCTTGTGTATAAGTATCTTTCTGCGCTGTCTACCGACTCCGCGCATAATATCTTGTAAATGGTCTGCAGCTCTGGGCTCTCCTCGGTCATATACCGGGTATCTTCTCCGGCTATAAAGTCACAAAACGCCCTCAAGATAACGCCCCTCTCCCGGTCTGTCTCGATATCTCTAAAGAAGTCAAGCCAGGGCTTTCTAAATATAAATGTCTGTACTATCTCCACCGCTCTTTTCTCCGTTCTTGTCTCCATCTTGTAAAACCTCCTATTTGTCTCTATGTGTTTTGAAACATATTTACTGTTTCAAAGTTGATTATGTTTCATGCCTCAAGCCTAGTATTTTCAAGGGTTGAAACAGTTGAAACATATTTTTCTTGCAAACTTTTATTTATATATGTATATGTATATATTTATGTATTTATACATTTATATAAAATTTATGTTTCTTATGTTTCAAGTGTTTCAAATTCAGTAAAATCAAGGCTTGTGAGTGAAACATACTTTTATATTGAAACGCTCCGACTGTTTCAACTGTTTCAATTTAAAAACACTTTCTCGATCTCCGCGGCTTCTTTACCGGATAAAACTGTAAAGCCGCCTGGAATGCCTTGTACTTTTAGTTTCAGATTGCCGACCGTATCGGATAGCCTATATCCTCGCCCTTGTTTTCCCTTTACACGAACTGTGCTTTGCTTTTTGTACTCCGGGTGTAGTCTGAAATACTCTCCTATTCTTCGGCTTACTTTCGTATCTATGTTTTTAGCGTCTCCGGATATTGCGTTTAAGTAAATATCGTTTATTGAAGTATCGATACTTACAAGTTCATTATCCGGCTTGTTTGCACATACTCTCTTTATCTCGTTGCATAAGTACTGATCTATAAGGGTGTGCCACTCGTCCTTTTCCATCGCGTTTGATTGCTCGATCTTTGCTACTTCTTGCGCTTCGGGTGGTAATACGAGACTCCCCCCGGTCTTTTCCATATCCTTATACAAGTTGTATGCTTCTGCCCATATCTGCCCTTTGTACTCGGAAAAATCATCTGCCCATATATCGCGAGCTTTTCGAGATATATCGCACTTTATGGGTAAAAATCGTCTGTTTCCGGTAGCGTCTCGCAAGTACTCGTCAAGGTTGGTAGTACCAACAAAGACACAGCGACGCGGAAAATCTAAAGTCTTATGAGCATACGCGGATCTTGTGCGGTCAACTTGTGAAGATATTGTCGCTTTCATATCCTCAATTTCGCATTTATTGAGCCCTACAAGCTCGGCGGTCTCGCAGATTAGTTTTCCCTCTATTGCTTCTACAAAGAGCTTGTCCTTTTTAAAATGCGGGATAGAGTCGGTATAGTATTTGATATCCGGGCAGATCTTGAGGAGCAAGCTACTTTTCCCTATGCCCTGATCTCCGACAAGAATAATCATATAATCATATTTACACCCGGGGTGTATCGTTCTTGCTATACAAGCCTTTAAAAACAGCTTTGTTACTTCCCGCGTATAAAAGGTATCTTCTGCCCCCAAGCAATCTATAAAGAGTCTTTCCGCTCGTTCTGTTCCGTCGTGCTTTCCCTCGAGCCCCTCGAAGTACTCCCGAAGCGGATCATAACTATTTTTATCTGCAGCTATGCGGAGCGCATTTTCTACCAGCTTACAATCTAATTGATAATGGCTAAAATAAGAACGCAAGTAGTCAAGATCTACCGGATCACGAAAACGCCTTTCCTCTGTTTCATCATCCCAGGGAAGCGCCCCGAACTTATAAATACAATCCTCTCTCTCGTTGTACCGGAACTTGCCTTTTAGATCGGGATCGTTTAGGAATACTCTTTCGCAGTTTTCTACATCTTTTAGCGGTACACCGTTTTTATTTACTCTAAAAGAAATTGTTTTTTCATTCTCCATTTTTGATATCTCCACATTTTCTTAATGCTTTCTCGATATTAGCTTTTAATTGGCTCTCATTAGCTTGTAAAAGCTCGTTTGCGTCCTTATAAGGGCTTGATATTGGATATTCAATATATTTAGCTTGTACGCTGTCTAAATACGCCTTGAGCCGCTCTTGTCCGTCTTGTCCTGGCTTTTTTCCGTCTGCCTTTTCCTCGTCGTTATCAAGTGCAAGTATAAAGAGCGGTCTTTTCTCTCTTGGGATCTTTGACAGAGCTCTTTCAAAACTCGATGTTATCCCCGTCGTTACAAGCGCCACCGCTACGCCGCCACATTGGTCCACGCTCATAGCGTCAAACGGGCCCTCGACAATAAAGACCGGAGCCCCCTTTACAAGATTGTTTTCTCCGAAAAGTGGCTCTCTCCCAGCTATTTTTGACGATGGCTTTCTATACTTTTTACCGGAGCCGTCTGTAAATGTCGCTCGTTTTATCGCGTAGCTGTTTATATCCGGATATGGTATGAAGATATAACCGTTATCAAAGCCCAACCGATATTTTCTTATAGTTTCATCCGTCAAACCCCTTTTTCGCAGATAATCAAGAGCTTTTTCGTTTTTCCATAATCTCTCTATACTATTTCTGATATTTACGGAAAAATCTGCCTTGATCTCGTCCGGCTCGCATTTTGCTTTTATAGGAATGTTCGAAAGAGTCTTTCCGTCTTTAAACTTTAGGTCTATGTGCTCTATTTCCTTGTCTTGTAAATAGTGCTCTTTGAAAGTATTGAATGTTTCTTTCCATTCAAAGCCCACATAATCTTTTAAGATCTCGTCTATGTTCTTGTGCTCGATAATGCAGAGCGCCCCCAGGGTATCAGTACCTCGCTTTACAGCTCCATCAAACCCACCACAACTAAAACAAGTCACTTGATTGTTTCTTGAGATCATTAGCGCCCCGGTCTTGTGGCTACCGTTACCCGATCCGCAGAGCGGGCAGATATAGCCGCCACCCCTGGAGCTTTTCAAGCTAATAAACGCGGTCAACGGCCTATACTTTATGGCTTGTATAGCTCGCTTCCGTTCTTCGTTGGTTTTCTGCCTTAAATAATCATAGCTTTGTGTTGACAGTACTTGTCTTACGGTCGTACTGTCAAAAGTAATCGGTTTTTCCATCTCCATTGATCTCCATTTTGCAAGGCTTACTTAATAAGAGCTTATCTTGTCTACAAGGTTATAAAACTGTGCTTTTGATTCCGGAGACAGTTCTTTTCTCAACTTCCTATATACGGTCGCTTCGCTTACTCCGCACGCTTCCGCGATCTCCCACAAGTACACGCCTTGTATCTTTGCATACTCCCGGATATCCTCGTTAGGTCTTTTCCCCATAGCGCGCCTTTTTGCAAGCTGCTGTCTCTGTTTTTTTATCAGCACTCTCCGCGTATTTTCATTTGTTGCCATTTTCAAAATCTCCCTTTGTATGCGTGTTTTTTTGCTTACAAGTCTATTGTATTTCTATCATCATCAATTTTCTACTACACTTGTGTTAATATCTGTGCTATAATATGCCTTGTAAGAGCTATTTTTACACAGTTGTATTATTGGAGATTAAACGGAGATAATAATAATGGGAAAAATTAAGAGCTACGACGATTTAAAACAAGCCGCTAAAAAGGAAAGATCGGACGAAAGAAAAAGAAAGCTGTCCGAAAGACAAAAGATTTTCTGCGAGAGATTGATTAAGGCTTTCAAAATGCCCCTTAATAGATATGGCGAAGTCAAGCGCGCGGAAGCCGCAAAAGAAAATGATATCAATTATAGTCTTTTGTCCGGTTGGTTAAAAAATGATAGATCCCCGGATATACAAAGTCTATACGAGCTTTGTAAAAAGAGCGGGTGCTCCGCAGATTATTTACTCGGACTTATTGACGAAAAGACTCACGCCGAAACGGATATTTGCAAGGAAACCGGACTCGCGCCCGAAGCTGTCGAGATCCTTACAAGTGAAAACTACTTTCATAATACTTTATTTGATTGTTTTGGTATTTTTCCCGGCTTGCATACAGATTATAAAAGTGTCCTGAATGATCTGATACTTGCTCCGGAGTTTGCTCAACTTGTTTATATGCTTCGGCAGATTAGAATAGAAAAAGCCGCAAACAAAAAGTACACGGAAGCAAGAGACAAGCTCGAAAAAGATATCCGATCCGATCATAATGGTACAGATGATATTGACGAGATTTTCTATACTGATCCGAGGGATAAAGAATTGTTTGATTTATATGATACAATCTCCTCAAGCAATAATACTATTAAAGCTCGCGCCTATGAGCTCGAAGATATAGTGCATAAGCTCGTTGATAACTTTGTATAATTTATAGTTTATTACACCTTAGCAAGCATCGTATCAGTGTACACGCTTTTGCTTTTTCCTATTGGGGAGCGATCCCCAAACCCTTTAAAAAACGGTTGCGCTACTCTCCCAGGGCGTAAGTATAATAAACCATTTAATTATACTTATGCTTTTTGTGGGGAGAGTCCAAACCTGGACGCACAAACCGACTCCACAAAGCTGCAGAGTTTAATCCAAACTTGGCGTTAGTAATAAAAAAGGGTGTCGCATAGCACGACGCCCCTTTAAATCTCTCTCCGGAAACGGAGAGTTATTTTTCTTTTGTAGTCTTGTTTTCAAGTCTCTTTTTCTCCCGGCTCAATAATCTATTTATCAGATTAGAGAAGTTATCTCCGGATAGATCGCTCGAGTATATATCGTCAAAAAATGCCTTGATATCCTTGTCGATATAAATTGTTGTGCGCTTGTACAAGTCAGCCTTTTTTACCGCCTTTTTAGGTCTACCGCCCTTGTTCTTCGGCTCGGCCTTGATCTCTTTCGGCGCTTCGGCTTTCGGCTTGTTGTTTTTCATATCCTGGATGATACTCTCTACACTTGCCGCCGCTTTGCTCTCGTCAAAATTCTTTTTAGCCATACCGTCTTTTTCTCCTCTACTCTATTAATATTTCATTACAAAGATTTTCAAAATCGATAGATGGGTTGCTCTTGGGTGCGTATTCCATTACCGGAGCACCCATTAAGAAGCTCTCGGGGATCGCGCACGATTGCCTTATCATTGACTTGTACAAGGTAATATCTGCCGCTTTACAGAATTGTTCTATTTGAGCTTTAGCAAGTTGGCTTATCTTTGTTCGCAGATCGCTCATTGTTACGATGGCGCCTATCTTTTTATCCAGGATCTCCGGATAAAGTTGGCTCAATCCTTGATAGCTCAATATATCGAGCTTGAGCGGTATTAAAATACGGTCTGAAATAACCATAAAGGCTCTTGTAAGCTCGTTTATGTTTGCGCTTGTATCAATTATAACATAATCATATTTAAGCGCTTTAATAGCCTTGTAAAAGCTATCTGCTTCGGTTTCGTCGTTGTTCTTGTCTCCTGGTACAAGATCGAGCCCGCTTTCGGTGGTCGTTATCACTTCGGACAACTTCGCCCCCTTGTAAAAGTCAAGTATGGTTTTCTTTCCTTTAATGGAATTGGCACCGGATATGGTCGTTAGATTGCATTGTTTGTCAGTATCGACAAGAAGTACTCTCTTTTTTCTTTGCTTGAGAGCGTAAGCAAGGTTTAAAGCGATTGTGGTTTTCCCTACGCCGCCTTTATTTGCACATAGCGTTATTATCTCCATTTGTTCTCCATTTATCTCCGTTGCTTTGTTTGCGCGTGTTTCAGTATGTTTATATTATGCTTATTTGCCATACCGTAAGCGCTTTATATATGACTTGTAAGCTCTCACGATATGGCATTTTAGCGTTTTATATTTGCTTTACAAGCTCATCTTTAAGCTCGCCTACTTCTTTTTTGATAGAATAACTTATTTCGTCGATTTTGTCTATCGCTATGGAAAAAGTGCTCTCAACAAGGGTGTCCGTTACCCCGGCGCTCGCAAGTGTTAGCATATTAGAAAGATCTAATAATTCGTTCGCGTACTCGAGTATATTTAAACAATTCTCATTCATTATTTTATTCTCCTCTCTTGTAAGTCTGCTTCCGGTTGCGAAGATCCCGCTTTGCTCTATTATATCCGCGCCTATAAGCTATATTATAGACAGCGCTTACCAGGTCGATCGGATGATCTTGCAAAGTGTTTACAATCTCTGCGATCTGGGAATAAAGCAAGCCTTGATCTCCCTTTGACTGTCTAAATCTCTTCGCATTTTGCATTAAAATAATCGTTTTGTTCTCCATTAGTTTAATCTCCATTTTCTTTAAAATGGCTCTTGTGCTATAATGAAAACGCAAGAGCCCTGTCTCTTGTTCTTCTCTTTAGAGCTCCGCTCTTCTAAAATTATACGGAGCTCTTTTTTTCATACTCTGCAGCTTTCTTTTCCCAGTACTTTATAGTGTACTTGCGGAACTTTTCCGGGTGTTCTGCTCTGTACTTCTTGTTGTACTCGCGCTGATACTCGTTTACGCGCTCCCGGTTTTTTTCTCGCCACTTGCGCTTATACTCGCGCTGTGCTTCTTGCCAGGTCATTTAATCACTTCCTTTCTTCGTGTAAAAAATCTACATTTTCCATAAAAAGTATGCGGCTTGTTTTTACAATACTCTTATCGTGTCCATCCGCACTACGCACGACAGCGAAGCCGCTCATATCTCCGAAAAGAAACTCAACCGTCACATCCGAGCGAGTTTCGTAACCGTCGAGCTCGAGATAGTCGACTCTTACTACCATTTTTTCACCACCTTTCTTATTGTTTTTTTATCTTTCCTCTTGTAAGATACACCATCCGTGCGCCTTTGTCAATGTTTCGGTATGTTATAAAACCTCATTGTATATGTTATTTGTGCACATTGTGTATGTTTATATAATGTTTATTGTATATTATTTTTATGTTTTGAAATTATTAGTGATATGCTATCGATATGTTTATAAAACGCGCAAAACCGACAACAGTGTCATAAATATATGCGCGAAATGTTCATTTTACGCGATCTTTTCCGAAGCCCCTCAAATCGTTTAAGCGCCCATATTTCCGCACTTTTCCACCGAGAGTGCCCGGATAATCGACCACAGAGCCCCCGAGACGGTTAACATAACTCAAATCACACCGGAGAGAGCCCCCCTGGAGAGTCAGAGAGCGAGCCACCGGACAAAGAGAAGCCCCCACCAGGGAGAGAAGCGCCCCCAAAACGAGAGAACGGAGCCGACTTATCCGCAAGTATTACCACACTATTTAGGGCGTTTTTTACACATTTTTGCATTGAAAATAAACCATCCGCAGAAGATGGCGTCATATTCTGTTTATATGCCTTTATTTTAGCTTTTAAGGCTTGTTTATATCTATCTCTGATATCTTTATAGGCTTGTTTTTTTAGGTCGCTCTTTCGGGCATTTAAGCGCATTAAAACATTGCATACGGTTTTACGAGATATTTGGAGTGTTTTCGCGATCTCCTCTTGAGTCTGTCCGTCCTTGTACAAGCTCAAGATCTTGTTATCCCGCTCGCTCTTACCTTTTCGGGCTTGTATGCGCTTGTATTCTCTGCCACCACATAGCAAGCCTACTTCTTCTTGCTCCTCTGCTGTTACATTTAGCTTGCTTATCATTGTAGCGTTGCGGAGTCGGTATCTTTTTCTAAATGCGGTATAAAGGGCGCTGTTTACTTCTCTCTCTGTAAATGGATGGTTAAAAAGATTGTTGACTCGGAGCACCCTCTCCAGGATCTCCGCTTCGTCCTTAAAAACATTACTCCACACGCAGAAAACACAAAACAAGAAGTTATCTCGCTCTATGGTTTGCCCTCTGTCTTGTCTTAATTTAATCAATCTTACGATAGAGCTCTCTCTATACTCCGCTTGCTTGTAAACTGAACTCTCCACCCTCGGCCGGTATACCACCGCTTGTTTTTCTTTTTTCTTCCGGATCTCCCGAACTTCTGCGAGCGCGTCAATCGGTACATCGTGCAAGATCTCAAGCACCGCCCTTGTCCGTGACTTGGAATTGAAAGATATAGGCAGCCTATACAAGCCGCTTATATTGCGAGAAGCTCCGGTATCAAGTGTCAGACCGTTAAAGATGGGGTATTCTGACAAGATGGACTCTGTCTGTCTCAATATCTCGTCTGTCAGATCTTCCCAAACATCCCGGAGCTTGTAGCTCATTTGCTCGATTGAAAACCACAACTGAAATCCGCGCCCGGTCTTTACTATCGTATTGGGGATATAGTAACCGTACAGATCAAAACTTGTATAAATGTCTTGTAAAGCTCTGTACTGTCTGTCAAGATCGCCCTGATCTCGGTTGTGATTGTCGATATCCACTACAATATTATTGAGTGAGTATAGCGCGTCAGATCTTCGAGCTCCGGCGCTTACCGTGTTCGCGGTCAAGTAGTAGTCTTTTTTGCGTCTGCCTATGTGATCTTGCTCTATCTTCTCCAGGATCTTCCCCGCTTCCCCATAGCACACACGATACATACGGTTTGAGTTTTGACGCTTCGCCCATAAATGCAAAGCTCCGTTATGATCGCTTACCGGATAATGCAACGCAAGGAACTTGTCTATATTTGTTTTTTCATTGGCTTGTACAATCCCCATCGAGCTACCTTTAAACATAAAAAATAAGCGGTATTCTATCTCTCGAAAGTGATAGCACACCGCCTAAAATCGTTTTATATCTGATCTATTTACAGTTATTTGCAGAAAAACTTGACCAAACTGTTTTAAATCTATATAATTCTATTAAAGGTTGCCTTTGAGGTCGGCTTTCGCAAGTGTCGTTGTCACTTTCGATGGTTGCTCGTCAATGCTGGTTACATTGTTGAGAACCTTTCACTTGAAAAAAATGGGTGCTCCCTTGTGGGGTGCCCTTTTTCAATTCAAGTAAGATTATTGTACTCTCTTAAACAAGCCTTGTCAAATAGTCCTTTCGTAAAGCAAGAGCGCGAGCTCCTCGGTTATGCTCGTCCGGGTATTCATAAATCTTGATATACTCCCCCGGTATGCTCTCGCGTATACGCTCCGATACAGATTTACAAGAGATCTTTCCTTTCGGAGTCTCCTCTTTGCAGATTGTAACACTAACCGCACTCGATCCCTTGTGAGTCCAAGATCTTGCCCTATACTCTCATAAGTACCACCGTCATAATACAATTTTCTTATACAGAGCCGCTCCTCTTTTGGTAAAGTATCAACCGCATTGTTAACCGTGTCTTGTATATAACGCACTTCTTCCGAGTCGATAAGATCCCCGATCTCGTCTTTTTCATCCGGTACGGTATCGGCAATAGTCAGATCTTCGCTCCCAGGTATCACGCTATAAATACTTTTTGTGTCAAGGGAGAGCACCGCTTCTTTGATACTTTTAAGTACATACTTGCTTATTTTCATTTGACTTGTAAAGTATGCGTCCGGCGCTTCTGATCCGGTCTCCGCATAGTATCGCTTTTTTAGAGTCTGATACTTGCTTACAAGCTCCATCATACGCGGACTTAACACCATATTTCTCGATATCCTCGCATAATTAAATAGTTGAGCTTTCAGATAATGCGGATATAAGGTCATAAAAGAAAAGCCTTTTTCCGAGTCGAAGTTATCAACACACGATACAAGCGCTATATAAGACTCTTGGAGCGCGTCCTCTGTCTCAATCATTGAACCGTATCGCTTTACAAGTATATTTATTAACCCCTTGTTTTGCTCAAATAATTGTAAGTATAAGTCGTTGAGTCCTCTGTCTGATCCTTGACGTTTAAGCCCTTGTATATCTGCTACAAGCTCCTCATTACTGCGATTTTCCACGATAAACCCCTTTCAACAAGGCACACGATATGTTAAAATATAAGTAGGTTTAAATCTGCTTTTTTAAAGGAAGCTCTCGGACTCCTACGAGAGTTTTCTTTTTTGTTTTGACGCTCCAGGAACTCAACGCACGATATACAATACCGGCTCTTGCTGTCTTGTATAGGCTTATCACAGATCGGACAGAGTTTTACTCTCTTTATACTCTTTTCAGATACTTTCTTGTAAAACATACTCCACCTTTGCGCATTTGAAATGCCGAAACCCATTTTCTCGATTTCAAATCGATAAAATAAAGCCACTCTCCCCCGGGGAGTAACAAAGCGTTACCCCCTTTTTAGACAAGAGCTTTTCGACTCCACAACTTTGGGGAGTCCATTTCGGACACCCCCTCTCCGCCGTTTGTAAGGTAGCGATGATTCAGCGCCCCTTTTTAGACAGGTGTTTTTTCTGACACTCGCGTCGATTTTCAGAGATATTTACGTA
>Ga0326512_10003980_pt1 | contig 10781 bp, 7 predicted proteins | sample 1_2617_0518_D_FD_203652 | JGI IMG/M metagenome (GOLD analysis project Ga0326512, IMG submission 203652) | Bovine rumen microbial communities from UC Davis, California, United States - 1_2617_0518 | ecosystem: Host-associated > Mammals > Digestive system > Stomach > Rumen | place: USA: California...
TCGGGAATACAAGGCGGAAGTCTGCCGTTTTGCAGATAATCCTCTCGTACCCTTTACAAATAACCAGGCTGAACATGATCTGCGAATGGTGAAAATGAAAAATAAAGTCATTGGTACATTCCGCTCACAGCAGGGAGCTAAAGATTTTCTAATTCTCAAATCGCTCACTTCTACTGCTGCTAAAGCTGGCTCAACTGCTTTTCAGGCTTTACTTTCATTATTTCAAGGTCAGTTTGTTTTGGGGACTGAATAGTTACTAATATTTTTGTAATTTATTTACATCAAGGGGGAATTTTTATGAAAACATTGAAAAACAAAAAATTACTGATTCATTTTATAACTGCTTTGTTAGTTATTGTTTCTTCCGGAGTGGTTTTGACAAGCCAAAAGGAAGGACAAGTTTCTAGTATTATGACGGTTTGTGCTTATTCTACTGGGAGCTATTATGTCGATACGCCCTCTGGTGTAAGAGTACATTCTGAACCAGATGTAAATGGGAAAGTGGTTTCTGCCTCGCCGAATGGAACGGCTTTTCAGGTAGATGCTGTCAATGGGGAATGGGGTCATACAAACAGCATAAGCGGTTGGGTGAATAATGATTTGGTTGAAAAAAGCGGGTGGGTTTCATTGAAATTTTGTACATTTGTTGCTCCTGCTGAAGTCCCAGTTTATGCGGTTGGAAAATATATGGTAAATACCCCTTCTGGAGTATATGTGCGTTCAGAGCCAGGAGGAAGTATCCTTTCTGCTTCTCCATCAGGTACTTACTGTATTGTGGAAAAAATCAGTGGTGAATGGGGCTATACATCTGGTATTTTTGGGTGGGTTAACGATGATTTGGTTGAAAAAAGCGGGTGGATTCCTCTGAAATTCTGTGACTATGTAGAGCCATTGTCTATCCCTGAAACTACCACAAAAGCAACAACGACGACTACCACCACCACCACAACAACGACCACGAAAGCAACAACAACATCAACTTCCACTACTAATACAACAACCAATACCTCTGTTGCCCAAACAACTACTACAACTGTGGAAACCTCTGTATCTGAGCTGGCTAAAAAGGATTATACGCTCGATTTTGCTTCTGATGTTTGGAGTTTTGCCAATGCAAAGCGTTATTTCAGCACGCCGTTATATATTCAGGAGGATTATTGGAAACGTTTAACTAAGAATCTTTCCAATATTGAAATCAGTGAGATGATGAAACTCCGTTCAGAATCTAAATTCAACGGTGTATGTTATGGAATGGCTTCTTTGGTAGCACTCAGCAAACAAGGGTATTATATCAATCCGGATAATGTGGTTGGTAGTACGCTGAAACTACATGATGTTGCTAAATCTTCTCCAGATGGCAATGCAACACAGTCACTCATTGTATATTATTATCTGCTTCAAAAAACAGATACAATTCAGATGCAGACAAAAAGAACCATGATGGCAAGTAATTATAACATCATGAAATCGCTTGTTTCTAAAGCAGCAGCAGTTCATGAAGGAGAATATCCGCTTGTTGTGAACTATGCATATATCACGCAGGGAAAAGCCAGCTTTGCACATTCGGTTGTGGCTTATGGTGTAGAGTATGGTTCCTGGGATATTGCCCCTGGATATGACGGCCGCATTCTGGTTTATGACTGCAAATCTGTAACCCCTGATGAAAAAGCTTTTATTTATTTTAAATCTGAATCTATGGACTGGTATATTCCTTATCAGCAACTGAAATATGACAGTTCTTCCGCTGTGAATTATGCAAAAATTCTGTTTGTTTCCAATAATGATGAAATTCTGAATCATAATGGCTATTTGTTATCCCGTTCTGTAGGCAGTATTGAGACAATTGGCACAGCAGGCTATTTCCTGCCTGAAATCTCTGTAGGAAGTAATCAGGCAGTGATTAAGAGAACAAGCATTAATGATACTTTTGCTGTTAATGCAAGCGAATTGGAAGATGACGAAATTTTTCCATATATTCAGTCTGTTTATGGTCAAAATAATGAAATTTCCAGTTATTTTCTGACTGATAATGAAAGTGGTTATACCGTTGTGCAGAGTAAGGATGAAAAACTTCAGGCAGATATGCGGTATGAAAATATATTGTTTAGTGCCGAAGCAGAAAATGCACATAAGATTACATTCTTGCCGGATGGTACACTTAGTATTTCAGCAAATCATTCTGAGTATACCATGGATGTCATTACTAATGATGTTATGTGTGCACTTCCGTGGTGTGAACTCAGTTTGCAAGGCATTACGCCTGATTCTGTATCTTTAACGCAGTATCAGGACGGCTATCTGCTAAAGGGGAATTTTGAAGGAACGCTCCGTGCAAAAGCGAAAAGTTTTAATTCCGGACAAAGTGTTGTTACCAGTGCGCTGGATAATTATCAGACTGTTTATATCACGACTTCGGGAAATAATCTTGATATTTTGGCAGATGCAGATAAAAACGGCACCTATGAAACATCTGTTCTTAGTACAGTTGCAGGTGATGGGAACAGTGACGGGGTAGTAAATATCTATGATTTAATCATAGCCAAAAAATATTTGCTTTTTGGGGAAGGTGTTATCAATTCACACAATTTGGATATAGATAATTCCGGAGCTGTGAATGTAAAAGATATTGTCAGCATTCAGAAATTTCTGCTGAATCAAAAATAATCAAAGGAGGAATTTGTATGAAACATTCTCATCGGCGCAGTATTGCGGTAATTTCTGCGATTTTGTCTGTTTCTATGCTGATGCAGGTGACACCCTGTATCTTATGGAAAACTTCAGATAATTTTTCAGTATCATTACACACACAGGCAACGGAAGTGAAAGCTTTTCAGCAGGTTGAATATAAAGGACATGCATTTAACAAAAAAACTGGAAACAGTATAGAAAAAGTAGATATGGGCTTTAATGCGTGCAGTATCTTTTCGCTGATGAATGCGGTATACTACAAAACAGGAAATACATTGAATCCTGACGACATGGCAAGCTTTGCGACTAATGGGGGATACCGTCCGATTGGTTCACAAGGTGTGCAGGGCGGATTTTGGCGTGCTTACTGTGAAAAAGAAGGGGAAGCAAATGGTTTTTACTATCGTACTTCATGCAGTCCGTCCAAAGCATTGGCTTATGTCAGAGAAGGTGACACTGTTATTTGGAATATTCCTACTCATTATATTGCTGTTGTGGATTATGATGCTTCTAAAAACAAATATCTGATTCTTGATTCTGCCAGTGACCCGAGCCGTTTCGGCGGAACAGGAACAAATACTTATAAGAAAGTAAATGCTATTCTGGAAGCAAATAAAAACGGAAGTGTAGAATGTGAAATCAAAGACGGAAAATGGACGGGCGCTGCATGGGTACCGGAAAATTTTCTTAATAAAGCTACCAATAATGCCAAAGATTGGGGATATTTATCCGGAAGCACGGCTTATGTAATTTCTTACCAGAAATCAAAAGTTAATCCGCCAATGATTTCTCATTCGCTCAATTGGGTTAATGATAATACAAAAACTGAAGATTTAACTGACCCATTTAATTACCCTTATCCACAAGGCAATGTATTTAGACTGAAAAGTAATTATCAGCGTGGTGCAGGGGTTGCATTTATCCAGGCTTCTTTAACTTATTTAGGCTATTCCTGTACTGTAGACAGCGTATTTGGTCCAGCGACAGAGAAACAGGTTCGTATGTTTCAGGAGGCACACAGAAATGACTCCTATCATCTGTCTGTTGATGGCATTGCTGGAAGAAATACACTCAATGCTTTGTATCAAGAGATAAATAACAAGAAAAATAACATTGCTGCTGCGGAAGCACAACCCTCTTATACTGAACCCAGTACAAATGAGATTCTGAAGCTGACAACTCCGCTGATGAAGGGGATTGGTGTAAAATGGCTTCAGACGGCTTTAAATAAGCTTTCTAATGCGAATCTTGTTGTAGATGGCTATTTTGGCAAAAAAACGAACGAAGCACTAAAGAAATTCCAGAGTCAGCAGCAAATGTTTTTATGTGACGGAATTTTAGGTTCAGTGACCAGAGGTTTAATTAACAGTCTGCTGAGTAAACAGGAAAAAGGGGAATATTGTGCTCCGCAGTCCTCTGCATCCGATATTGCAAAAAATGGCTACCGTGTGCCTGATAAAATTTTGAGATACGGTTCCAAAGGAGATGAAGTTCGTTGGTTGCAAGGGGTTCTGAACATTGTAAATTTATCTGGTCTGGATATTGATGGTTGTTATGGAAACATGACACAAAAAGCTGTGAAAGACTTTCAGGCTAAGCACGGATTGGATAGTGACGGCGTTTACGGCCCTAAAACAAAAGCAGCTTTGGAAAAAGAGTGGGCTGCGATTTCTTCTTCTGTTACAGTTTGTGCAATGGCAGCACCATCAATTTCAGAATTAAGTTTTATATCTGACAGAAATTATTATGGAAGCAATGAAAATATTACATTCCAGTTTGATACTGATTCCGGTGAAAAATACAGGCTTGTAATTACCAACGAAAGCGGTAATGTTGTTTATGACTATGTAACTGAAGAAATTACTGCTTCTGTGTTCCTTGAACCTGATTATTATACAGCAAAATTAATCGTTTCTAATGATAAAGGTGAACTTGAAAGCAATTTATTGGATTTTGTTGTATTTGAGCAGAGCATAGTTTGTGATGGTACTGTGGAGCTTGTTTCTGATTTCTATGAAAAAGCCATTTCATGGAACATGGATTCTGTTGGGTCTTCTACCGCAGACGAAAGCGAAAAACTTTGGTATATTATCAGTGAAGAAGATGCGACCTTCCGTCTGATGAGTATCCGGCATAATGGCTATGCGCTTACAGTGGAAAATGGCATTCTTACCGCTTCACAAAACGCATATGATGAAAACGCACTTTGGTACTTATATGAAGAAAATGGAATGACATTCATAAAAAATAAAATTTCTGACCTGGCACTGACAATTAGCTCTGATGGAACAGTATCGGCGGAAAAACTGGATACTTCATCTTATGCACAGAGCATCTGCCTGCAAAGACCGGACAGAACCATGATTCGGCCACAAAAGGAATTTCTTGATGCTTCACATCTTCAACTGTCTTGGAACAAAGTAGAAGGAGCAGAAGATTATACAGTTTATGTGCTGGATAATTCTGTTGAAACAGATGATAATTTGTTTAGTTTCTGTACAGTTTCTGATACTTCCTGTCAGATTGAAATTCCAGCACATGATAATTATGATATTCTTTTGGAAGCAAATGCATTCAATGGCACTATCATTGTAAATATGAGTGTAGATGAAAATGAAATTTCTGTTGAAGAAATTCCGGAAGAAACAGAAGATATGACCTCAAAAAAGGAATATTACCTGACATTAATTTCACAGCTTCAAAATTATCTGCTCCATAAAACCGACTACAGTCCTAAGATGATTAATGAGCTGGATATGAACTATGACCAAATATTGAACATCTATGATTTAATTCTTCTAAAAAAATTGGCCATTGATGAAACAACATAAAACAATATGGGAAAGAAGTGTTTTTTTGAATCATCTTATCAAAAAAATAATTGCTTCCTGCTTGTTAGCGATGATACTGTTTAAACCACTTTATGCAAAGGCAGAACAGAATTTTTCTTATGGTATTGATATTTCTGAATTTCAAACAGTCACAAACTGGCAGTCCGTTGCACAAAACACAGAATTTATCATTCTTCGGGCAGGTACGACCACTGGTTTAAATAATGATATTTTTGCGCAAGATGAAAAATTTGAAATCTTCTATGCTGGTGCCCAAAGTCAGAATATTCCCATAGGTGTATATTATTACAGCGGTGCTAATACATTGGATGGTTTTCAGAAAAATGCTTGTGAAGTGCTTTCTCTGCTCAATAACAGAAAACTTGATTTTCCGGTCTTTCTGGATTTAGAACAATCTTCCGGACAGATTGCACTTGGAAAAGATACTTTAACAGACTATGCGATTTCCGCACTGGAGTTAATTCAAAATGCCGGATATGAAGCTGGCATCTATGCCAACAAAAACTGGTTCATGAACTATATTGATGCAGACAGAATTTCACAAGCTGGATATTACATTTGGATGGCACAGTACCCTTCAGGAAGTTATGCTGTAAATCCTTCAGATTATGACAAAAGTAACCAATGCAATTTATGGCAGTATTCTGATAAAGGAAAAGTGAATGGAATCAATGGTTCTGTAGATATGGATGTTTTCTACGGTGAAATGTCACCTGCTTCCAATGATGAAGAATTGAATATTCCTTTTCCTCGTCCATCTGGAGATATGTATCTATCTAAAGGCGATTCCGGAAAGTATGTTTATTGGCTTCAGACTGCACTCAATCGAGCATTGGGTTTAAATCTGGAAGTAGATGGTCAATTTGGGTCTGATACTGACGCTGCTGTCAGAAGTTTACAAAAGCAGGGTGAACTAAAAGAAGATGGCATTGTTGGCTCACAAACGCTACAATATCTGATTTCTGTCCTGCGGTCACTGATGAATCCTTCGGAATTACTGCAAAATCCCGTAATTACAGCAGACAAATCTGAATATGAACTTGGCGAAACAGTATCATTTTCTTGGGTTACTTCACCGAACCAATCCGAATTAGTACAGTATCATGTCACCATAGAAGCACCAGACGGAACGAAAACGGAAACAGAGTTTCAAGAAAGCAGTTGGCAGTTTACAGCTTCACAAGTAGGCAGTTATCTAATTCAGGTTTCTGCTTTGTCAAATACTGACAGCAAAACTGAGCAATTATCAGTTTCTGTCACAAATCAAGCACAGATGATTCTTTCGGAAGAAAACATTTTCCTGAATTATTCTGCTGAGTCAAAAAAATACATCACTGTTGAACTAGAACACATTCCGCCGGGAAGTCGTCTTGCATATGTTAACAACAGCAATATTGTATCAGCAGAACTAAGAACACTAACAAGCAATACTGCACTCTTGCTGTTTTCCCCGCAGGCATTGGGAGAAGATATGCTTACTCTTATGCTGATTTATCAAGATGAAGTTATTGCACAATCTTGTGTCGAAATTACTGTTGCAGAAACCAGCCATCTTATGGGAGATGTAAATAATGACGGAAATTTTACAGTTTCTGATATTATCACTTTACAGAAATGGCTTCATGGGAACGGCAGTCTGTCGAACTGGGAAAATGCAGATTTTTGTAAAGACGGAATTATTAATATTTTTGACCTTATAAGCATGAAACGAAAAATGCTTTCGTAATACTACTGAAAAAGACAACCGCCCCTGATGAAATTCACTGGCTGTTGTCTTTTTTCATTTTTCTTGCAATTGACAGCATTTGTACAGGTGATTTCTGTACTCTTCTTTTATTCAGCGGAGATTGTCCCATTGTTTCCAGCATTTTATAAATCATATCCAGATTATATTCTTTTTTTTCTATACATTTGCGAACAATTTTATCCGTACAGTTATTTTCTTCAAAATGATAGCCAGCTGTATGAAGAAGATATTCCGTTTCTTCCACATTAAGTTCCAGCACGATAGCAATCAGCAAAACAGTATTACTAATTGGGTGTCGTTTCCCTTTTTTATAAAACTGCCAGCTTTTCACGCTAATATCTGCCTGACCAGCGCATTCTTCGTCTGTTAAATTTTTTTCTTTCTGAAATCTTACTAGTGCTTCTGGGAATGATTCATCAGATAAAAAATCTTCAAATTTTAAATTTTCATCCTCCATAGATATGCCTCCTTTTTTGGGAAAGCACATTTTCTCCAGAGTTGATTAATTCCCTGTTAATCTGGTCTACATTATAATTTTTGCATGTAATATATTTCCATACTATCCTATCTGTCAAGGTATTATTCCAGTTATATCCAGAAAGATTTAAAAATTCTGTTGTTTCATTTAAAGATAATTCAAATATAATTGAAAATAATAACACAGTATTTTTATCTGGATGCTGTTCTCCATTTACATAGTAATTATATCTTGAATTGACAAGTCCGCACTTTTTAGCAATATCAGTATCACTAAAACCATGACATGTTTGAAGCTGGCGCAATTTGGATGAAAATGACATATGAATAGATGTTTCTGTCAGTTCGATAATAGATTCTACAATTTCTTTCATAATATTATGATATATTCCCTGGTCATAATCGCCAAACGAAGCTCCAGGAACTTTGTTAGCAGTATTTCTGCGCACTGTCTTTTCATATTGCTTAGAAGAATTATGAAATATTCCGCCTAAAAAATGTGTTGTTTTATAATTAGAAACCATATTAGATATAAATAATTTTATAATTTGATAAAGCTCATGACAAGATGGGATATTCTTAAAATCAAATTCTTCATCTACATTTAAATCTGACCAATAAAAATCACTATTTATAAAAGATATAAATTCATCTTCTTTCAAATTTTTCAATAATTTACAGCTCTTTATTGAAAGAGAATCATTATATTCTGACTGAACTCTACTTAGTGCATCCATATATTCGTTTTTTTTCATTTCTATGCTCCTTACAAATTTATTTCAATCCACTTAAAATCTCTGTAAAAATTCCTCTGGTGTGAATGCTGGAATGTCGAAATCTGAAAAATGTTTCGTATTTCTGGTAACGATGCACTCACACTGAATACTTTTAGCACATACAGCAAGCAGACAATCTTCAAAATCTTTTGCATGAGCCTGATAAGCCTGTAAAATTTCCTGATTAGTGACAGGGCAGACCTTTACAATTTGCAATACTTTACCAACTGCCTGATAAGTCATTTCTGTACTATGCGTGTTTTTCCTTATGATATAGAAAATATCCGTAATGCATGATGCGGTTACAAATCCGTCAAACCGACGATTTTCAGAGAGAGAAAGCACTTGTGCGGAAGTTTCCGCCAATAATTCACGGTCGAGCAGAACATCAATAAAAATATTGGTATCAATCATTACTTTCATATTTTGCAAGTCGTTCCTCTCTTTCGGTATTCAGGTCAATATCCGGCACATTTTTCAGCATTCCACGAATAGAATCTACAGCGGAAACATTGGGATTGATAACTTTAGCGATTATCCGTCCATTTTTGGTAATAAAGAATTCTTCTTCGGCTACCATATCAATATATTTTCCGAAATTAGCCTTAAATTCAGTTGCTGTAATTGTCATAGGAAAGCCCCCTTTGTATTGTATTATTAGGCAATTGCAAAATTCAAAAAACAGCTATAAATAGTTATTTTTCAAACTCTTATTTTTCTCCATCCCTCCACTTTTCCGACCATGATATGGCTTTTGACTGTAGAAATGGCTTATTTGCGTTTCAACCTATCTTTCTATTTTGCAATCGCCTAATTGTATTATTCTTATTATATCCGATTTCTGATAAAAAGTCAATCCATTTCGCACGATTTTAATAATATTTTTTCAAAAAATCAGACGATAACTTTATCGGGACTTTCTTTTAATAGATTTTTTCTGAATTTCGGCGTTTTTCTGCTGTTCTTCTTTCAGTCGGCGGTCTAACTGATGCAACTGCTCTCTCGTGAAATAAGCTCGATGTGCAGGAGATTTTTCGCTCTGGTCTGGTGCGTCTGGCGTATCACCATGAATTACATTTTGGATATGTTCTTCCTGTTTCGCCAAAATCACCTTAGAATCTGGCTCTGGAACTAATTCACTCATAAACACTGGAACGGCGAACTCCAGTAAGGCGTTTTCGGCTTGCTCAACCAGACCAGCCCCTCGAATTTTCTTATAAACATCAACAAATGTATGCAATGCTGATTCTGCGGAACTTTTCTTATATGCCCACAATTCCGAAAGTCGCTGACTGATAGCCTGATGCGTTGATACAACTTTCTGATACTGCTTGATAAGTTTCTCATCAGGCAGTTTGTTTTGTATTTTTATCAATTTCAATTGAGCTGCCTTTTTCTTTTTCGGATGCCAGATACTGTAACCCTGAATTTCCTGTTCCAGTTCCGCTATTCTTTGCAAATCACTCTCGTAATTTTGAATCACTTCCTGTATCTTGCCGACATCGCCCATTTTGTCTTTCAGCTTCTTCAGAACCTCAGATTCTTTGTAAAGCTGATATACACAGCAGAATTTTTCTCTTGCTTGCACAACACCCTGCCAGATTTCATGTGATTTTGCTTTATCTTCTTCATTTTCGGTGTCACACGTGTTATAACACGACATGTTACATGATGTGTTACATAATTCAGTCGGCTTTTCCGACGGTAAAACCTCCGGTGTGGCAGATTCCGAAACAGATTTTTCTTCTTCAAGCCGTTGTTTACAATCGTTTACAGCTGTAAACATTTGACTTTCCAATTCTTTTATTTCAGAAAGCAACTGATTTTGTAATCTGGTCTGACGGTTATATTCGCACCTGTCGGAGAGTTTTCCGCTCCGTTCACGTCCTCTTGCTCCGTATCCCTCGTGAATGGTCGGAATTTTGTCAATACCTTGTTCCGCATAACTTCTGTGGTCAATATGCAATGCCTCTGGAAGAAACGCATTAACAGCTTGTTCCCATGCAATTCTCCATTCCTTGATGCGGTCTTTGGAATCCCAGTTATTGAAATTTTCCTTATGAGTTTTATATTGCTTGTGTCCGAATTTGTCAATTTTCTGAAAAACTTTATTGCCCTTTGCGTCCAATTCATAAATTTTTTTGCTTTTAGCCGCCCATGTTCCGTCAGGCAGAATGCTCCGCATGGTACACATCATATGCACATGAGGATTTCCTTTTCCTGTATCATGAATACTCCAGT
>Ga0326512_10003981_pt1 | contig 10779 bp, 3 predicted proteins | sample 1_2617_0518_D_FD_203652 | JGI IMG/M metagenome (GOLD analysis project Ga0326512, IMG submission 203652) | Bovine rumen microbial communities from UC Davis, California, United States - 1_2617_0518 | ecosystem: Host-associated > Mammals > Digestive system > Stomach > Rumen | place: USA: California...
AGTAAATTACTTCATTTTCTTCACCACGCTGCCATCGCTCATGCGCTGCAGCACCACGCCACGGCCATTGGCCTTGGCCGGCATGCCGTTCAGGCCAAAGGTGGCCACCACACGGGTGGCGGCGGCTGGCAGCGAGGCGATGCCCAGCGTGTTGGCCTCGGCCGACAGGGGCGACTCGCCGGCATGATAGACCACCGACAGCTGATACTTGCTGCTGGGCGTGCCTTCAGGGTCGGCAAAGGTGGTGGCGTCGGCAGGCAGTGTGGTCAGCAGCACGCCGTCGCGATAGACATTGTAGGCCAGCACTTCGCCGTCGCCGCAGGTATAGGTCACATCGTCGACGAACAGCCCATAGCCCAGGTCGGTGGGCGTGAGGTGGCGAATGGCAAAGTAGAGTGCGCCCGCAGGCAGGTCGGCCCGAATCTCGGTCCAGCTGGTGGTCTCCACCCGTCCGGCCTTGACCACGCGGAAGCTTTCAGGGCGCTGGTCGCTCATGCTGCACAGCACCTGGTAGTGCTCCCAGCCGTTGTTGGCCAGCGACTTGGCCCAGAACGACACGGTCTGCGCCTCGCCATTGAGCTGGGGCGAGACGAGCCAGTCGTCGGCCGTGTCGACACCCATGTCTTCCTTGGGTGCAAAGGCAGCCATGTACTGCTCGCCTGAGTGGGCCTCGATCCACTTGATTTCGCTGGCCGGGCCCGTGCCCTGTTCGGCGTAGGGCGAAATGTCGAGTTTGTTGCGGTTGAACACGATGTAGGCGTAGGCATCCTCCATGCCGGGGAAGGTGTAGTTGCCCAGTCCCAGCGACCAGGCATCGTCAAGATCGGCCATGGTCCACTGGCCCACGCCCTCGGTCAGCCAGGGCTGGTAAGCCTCGAAATCGTCCGTAACGGTCTGGCTTTGCAGCTGGGGGCGCGTCCACTGCAGCTGCACGCCCTGTCCCTGAGCCATGTCGGTGGCCTGCAGGTCGGTCACGGTCTTCACATTGATGGTCATGATGTCGATCTTCTCCGTCTTCGTCCGGTTGTCGTCGGGCACCTGGTCGCCCTCCAGCTTCACGTCGGCATAGACCTGCACGGAGCGCCATCCCGACGGGGCCATGAACTGAAGACGCACGGTGGTGTCGGCCAGTGCAGCCAGCGGCTGGTTCACGAGCGAGTCGGCCACCAGCTGGTCTTTGGCAAACAGGCGCACGTGGTAGCCACTCTCGGCCTGCCGGCCAAAGTTGTGCACCAGCACGTCTACGTCGGTGAGCTTGCCGGCCACGGCCATGGCAGGTGCCTGCAGCGAGGCAGCCAGGTTGTGGTCCACCACGTCGAGCAGCTTCACGTTGTCAAGGGCCAGCAGCTCCTGGTTCTCGCTGTCATTGTCGGGCAGGCCGTGGAACTTGATCATCACATAGGGACGGTTGCGCAGTTCGGCCAGACTGAACTCGGCATGCTGCCATCCCGACTTGCCGGTGGTCTTGCCGTCGACGTAGCCCAGCGTGGTGGATTGCTGCAGGTTGTCGACCGCCTCGATCTGGATGCGTGCCGAAGCGTTGCGCTTGATGTTGTAGTCGAAGCTGAGGCGCGGGTTCACCGTCTGGCTCAGGTCAATCTTTCCGGTGTTCAGCCAAGCCTCGTCGTAATAATCATAGGGCACCCACACCATGCAGCCGCCGTCGTTGTCGCTCGAGCCGGTGGTGTTTGTGTGCCAGTAGTTTTCATAATACCTGCTGGCGTCCAGCCACCAGTAGTGCTCAGGATTGGTCTTGCCGCCGGCAAAGCTCTCGGTGATGGGCAGCGTGTAGGGCGTGCCCACGCAAATCACGTTAGAGTTGGCAAAGTCGCTCTCGCCCGCCGTGTTCACGGCTTTCACGCGGAATCGGGTCAGCGTTTGCTCGCCGCCGATGGTGTCCAGGTCGAGCGTGGTGGTGGTGAGGCCGCTGCCCATGAGAATATCGGCCTGGTAGCCGTTGGGCAAATAGACCGAATAGGTCACGTGGCTGGGGTCGAAGTAGTAGCCGTTGGCACCGCGCGAGGGGGCTTTCCACGACAGGGTGTAGTGGTCGATGTGGTCGATGAGCGTCACGCCGGTCACCTCTACCGGCATGTCTTCGCCCACGTAGCATTCGGCCTTGGCCTGCATGCCGGCACCACCGGCGTTATGGGCCACCACGGCGTATTCGTGCAGACCATTCTGGGGCGACGGGTCCACATAGCTCAGGACGGCTCCCGGCGCCAAGCCCTCGGTCAGGGTGGCAATGGGCTGGGCGTCGCGCAGTATCTCCACCTGGGTCAGCTCGGAGAGTGGCTGGCCGTCGGCCTGCAGCAGGGGCAGCGTGAAGCTGAGCGTGGCCTGCAGCGCTCCCTGCGCACCGGGGGTGGCCACAAGACCCGTCACGGCTGCTGGCGTGGCAGCCGACGTCTGCTCGGTGATGATTACATCGTCCACGTAAATGGCATACTGGTCGGCCGGACTCAGGGCCTGGAAGCCAAAGCGATACTTGCCGTCGGTCTTCGGCACGGCCATGTAGGAATAGTCTTTCCAGTCGCCGGCCGGCACCAGCATCTCGTCTTGCAGCAACTGATAGGCCGTGGGGTCGCTGCCCTGGCCATAGGCAATGGCAATGACCTCGGTATAGCTGTCGCTTCCGGCCGGACGCATGCGAAACTGCAGCTTGTAGATGGTGCCGGCCTGCAACTGCAGCTCGGGCGTGAGCATCCAGTCGTTGCCCTGCTTCTGCGAGCTGTACATGTAGGTGGCCCAGAAGTTGTTTGCGGAGAAACCGCCCTTCGAGGCACCCCACAACCAGGTGTCGCCATCTTTGTTCAGATCGAGCACGGTGAAACGGTTGAATCCCTGCTGCGAATCGAATGTTTCCTGAAACACAACGTCGCCTGCAGCAGCCCTGACAGAAAGCTGCGCGACGAGCAAAATGAGGGTCAGCAGACCCTTGCTAATAAGTTGTCTCATAGTGCGTTTGTATAAATTTGATTACTTTTCGACATGCAAAAGTATGCAAAATTTGCGAAACAGAAAAAGAAATAGTCAAGAAAAAGCAGTCCTTTTGTAACAAATCGTCATTTTAATTTGCATATTTATATGAAAAATTTTATCTTTGCGCGCAATTTTATAATAATTTATTAAAGTAATATGCAACTTAAAAAACTTTTAGTTATGTTAACCATGGTCATGGCTTTTGCGACAGGAGCCATGGCCGATTCGGTCATCACGCTGACCACCGCCAAGGAGTATGGCGAGATGATGAGCTTCAGCCCCCTGACCTTAGAGAAGGGAACCATCAGCATTGACTGGGGCGACGGCACACCCATTGAGTACGAAGTGAACCCCAAGGACATGCCTTACTTGCAGCGCAAGGAGGGCAAACTGCTGGGACAAACAGTGAAGATATATGGCAAACTGGCCGAACTGAGCTGCACCGGACAGCAGCTCACGGGCATCACCATTGAGGGCCAGACCGACCTGAAACGGCTGACGCTGACCGACAACCAGCTGAGCTACTACACCACCAACCTGGGCGACGCCACTCATCTGGAAATGCTCTACCTGGGCAAGAACAACATCGAGATGCTGAACCTGCGCAACTTCTCGGAACTGGTGTACCTGGAACTTTACGACAACCCCGAACTGACCACCGTGGCCTTTGCCGACGAGAACCCCAAACTGAAGTCGATCTCGATGTACAACACCGACGTGGTTCACTTCTACGACGATTACACGTTTCCGGAACTCACTTCGATTGACCTGAACAACGCTTCGCTGTGGGACATCACCTTCACGGGGTCGCACTACCCCAAACTGCACAGCATCAATCTGAGCGGCAACCAGATTCAGGAACTCGACGTGAGCGAGCTTTCGGCACTGGAGAGCCTTTCTGTGAGCAACAACCAGCTGAGCAGCCTGAACCTGGCTGCCAACACCGAACTGACCTCGCTGAGCATCGACGGCAACCGACAGATCAAGAAACTGAACCTGCAAAACAACAGCAAGCTGACGTCGCTCAACGTGTCGAACACGGCCATCAGCGAACTCGACGTGCACCACATGGAGGCTCTGCGCACACTCTACATGGACAGCCTGAACATCAGCCACATAGACCTGTCGGAACTGAAGTGGCTGCAAACGTTCTCGGCCAAGGGCGGACAGCTGTCTTACCTGGACTTTACGGCCAACTACTTCCAGCTGCGCTACCTGTACCTGCAGGGCAACAAGAACTTCACGGCACAGTCGCTCAACTTCATGTTCAACACCATTCACGACCCCGACCGCAACGGCAAGATTTATGTGCAAGGCTGCACGGGCGCCGAACAGGCCGACCCTGAGAAATACTTGCAGCTGGACGATGCCTCATCGCACTGGACCATCGACGTGGAAGGCGACGCATCGGCCTCGATGGACTCGGTGCAACTCACGCTGCTGCCCGCCACAGGCGGCTCGTTCCAGGTGTGGCGACGCGACTTTGCATGGACCCTGGAGCGCAACAACTTTGCAAAATACTACGAACAGGCCACCAGCGGCAAGGTGGTGCCCGGCTTTGTCAACGTGGTGCGGTTCGTGCCTGAGGCCGGCAACGACTTCCTGGGCGTGAAAATCAATGGCGAACTGGTGAAAGACTCGCTCTTCTTCGTCACACAGGATGCCACCGTCGAGGCGGTCTTCGGAAAGGCTCAGCCCGAACAGAAGGCCATTCGATTCACCGTGAAGCCGGGCATCACCAGTGCCTATGCCTTCGCTGCCGACCAGCCCAACACGCCCATCAGCATTGACTGGGGCGACGGCGAACTGGAACAGGGCAAGCTGAGCAACAATGGCTGGACCTGGTTTGACCACCAGACCGAGGGAACAACCGTGACGGTGTATGGCGACGTGACCTACGTGAACGTGGAAAGCTATCCCGGCTTCGGCGCCGACAACCAGATTGAGGCCATCGACCTGAGCCAAAACGACGGACTGCACCAGATTAACGCCTACTTCAACCTGCTCAGCAGCATCGACGTGAGCAACCAGAAGGAACTGGTGGCACTGGACATTTCCATGAACGAAGACATCGAGGAACTCGACGTGACCAACTGTCCGCTGCTGAGAAAGCTCACTGCCTATGGAACCTTCATCGAACAACTGGACCTGAGCCAGAACTCGCAGCTGCAATATCTCGACGTGAAGAACACCATGATCGACTCGCTCGACCTGTCGAATGCACCGAATCTGCAAGTTCTCAACATCAACAACGACTACCTGAGCAAACTCGACCTGAGCAAGAACCCGATGCTGGCCGTGCTCGAAGCCAATGGCAACGAAATCGACTCGCTCAACGTTTCGGACAACCTGCTGCTGCTCAGCCTGTCGGCTTCCAAGAACAAACTGACACAGCTCGACCTGTCGAAGAACCTGTACCTCGAGAAACTCTCTGTGAACGGCAACCAACTGAAGAACCTCGACCTGTCGAACAACACCCAGCTGTGGTACGTTGAGGTGCGCGGCAACGGATGGGATGCCTGCACCGTGAACGACTTCTTTGCCCTGATGCCCGAATATGTGTCGCCAGGCGAAGAGGTTGAAAAGAGCGCCACCGCCACAAAACTGTGGATTGCAGGCGAGGGAGACGGCACACCCAACGACGTGGCCCACGCCGAAACACTGCTCATGAGCGACAAGGGATGGATCATGAACTACACCGACAAGGGCGACGGAACGGGCTGTGACCACAGCTACGTGTATGTGCTGCCCACGGAGAACGGACAGGTGAGCCTGAAAGACGCACAGAACAACACCGTGATGAGCGGCACCACCGTGAAGAAGGGCACCGAACTGACCGTGGTGACCACACCCGACAACGGCTATGAACTGGCTTCGGCAAAGGCCAACGGACAGGACATTCAGAACGGAAAGTTCACCGTGAACCGACTGACCGACGTGGCTGTGAAGTTCCAGCTCGTGGGTGCTGGCATCGACGGCGTTTCAACCACACTGGCCACCGCACAGGGCAGCGAGCGCAGCATCATCGTTTCGGCACAGCAGCCCACACAGGTGGGCATCGTGTCGCTGTCGGGAAAGACCGTCTACGACACCACCGTCAGCGGCCAGACTGCCATCGGTCTGCCTGCAGGCATCTACGTGGTGACACTGAGTCAGAACGGACAGAAGGCTACACAGAAACTCATCGTGAAATAAGCGAAGACTCAACGTGAAACAAACAAAAGCATAATCAATTATCAATATATGACAAAAAAACTATTTGCAACTCTGCTCCTGAGCCTTAGCCTCAACACGGCTATGGCCCAGGACAAAACCGTGTATGGCTTCAACCGCGACTATCCTTGCGGACTGGTGGCCATCAATACCGGCAACACTGCTGCCACCACCCGCATGAAGAGTGCCGGTGGCGTGATGGCATCGGCAGGCGCCATTGTGAAAGACGTGATGTACATTACGGAGATGGACGACAACGACAACACCGTGGTCTACTCCATCGACCTGGGCACTGGCAATCTCACCAAGATAAAGAACTTAGGCACCAAGGCCGCACTGCCCGTTGAGATGAGCTACGACTACACCAACGATCAGATGTATTTCATCAACAACAGCGACTATACCGATGGCGTATCGGCCCTGTGGACTATGGACATGGAGACCTTTGCCATGAAGAAAGTGCAAGACAACATGGGCCAGAACTTCCGTGGACTGGCCATCAATGCGGCCGGCGACATGTACGGACTGACACGCAGCGGCGAACTCTACACCATTGACAAAGAAAAGGGCAAGGCCGTGAAACTCATCGGAAAGACGGGACATTCGCCCTATCTTTTCACTGCCATGGACTTCGACCGCGCCACGGGCAAACTCTACTGGGCCTGCTACGAGAACAGCACAAACAAACTCTATGAGGTGAATCCTGCCTCGGCAGCCGTTACCGAACTGGGCACGATTGGCCAGGGCAGCGGTCTTTACACCGTGGCCATCGATGTGCCTTACGCTCCCAGCGAAGCAACGGCGCCTGCCAAGATCGATTCTATCAGCATTGTTCCAGCACAGCAGGGTGCTCTCAGCGCCACCATCAGCTGGCAGAACCCCACACTCATGGCCAACGACGAACCGCTGAAGAGCCTGACCAAGGTAGAGGTGATGCGCGGCGAAGAGCTCATTGCCACCCTGACCGAGGCTCAGCCCGGCCAGAACATGAGCTATGAGGACAAGAACGTGCCTGCAAATGGCACCTATCGCTACACCGTGCGCACCTATAATGAGATTGGAGCTTCGGCCGATCGCTTTGCCGATGTCTTCATAGGCCGCGACCAGCTGGCCGCCCCTGAGCGCATCATTGCAGCCATGGGCGCCTCCGTGGGCTACCCTGCCAACACCAACATCATTGCCTGGGATGCTGCTCGCGTGGGCATTCACGGCGGATTCGTCGACACCCTGAACGTTGTCTACGACGTGATTCGCACCAACGACAGCCTCGTCATTGTGCAAGGCACCAAGTATGAAGCCTGTCTGGACCAGCAACTGGCCGACACCCTCACGCGTTATATATATAAAGTGGTGCCCCGCAATGCCGACGGCGAAGGCCAGGCAAAGGAGAGCAACTATCTGGTGAACGGCCCGGCAGCACAGGTTCCCTTTGCAGCCGACTTCGACAAATGGAACGATGCCGCCCTTTGGACCGTGATGGACGTGAACCAAGACGGCTATGAATTCAGCTGGCACCGTCCCAACTTCCTGGAAGGCAAGGGCGTGTATGTGTATCAGACCCATGAATACAACTACGCCGTCGACCTCATTGTGTCGCCTCCCGTTGAGTTTCAGGAGGGCCACACCTACAAGATCACCGTGTCGTGCTGCAACAGCTTTGCCCCCTATCCTGAGTCGTTCATGCTCTACTCACTGGCAGGCTACACCACCATGGGAGCCGTGCCCATTGGCGAACCTGTGGAGAACATCAACCACCCCGGCGAATTCCGCGACTATTCGTTTGAACTGAAGGCCGAAGACGACGGCCTGGGAGCCAGCGACGAGCGCTTCACCAGCTTCATCGGCGTGTGCTGCACCTCTAATCCCGGCATGCAGATGTTCATGGTCAACAAGGTGAGCATCGACGACCTGACACCTGCCGGCATTGCCGACGTCAGAGCAGCAGGTGCCAACAACGGCAACATCTACAACCTGCGTGGTCAGCGCATTGCCCAGCCTGGCAAGGGTCTGTATATCAAGAACGGAAAAAAATACATCAAATAACATCATTAACTAACTAAACATTTTTTGCTTATGAGACAGAAGATTTTTTCTCTCTTTGCTCTGTTGGCAATGCTCGTGGGCGCCATGCCTACCATAGCCCAGCCCGGCTACGTGGTAGACTTTGAGACCCCGATAGTGGTCAACAGTACAAACACAAGCACAACCAATCGCGATTTTAAGGTTGCCGATGGTTGGAAACACATTGTGGGCTATGCCGAAGTGGGCCTCAACATGGCAAAACGCTATGTGGCCTATTACTACCATCAGGACAAAGGTGTCGACGGCACAGCATGCCTGCAAGCTGCAACCAACTCATTCTACGACAATTGGGAAGAAACAAACGTTGAAGTTGAAGACTTCCTTGTAACGCCTCCCGTCAGCGGAGCCATTTCATTGGCCGCCAAGCTGGTCAACACCACAGGCTATGTAAGATTCTACACCGTTGTGAACGAAGGTGGTGAACTGAAGAAAGGACAACTCATTGCCCAGTTCGACGATGAAGAACTGAACACCACCAGCTTTACCGTCATCAACCTTCCTGAGCAGGCTACCACTCAGCGCATTGCCATTCAGATGGTGCAAGCCTACATCGATAACTTCACTGCAACAACCGTTGATCTGACATTGCAGCCTGGTCTGTCGGTTCTATCGCTTGCTCCCAATGAAACTCAGAAGCTGGTAGCCGATGCCAATGGCAATTTCACCGTAACCTTTGATGCCACCGTGCAGAACACAGGTGAGGTGGATCTGACCGCCGGAACCGAGAACTACAGCCTGACGCTGAAGAAGTTCAACTCATCGGAGGAGCACACCCCACTGGCCACCGTCGCCATTGCCGAAGACCTGGCCAAGGGTGCCACCACCACTACGCCCGTCACGTTGTCGGCCACGCTCAACACAGCCGACTACCCCACTGCCGTCACCAATGGCATTTCGTTCCGTGTTTATGAGAACATCACCAACACGTTCCTCTCTTCCAAGACCGTTACCGTCATTCCCTACGAGCCCGGCATCGAGGTGAAAGTGGGTCGCAACACCTATAAGAGTGGTGCCGAACTCTACTTTGGCTATTCTGCCGACACCATTCGTCAGGAGTTCATCATCACCAACACGGGCGGTGCACCGCTGCAAATCACCGGTGTGACCCTGCCTGCTGCCTATCAGACCGACCTGGCCGCCTGCACCATTGAGGCCCTGGCCAGCGACACCTTCCACATCACGCTGCCCAACACTCAACTGGGCGAGCACACTGGAGCCATGGTCATCAGCAACAATGCCGGCGACATGACCCTGAACCTGCGCGCCACCATCGTTGGAGGCGACACCTACTTTGTTGACTTTGAGACCGATGCTGCCGTCGACGGCATGCTGGTGGAGCAGACCGGCTCTGGCAGCTACAGCACCTACGGCTGGCAGACCCGCAAGACCAATTCGCTGGGCTACCCCGGCAACACCTACAGTGCCGAGTCGAACCTACCCTATAGCGGCACCGTTTCCTACAAGCTCATCACACCGCTGCTGCAGGTTGAAGAAGGCGACGTGCTGTCGTTCGAGGCCGGCAAGAGCTACAACGCCTCACAGCTGATTGTGTACTATTCGGCCGACCGCAAGAACTGGAAGAAGATTCGCACCCTGAGCGCCAACACCGAGAAAGAGGCCGACCTGCTTTCCGACGAAGCTTCGCCCAGCGGCTATGGCAAGGCTCTGAAGCAGTTCAAGATTGCCACCATTCCCGCAGGCCAGTGGTATGTGGCCTTCGAGACCACTAATGCCGGCGAGGTGACGGGTGCCATCCGCATCGACAACATCTACGGCTACAAGCGCGTCAACCTTGAGCGCGACGTCATGTTCATCAGCAGCAACATTGCTCCTGCCGCCCAGGTGAACCACAAGATGACTGCCCAAGCCACCCTGCGCAACCTGAAGCAGCAGCCCATTGCCGCAGGCGACTACACCGCCCGTCTCTACTTTGACAACCAGGTGCAGCAAGAGCTTGCCACCTCGGCCCTGAACGGCCCCGTCTTTGGCAGCAACGGCATCACCACCGCAGGCGACGTCGCATTCGACTTCACCACCACTCCCCACACGGCTGGCACTTTCAATGCCTACATCCAGTTTGAATTTACCGATGGCAGCAAGCTCACCAGCGACACCGTTGAGGTGACTGTCGAGAACGAAGTCTACTCTGCCATGCGCCAGGTGGGCGAGCAAAGCACCACGCAGGATGCCAACCCCATCAACTACTATTATAAGAAGACCCAGGCTGTCAACGTCTACAGCGAGGCCGAACTGCTTGCTGCCGGCATAACCCCAGGCACCAAGATCTCGAAGGTGGCATTCAAGGGCTACAACACCTCCAAGGCCATCACTGCCCCCACAACCCTGTGGCTGGCCGAAATTGAGAGCGAAGAGCTCATCAACACCGGTTCCACCTACTCCCTGGCATTTGCCCAGGCCGACAGCGTTGAGGCACTCACGCCCACGTTCAGCGGCAACGTGACACTCGAAAAGGCCGGTTCGGCCAGCGAGCCTGCAGAAATA
>Ga0326512_10003983_pt1 | contig 10774 bp, 29 predicted proteins | sample 1_2617_0518_D_FD_203652 | JGI IMG/M metagenome (GOLD analysis project Ga0326512, IMG submission 203652) | Bovine rumen microbial communities from UC Davis, California, United States - 1_2617_0518 | ecosystem: Host-associated > Mammals > Digestive system > Stomach > Rumen | place: USA...
ATCGCTCAACTTCAGACTCAGATAGATGAACTCGAAGCTATTGCGGCTACGTATGATAATGAAAAAGCAGACAATATTGTACTTGACGATGTAAATCACAAGATGTTCTTGACTTCAAATGGCGTGGCTATCGGTGATGAAATCGACACAACATTAATATAAAGGAGGTTTATATGACTCCCGAATTTGCGAACATTATAGTGAACACAGTATTAATCTGTGGCTTTGTAATTGCTATCATCCTGTTTATCATATGGAATATTATCATTCTGATAAGTAAGAAAAATACTAAATTCATTCCTATGACTAAAGGTATGTATGAGTCTTTAAAGGTTATTAATTCTTGTATATTACCATTTATTATTTTGGTATATGCTCTATTAGTTAAAACAAGTACCGGTGATCATCACTATGGCTTGGTTGTTATAGCTAATGTAAGTAGTGTAAAAGTGATATTAGACATGATTCTTTTTACATATTCTTACATATGGCATAAGAAAAACGATAAGGAGATTTAATTTAATGGATTCTACTATGTTTGATTTTATACGAGATATAATCATGTCTATTATTCCTATTGTATTTTCTGGTCTTTCAGCCTATCTATTAGCAAAACAAAAAACTAATAACGAAGAGAAAAAGAAAACACAAGACGAACTTCAAGCATTTAAACTTGGAATGATGATTCTAATGCGTAAGGAATTACGTTCCGAACATGACAGACTTATGAAGAAAGGGAAAGTGACCGCATTTGAGCTTGAACAGTATATGCAGATCGATGCGGCTTACACTGGAGCTGGAGGCAACACAATTAATCATGAACTTATGGAAGACGTAAAAAGTCTCGACATTCGTGGGTAAGGAGCTAATATGGTTACATTAAATACAAGTAATGATACAACAAGAGGTGAAGGTTGGGAGTTCCGTGGTAAATCAACGGATACAAAACCTGTAGAGGTTGATGGACTGAATATACCTAATGGATCAGCATTTTTTGAGTTTGATACTGGTGACGTATATTTTTGGGATGACGATGTTAAAGAATGGATATCATTTTAAGTGAGGTAAGTATATGGATGCAATAACTTACGCAATGTGTAAAAATTACACGAATAAAAAGGTTAGCCAATCTGCTGGACTTCACAGAGAAATTGTTACTTCACTTCCTGTGACTGGTGATGAAAAAACAATTTATATGATTCTTAATGATAGTGATGAAGGTTCTGATACATATGACGAATATATGTGGATCGATAGTGCGTTTGAACTTATTGGTAACACAGAAGTCGATCTTACAGACTATTACAACAAGACACAGATTGACACAGCTTTAAACGATAAAGCTAATAAATCATTGTTATATTCTGGCAATGACTATTTTCAGTTTGGTGTAGACAGTAACGGTAATTATGGTTATAAAAAGGCAGGTGCAGATACAGTTACCCCTTTTAAACGTGTTATGCCTACTACTAAAAATATTACTGTTAATAAAACATATAACGCTATAGATGATGGTTATGATGGATACTCTAGTGTTAAGGTTAATGTAAGCGGTGGTGGTGGAGGCGGTAATTGTAACATAATGACCAAGGACGAATGGGATGCTCTGAGCTTTGCTGAGAAGAAAGCTTCTGGATTAACAGTTCTTCAGAATAATGATTATGATACAGCCGGTGATTGGTTTAATTATAGTGGCATCGTATTCCCTCTAAAAATAGAATGCGAGTTCTATGATACCGGACATAAAACAGTTAATATACCCGCTATGACTAAAGCTATTGTGTTCCAAGGAATATATAATAACGGTGTTGGTAATTATGATAATCTGAAGTTTGCTTCACCATTAACGTGGAATTATGATTATAGAAGTGATTATAATAAAGTTACACCTATTGGTAGCGAGAATCCTCACGATGAAGGATGGTATGAGACGACTAATGGTGGCAATAGAACATATATTATTACTTCAGACACAACCGTAAATCAGAGTAAGACATATTATACAAAAGAAGATCCGAATGCTATCGAGGTTCATTATAGAAGCTCGGATACTACTAAAATGTTTTTTGATTCAATGGTTACAATATTCGACAATACCAGTGCATCATCATTATATTACGAAAATGGTTACAATGGCGACACTAGTTATTCTACTTATGGTGCGATTATTTCGATTGACGATACTAATGTTGATATTACAATATTAGGCGAATACTATGATGGGGACTCGCATGAGATCACAACTGACACAGAATATGATGCAATAATATGCATTACAACAAAGGGAACTCAAAGAGCGAATTTCAATGGTCAAATAGACGTTGTTGGAACTTATACATCGAAATTTGATGGTGTTGAAAAACTTTACAACGATGACACGAAATCATGTATTTCTGTTTACTATGGCGTTGAAAGCGGAGCTGTTATAACCGTAAGTACTGTTCAGGATCTGCCGGGATATACTAGGAAAGTTGGTTCTGCGGTTATTGGCGTGAAATTAAGAAACTCATAAAGATACAACTAATAATATAAAAGTAAAGTTTTATGTATAAGGAGAGTACAATGCTCTCCTTATACTTTTCAATTTATACATGGAGGATAGGTTAAGTGGATGCAATAACTTATGCACTGTCGAAAAAATATACTGACAACAAGATTGCCGAATCTGCCGGACTACACAGGCAGATCGTAACTTCATTGCCCACTACCGGTGATGAAAAAATAATTTATATGGTTCGTGTAAGTAACGACAACGAAGACTCTGATAATTATAATGAATATATGTGGATTGATGGTAACTGGGAACTTATAGGTAATACTCGTGTAGATCTTTCAGATTATTATAATAAAACACAGGTTGATACAGCTTTAAATGGTAAAGCTAACACGTCCGATATTCCTACAGCACTATCTCAATTAACAGCCGATGCTACACATCGACTAGTTACCGATGCTGAAAAAACTTCTTGGAACGGAAAAGCTAATTCCGCAACAACACTGGATGGTTATGGGATAACTGATGCTTATACAAAGAGCGAAACCGATGAAATTTTTGTAAAACCATATAAGGCTGGTGACTCTATAGCAATAGAATATGGCATGCCACTATATGGTTTCAGCTTTTCTAAAGTAAATCCCGTAGTAAGAGTGTTTTTGCCTTTGTCAAAGCCAATTGTAGCAAGTAATGTAAATGTAACTCTAAGTCAAGCCAATATGCAGCTCATTACAATAACAGGTTATGAGAGCAAAAACTATAGTTTACTGACAATAACCCCATATATAAAGCCAAACGGTTTAATGCTTTACATCAAAGGCTTTGATTATTCAACAGAAGACAGACCAGTAATAGTAAAATTGGATGGAACAATTACATTTTCATAAAGGAGAAAGACCACGTATTCTGAACAGCAAATAGACAAGTTAATACAGCCCGTAGTTGATAGACAGATTGAAGTAAATAATTCAGTCATAAAAATTATATTTTATTACCCACTATTTTTATAGTGGGTATTTTTTTACGATTTACCACTTGACACAATTATGCTGTGGCAGTATACTATTGATGAACAAACAATCACATGTTTATAAATATATACACTAAGTATGCTTGATGTTTATTTTTGTAAACATTATCACTTGACAGAATTAATAGGAGACATATTATGATAGTAATTGATGAAACTAAAAAGGACAGGAAAGTTTTAAAGGATATACCAAGCGGTGAATGTTTTAAATATGCAAATAAGGTTTTCTTTAAAGCTAATGATGTTAAAGAACCCTTCTCTGGTATTGCCGTAAAATCCAATAAGTGTGTCGCAATGGATACTAATGGTGACCTCACAGTCTTTGATCCGGATTTCTATGTTACTCCGGTTAATTCAAAATTGATTATAGAACCACATGAAGACATATGTTTCTAATAAGAAAGGAGCTAAATATGTTAGCATGTATATTTTGTTTTATCATCTTTGATATTATCGGACTTTTAATTATATTTCATAGATACATTAGTGACTGCAAAGAAATCAAACCTGAGAATCTGGAAGTCTCATTAAAGAAAAGAATACTCCTCTTTTGTATATCGATCATACTTCCGCAGATTTTAGCGGTACTTATCAGCCTTGGTAAATAACTGAACTTGACTTAATTAAAGGAGAGAATGAAATATGAAGAAAGTCGTATGTGGATATTTCGGAACTATTTATTATGCAACAATTTTAAAAGACGGAAGAATATCGAAGGATAGGGTTGATATAACGGATGATGCAATTAATGCCGTAGTAGATCACATAATGCAAATGTCTCAGTACACTGCTAATAAGGGATTTGCGGGATACGATTTTAATAAGACTGCCGGTGGCAAGATCGAATTCTGTGTCTTCGATAAGGATAAGTTCGGTGTTTATAACAAAAGTAAATACAAGCTTATCAAGATAGATGAAGCTGATCAGGAGAAATAAAGCATGGCAAAAAATAATAAAGAATTAAAAGAAATGATAGCTGATATGGTTATGGACGAAGATGAACTTAATTATATTATCGTTCTTGAAGGTGATGAGTTTGCGGGTGGAGCTATTGGTCTTACGGAAGATCATCACGTTGTCTATGACTACGATAAATTAGTACAGTCACTGATCGAAAACGGTGGAATGGAAGACGAGACCGAAGCTATAGAATGGATTGAATATAATACGATTGGGAGTCTGCCTTATATGGCTACGATAGGTAATGAACCAATTATTATTCATAGTTTTCTTGAATAGAAGAAGGTGATCAGAAATGACTAGAAGCGAAGCCATACGTAAAGCGATAGATATTGTCGTATATTTAGAAGCTCATTTCGCAAAGTCACAAGAAGCAAGAAAAGATGCTGAAGATATTATCGAAGTATTAGAGCAGATAGGCGAAGAACAGAGAGACGGAGAGGTCAATATGTCAATGGATCAATTAATAGAAATTGCTGAGAAGTTTAATAAATGGCTTAACGAAACATCAGACGAATATCAGATAGGTAAAAATGACTTACAAGATATCATTAAATCATTTCTTATAGGATAAAAATAAGGAGTACGAAATGAGAGATTATGAAGATAAGCTTAATAAAGCCATCAAAGAATTAGAAACATTTAAAATTATGGCTAAATCAGAGAGCGGTGAGATGGCGATCACTATGGCTATCGAAGCACTTAAACGAGAGCCGGTAAATAAACTTACACAGCAAGCTTATGAAGATGGAAAGAAAGATGGATATTTTCAAGCTAAAGCAGATCAGATATTAAAGACAGGTTGGATTCCTGTTAGTAAGATGTTACCGGATATACGTAACTATACTAAAAAGTATTTAGTCACTAATAAGTACCATGATGTACATATAGCTTTCTTTACAGAAACAAATGGTGATTCATGGTGGAGTCTTAATAATGTTGTAGCATGGATGCCTTTACCATATGGGTATCTTTCCGAAACAGAGGAAGAAAGTGAGAAAAAGGATGACTAAGAAAGAAGCACTTGATTGGCTGATCTCTAGGAAAGAGCATTATGAAATGGATGATAACTGTCAAGAACTGGCAGAAGCTATTGGCATAGGCATTGATGCTATAGAACATGAAATAAAGAAAGATCGAGAAACGAAGATAGGTCGTTGGGAATATGATAAAGAACATTGTGATAGCTTTAATGTAGCATATACATGTTCATGCTGTGGAAGAAGAGTCTTCGTCCCCTATCCATTCGCAATCTTTTATGAAACAAAACGTGATGTTTATAAATCTTATCCATATTGTCATTGTGGTGCAAAGATGTTAGAGGTGAAAGATAATGGCTAAATTTCCAACGTATGAAAAGATGGGCAAAAAGGTAGCCGAAAAAGCACTTGATGAATTTCTGTATGATGGTAAATCAATTCGGGAGTGGATGCAGATTATTGCATCAGAGGATGCAGTCAGCAAACAGGAAGTGGCAAAAGTTTTGCTTAAATATGCTCACGATGAAGTAGGAAAGGCATTTGTAGAGTTTTTAGTAGGTCAAATAAATGATTTACCACCTGTCAATCCGCAAAAGCCGAAAACAGGTCATTGTAAAGATTGTAAGCATTTTTGTGAACTTCCGTATCATACAGAAACATTAGGAAGATGTACTTTGCACGATCTCAGATTCTATCCAAAAGGAGATTGGTATTGTGCCGATTTTGAGCCAAAAGGAAGTGAGGATAAAGAATGAGGCTAATTGATGCTGACGAATTAATAGAACATGTATGGAGAGATAAACTTGATAGCAGAGAATTGATAGCAGAAATGATTAATAATGCTCCTACTGTTAAAGAGATACCAACAAAGATACCGATAAGTATTTTTGAGGAATTGATTTCAAAATGTGTAGAACATGATTTAAAAGCCTATTCGGATGGTGCTAATGAGATTCTTGACAAGATAAGATCCGAAATAAACCAGGCTTATTGCGATATTACAAATGATTATGACAGAGGCAGAAATTATGGTTTGTATATGGCAGCAGAGATTATTGACAAGTACAGGAAGGAGTGAGGATATGGGTAAATGCAGATATGATTTGTCGGAAGATTGCCACAGCAAAGATTGTCTTGCTTGTGTGCTCGACAAGATAAAAGGGGATGTTTTCAACGCTTGTAGCGATAATTATCATATGCCTGTTTACAAATTAGATTGTGATGAAATCTTTGAAATCATTAACAAATACATGGCAGAAGGGAGAGAGTAATGAAGTTTTTGGAAATTGGTAAGGATACATATATAAATATCGATAGGATAGACGGAATAGCTGTTGAGGATATAAATAAAGTAAAAGTATATGTTGGCGGTTCGGATACACCTTGGGTTGTTGATAAATCTTATGAGAATAAGTTTTTTGAGTGGATTCATGGAGAAAGGGATAAGGAATGACAAGAGAAGAAGCAGAAGATTACGCAAAGAAAATGTCATATCGTGAAGCTGTTTATAACGCTTTACAAGGCAAGTGTATACCATACCGCAAGGCAACACTCATAAAACTGTATGAATTGCTTGATATGGTTGAGACACCGGTAAAGACAGGACACTGGATAGATGATGGACAATATGCTGAAGGTCATAGCCAACACGTTTATAGATGTTCAGAGTGTAATAAGATATACATTGGATATATAGGAAAATACAAGGAGTGTCCGGAGTGTAAAGCAAAGATGGAAGAACTTACAGGAAGTGAGGATTAAATAATGATCAATGGCAATGAAGACATGATTAGCAGACAGGCGGTTCTTGAAATAGCAAAATCATCGAATTCAAATTGGATTGATAATAGTATGCTATTTAAGAAAGTTAATGAATTACCACCTGTCACGCCACAGCTGAAGATGGGACAGTGGTTATCATGTGCCGAAGAATATGGAAAACCTGTAAAATGGGTATGTTCTTCTTGTAGACACACTAAATCAATCACTAAAAATAAAACCGAATTTTGTCCTGTGTGTGGTGCAAGAATGGAAATGACAGACAAAGAAATAGTCGATAAGTTGACTGAATTAACTACCGGAAGTATTGATCAGTTAGATTTAAAAGATGCGATGGACTTACTTTGTGAGATCAAAAGAATCTTATCAAGAAGAGATAGGAGTGAATAAATGAAGATAAAATGTGAACTTCATTACAATGCTGATGCAGATGAAATAGCTGATGAGTTCTGTGATCATAGCTCAGATTATCAAGCCGAGGTATTTAATTTAATAGGTTTGATGTTTAAGATATGGTCGCTGGATGAAACAAAAATAGCGTCTTATATGCAGATATTAGAGATTGCAGAACAGTTAGATAAAAACGGCAAATGGTTTATCAGAACTTTGTGCGAGTATATAGACGGTGATTCAGGAGGGAACGAGTAATGAAGCTCGTAATTAATATATCCGATGAAAAATGGCGAGCGGTAAAAGATGATACATGGTGCGGTTCGGTAGAAATCGCAAACGGCACATCGCTCACGGAAGTATTAGAGGATATCAAGACAGATATTGAAGGGCTTAAACATGAGCATACAGATGTTAGCGGTTATCGTTGGTGGGACAATGCGATTGATAATGCGTTGAGTATCATAGACCGTCACATCGGAGAAAGGGGCGAGTAATGCATGTAGTAATCGATATACCGGAAGATATATATCAGTACGTGATAAACACAGGAACGTATGGACATTATCATTTTAACTCAGCAAAAGCAATTAAGAACGGTACACCGCTTCCTAAAGGTCATGGTAGACTGATCGATGCCGGTGTATTAGCTGTAGCATTGGCTCAAATAGATTGGACAGATACACTTGTAGAAACAGATAAAGGAGAATAAATATGGCAGATGTAGAATTAGTAATCAAGATACCTAAAGAATTATATGAAGCATACAAAGTGTTTGGTGGTGCAGAAATGGATAAGATTGCACAAGCAATAGACAATAGCACTCTACTTCCTAAAGGACACGGTAAATTGATTGATGTTAATGATTTGCTTGAGGAAATCTGTCTGGAAGATACGAAAGAAAATCGAAAGCTTAATTTAGGTGAAATAATAACTCTTGAAGATATAGATCGTATCGAACCGATCATAGAAGCAGATAAATCAGAAAGGAGCGAAAGATGACACTTGATGAAGCGATAAAAGATATGGAAACGATTGCAGAAGAAAATCAAAGAGTTGTTGATACTGGTATTGTATTTGACGATGTGACAATAGATATGCTCTACTGTGATGATACCGAAGTGATAGAGGAACATTTGGCAAATTATCAAAGATGTGCCGATGAACACAAACAGCTTGCAGAATGGTTAAAAGACTACAAGCGACTGAAAGAGCAAGAGTCCTGCGAAGATTGTATAAGTAGAAAAGCGGCAATAGTTCAGTTATCTTATAATAAGATTGGAAATGATGATTATGAAATGATCATACAAGATGATATTAATACAATCAAGGCGTTGCCACCGGTTATACCAAAGCCAAAGACAAAATGGATTCTGGTCAGCGAAAGGTTACCGGAAGAAGCGGGGTTTTATATGACTACGATTGATTATGGTAAGCATAGGGTTGCAACAGAAGAAAGATATTATTACGGACAAAATCTCGGATGGGATGATGATAATGATAATTGTGTTATCGCATGGATGATGCCCCTTCCAGAGCCGTATAAAGTAGAGAGTGAGGATCGGATATGACCAGAGAAGATATAGAAAAAGAGCTGATATTTGCAGATATGGTATTAGGTGCAATTAAAAATGTGAAAACACCTATGTTAATGTATGACGAGGAAAAGGACGTAGTTGAAAAAGCACTTACTGAATATAAATATAAACTTGAAAGTGAAATGCGAGGAAGGTGAGAATCAGGTATGAATGAGATGATTGAAACAAGAGCAAGATGGGTGTGCTGTCCGATGTGTGACAAGAAGAAATGCGACAGAACAGCTGATGATTGTGATGTGAAACTATATTTGGAAAATCAAGTGGGAAGCGAGGCAAACGATGCAGATAGTAATTGATGTTCCGGAAAAATTAGCGTATGAGGGTTTTGAGAGATCTTTTACAGAAGAGGAAAAGAATATACTCATCAAAGCTATTGGAAACGGCATACCACTTTCTCAACCCTTTGATTTAGAAGGATTAAAAAGTGACATGAAAGCATTAAATTGCGGTTATCCTTATGGATTAGACTATTTATTGGATTGTTTAAATAGAAGATTGGGAATCACAATAAGTGAGGTATCAGATGCAAATAGTGATTGATATACCTAATGAAAAATACGAAAGATTGCCATATATAGATCAATTTAGTTTAAGAGAATATATAGAGAATGGCACAGTTCTTCCAAAAGATCATGGAAGATTAGGTGATTTGGATAAGATCTGGAATAAGTTAAAAGAATTAGAAGAGTATTATCAGGCAGAATTTTTAAAAGAGTCTAATGCAATACATGAAAGTGCTATGAGTGGAAGATTATACGGCTTTACTAATTCTAAATTTATAGTACAGGATGCACCTACAATTATAGAGGCAGAAAAGGAGTAAGCCATGAAGCTAACCTATGAAGAAAAAGACAAATATGTCAAAGAGGTTAAGGTCGAATGTTCACCGGCAGAATATCTCATTATAAATCAAGCTATGCGATTGTATATGGAGAATGATTATGTGAACGAAACAGACAGAGACATCATGAGACGGATGCTTGAAGTTAAGCCGGTATTTGAGGAGGCAGAAGGGAACGAATCATGAAAAACCTATTTAAGAATGCCCTTAAACTTTTTATTACAGCTTTTGCTACTGAGGCTATATTATGGTTTTTCTTTCTTAAATAAAGCAAAGAGGAGTGAAAAGGAATGAATAAATATCAGAGTCGTAAAGAACAGCGAACTGTAACTGAGACTATGAATGCCCTACTCTTACCACTCTTGCCATATCTAACCAGCGATACGGCTGTTATTGTAAAGAGAGCGTTGTATCTTTTAGGAGAGATCGAAGTCGAGCCGATATTTGTTAAGACAGAAGGGAGTGATAAGGAATGAAAATAAGCGAAATTATCACAGATAAATATAAGTTGTGCATACCACCAACAGTATATTATGACCTTTTGGCTGATGTGCGGGAAGCGGAAGAAGAACAAGAACCAAAGTGGATTCCGATAAAGACAAGACCTTTAACCAACAAAGAAAAGGAAGAATACGCAGACTTGGGTTATAGTGAGGATTCAATAGATTCCATGTATGATTGTCCTTTGCCAGAGGACGGAAA